>JAABUO010003490.1_pt1 | contig 18717 bp, 24 predicted proteins | sample 5559291 | NCBI WGS metagenome assembly JAABUO01 (sample SAMN10711878, study PRJNA513372) | rock metagenome | isolation source: Antarctica rocks | place: Antarctica: Victoria Land, Finger Mt sud | reverse complement strand
TACATGGGTGACACAAAACCTGGCGCCCTGCTCTGGTCCACGGTGTGACGCGCCACACAGCCTGCCTCGTAGCGGGGGCCTGTTAGGTGCTTCCCATGGCATGTGCTTGACCGAGGTCTGCATAAGCTGCCCCCCGCCTCCTCAAATGCTGGCTGTAGGAGGTCAGAGCTGTGTGGGGATGCTGAGGCGGGGTGCTGCAGCGGACAGGCACATGCACAGCTATGGCAGAGGGCACAGCGGCTGCAGACGTCCTTGCACTGCCGTGCCCTTGCTGACAGTGCTGCGCACATACAGCGTAAGGTGCATAGCTGGACACGAGACTATTGAGCCAACTCTGACAGCCTAGAGCACCCGTAATCGCACACACATAGAGCTAGTGTAACTTGCATACAAGGGCGAAAAGCCCAAGCACAGACAATGGCACCGACCAGTAGGCTGCGCTTGCTCAGTGGTACACAAATGAAGTATCAGCACCAAGTAGACTTGGCAGGCAAGGATACAAGCGCACAGGCGGGTGCAATGAAGCATGCTTGGAGCACGTGGGTCGACTTCTGTTGGGCATGAATACTTGCCTGGTAGCCCGTTGACAACTCGCGCCCGCGAGACACCAGCCAGTGCATAAACGCGTGGGCAATTGGCGCGTCAACGGCCCTGTCCATACTGCTATACCCAGGCAACACAAGATCGGCAATTAGAGCCAGCTTGTGTTGCAGCGCTCGGGACATTGTGCGAGCTGCCTGGTCCTAGGTGTAAGAAGCCCTCCACCGACCCTCTCTGGTTTAAACAAATGAAAGCAGCGCGGGACAGCTGATGTCAACAACCGCGAGCGAGCGGCACCTAGACAGCCGTCGATCGCCACTGCCCCGCATGTATGTTGCTCAGCTTTTGCTCGGGCTTGTGGCTTCAGCCTCCTTGGGCTTGCGCAAGAGCACTGCAAGGAAAGGACAATCAAAATTAAGCATATAGTTTGCTGTGCTGAACCTCGTGGCGGGGGGCTACTCTCAACTGCATGTATACTGCAAGCATGCCTACTCTTGTCAAACAAGAGTCTTACATGAGCCAGAACAGCTCACTACTGCCTGGGTTGATGATCACAGCAAGCTGCACGAGGCGCTCTAGGTGTGCCTGGATTGGTGTGTTATACAGACGTCTGTGCATCAATTCGGTATGAGAAGGAAGGCTACAACCTTCGACGGGTTGTAGCACCACAGACTGTTGCGTGCAATGCATGGAATTGTACGAGCTCACCATCACCATACAGCACCACACGTCCTGTCGCCCAGCAAAGCAGCGTAGTTGATGTAACAGGCTAGCGCTGCGCCGCAGCCGCAGCCGGAGCAGCAACGCTGCTGCCCGCTTTGCCCTGCCTCGCTGTCACAAACACGGAGCCCTTGTCGCCCCTGTCAAAGCCCACAGCCTCGTGTCAACACTCGGATGAGGACTGCCGGGTGGCCAGGTGAGGCCTTCCGGGAACGTATCTGGGGGAGGGCAGGTGTGTTGGTGGTGCAGGACCAAGCAGTCTGTCTGGCATGTGTTGAGACCAAGGCTTGCGCTGGAAGAGCATGCAGCAGTCTGAGATTATCCCATCACGTGCCACACAGACTGCTTTTTCCTGCACCACTAACACACCGACCAGCCCCATACGCTTTCGGAGGGCCTCACCTGCCGACCCGAAAGTCCTCGTCCAAATACGTTGTCTCCACCCAACCTGTCCGGATTGACACAAAAATTGCTTGAAACATCAAGTGCAGGCCTCAGCACCATATGTGCATTTCATGCACCTGGCGCTGCGTCTGCAGCCACGGCAGCGCGCACGACAAGCCCGAGTGCCTGGAAGCAGCGCACCGGTCGGCGAGAACAGGTCGAGCGGCAGCGACAGCGCCGGCAGCGCGCCCAGCTTCAGCGAGAACTTTGTGAACTTCACGTCCACGCGCGTGTCGCGCCCTGCAGGCACGGCACAGATTCGGCCAGGGCAGAAGCTGCATACCTGGCGTTCTCCTGATGCTGTATGGGTATCATGTACACGCACTCAGTACAAGTACATGTATGAAGCGGTATCCAACATGTACCGCTGTGCGCGCAGGCGCGCACCGTCATCGCTGGGCGCGACGGTCCCGCCGACGTTGAGCCAGCCGTCCACGCCGGCGGCCCGGAACTCAGCTATGTTCTGCACCGTGCCATCACTGGCTATCACCTGCGTGATGCCCTGCACACCCCACGCCGCCTCACGCCAGGCGGTGCCAGGACTGATCAGACTATGTTCTGGAGTGTGCGCAGCGTCAGACTCCTACAGAATCACCTGCCTTGTGCACATGACATACATGAGCGCAGACCTATTAGAGAGTGCGTCTGCTCATGCTGCACGTGCATCAACTGGCAAGACTGAACAGCCATGGCACCTTACTGCGGACGGCGTTTGCGCTGAGTGGCCGTAGGGCAGCCAGCACAGGGCCCTCAACGCCGCCGGTGCGTTGATCCCAGGAGGTGTCGTCTTCCCTGCCAGGCCCTACGTACAGCAGGCTCCTGCGCAGTACAAGCCGGATCTTCAACACAACGTGGGCCCCAGGCCCGGCTGCTTGTCCAGTGCAACAGCTGTCAAGTGAAAGCAGTGTCACGGCCTGCACCGGGTCGCCGCCGGGGGGTGCCGTGCGTGCTAGACGCTGGGGAGGACGCACCAGCGCCCGTATATCATGTCGCTCCGCGCTGGCTCACGCGTGGGGTTGGCAGCCTCCAGAGCCTGCACCTTGCTCAGAATAGCGCGCTGCTCTGCGCCCGAGGCCTTCTTCCCGCGCTGTGTGCTGGAGACCGCGCGCTTTACCTCTGCCTGCAAAACAGGCGTCCAGCCTCACTGCTACCCGTGAACAACTTTTGAAGAGGCATTTGTTTCCCCATCTGCATGCAGCGCGTGTGTCACAAGCTGGCAGGGAAAGTGATGTTCTGTATGCTCTGGCAAAAGAACACTGCAAAAGAACAGCCCTGTGCATAGCACGTTATTGGCCAGGCTGAGTCCAGTGCGCTTATGATGCACCAACATTTACATAGCGGTCTGCTATAAGCTGTCAGCCCACCTTGAGCTGCTCACGGTTAGAAGTGCTGCAGGTGCATTGTACGCCCCTGGACCGCCCTCTGTTCACAAGATGTGGAGTTGTCTGCAGCAAAGCAAACATACTGCCTGGCAAGCACACACGACCGGAATCCTCAGCAGCGCTGTATATTAACCGCGCTCTCCCTTCAACATCCTTCAGAACAAACAAGGCTCTCCCACGCCCTTGAGCACAGGGGGCCCTGATCAGGCTCTCCCCGGGCTGACACTTACAAACATCCCAACTTTAGTCCTCTCAGCCCCAGGACTCAGGTTGCTGTCCTGTGTGGTGGGAACAAAGCTCTAGCTGGATCCTGTCCATGACTTAGCACGCGTGACCTGACTGGTCCGCCGCACTGCGCGCGTGTGGGTGCGATGAGGATCAAAGTGCTGCAGCGGAGCGGAAAGGAGCTCGTACCAGGGGGCATCGAGCTCGATGAGGGGGTACGGTCTCGCACAGTCACAACCTTGTGACCAAGTGATCCAGTCTTATTTCAGCGCTGAAGGCAAGGCGCTGGCACGTGTGCAGTATGCTGACTTCACGGCCAGCTGCATTGGCAGGAGTGCCAGAGTGAGGGGTCCAAACGCGCCCTGGCACTGCGCGAGACCCGCTATGCTTGCTAGGCTTGGAGTGGACACAGCAGCCCTGTCGATGGCTAGCAGTGCAAACACAAGGGAGTGCGCGCAGGCCGGTGCTCCAACAAGGAGGCACGCAGGGGCGCTCAATGAGGGCGACCACACTGTGGCTGGGCAGCAGCGCGTCTCTTGCGCGGCTGCGTGCAGGCGAGTGTGGCGGACGTGCAGAAGGCGCTTCGTGAGGGCGACTTTCAAGTGTCTAAGCAGCAGCGCGACTCTTGCGCGGCCGCGCGCAGGCGAGCGTGGCGGACCTGCAGAAGGCGCTGTACAAGGCGCGGCCCAAGCTGTACCCGGCGCGCCAGCGCCTCACGCTGCCGAAGCGCGAGGGCGAGAAGCGCGCGGTCGCGCTCGCGCCGGCCAAGCGGCTGGCCGACTACGACCTGGCGGACGGCGCGGAGCTCACCTTCAAGGACCTTGGCCCGCAGGTGCCCCTGAATTTTCAATTTTGGTACTTTGTTTGTTTGTTTTCTATTGGGGGGCAGTGTGCTGCCACCAGTGTGCTACATGCGCGTCAGCAGGTAGGACACGTAGCACTGCGGGGGTGCCAGCATCATCCACTGGCACTGCTGCAGAGGCTGCACGCGCCCGGGGCGGCAACAGCCTGGAAATGCAACCGACCTGGTCCCGGTGCAGGCTGTGCTGTGTGCAGCCCCTGCACTGCTCCAGCTGGAGCAGACTAGCTGGCCTGCTTCAGCCGGCGCCGAGCGCGTGGCCGGGGGCGGCAGATCGGGTACTCGACCGTGTTCTTCTGGGAGTACTTTGGGCCGCTGGTGACGTACGCGCTCTTCTACTTCTTCCCGCGCGTCTTCTACCCCGGCTACAAGTGCGCCCTGCACCGCAGGGGCGCCTGCATGCCGCCGTCAAGAAAGTCTGCATGCAGCTGTCAAGAAAGCCTGCAGGCTTACTTGACAGCCTTGCAGGCTTTTTGGACAGCCTGGGCTCTGCAGCATGGACCCAGATTGCTGTGTGTGAAAAGGCAGTGGGCCACGCTGCAGGTGCAGAGCCGTCGCTCGTGCATGTTGGCGGGCATGCTCCATTGGCGCTCTTCCTGTATCAGTACACCAAATTCTTTGTACCCTGAAGGTCTGTCGCCAGGATTATCTGAGGATGTCGGCCTCCGCGAGCGGTGCTGGTGCGCAGAGCGCGCAGAGCACATTGGCACCGCATGGTGACTGCAGCGGTTGACGGTGGGCCCCGGACCTGCGCGCAGGATCCCGCCCAAGGACACAGTGCAGTCGCTGGCGGTGGCCTACTGGACCTTCCACTATGCAAAGCGCATCTACGAGACGTTCTTCGTGCACAGGCGCGCCGCACGCCGCGCGCGCCTGCGCAAACTCCGTGCTCGTGCAGAGTGTGCAAGGGCCTCTCTGACACGTTGGCCAAGGTGCATGCGTCGGCGGCTCAGCGCGGGTCATGCGCTGGAATGCGTGCGGCGCGCCGCGAGCGCGAGCGGCCGCGGCGCGCACGCGCGCAGGTTCAGCCACGGCACGATGCCGATCAACAACCTGTTCAAGAACTGCGGCTACTACTGGGGCTTTGCCGCGCTCGTGTCCTACTACGTCAACCACCCGCTGTACACGCCGCCGCCGCACGCGGCGTCCTACCTGCTGTTTGCCTTCGCCCTGTTCTGCCAGGCGTCCAACCTGTAGTGCGCGCCGCACGCCGGCCTGAAAGCTCCAGCAGCCCTGCGAGAACCTTGTCGGGATCTGTAGTCTGCTGCTGTGCACGCCCGCTTGCCGCTGGGGGAGCTAACCCTAACCGTAACCCTTTCTCCTGGCGGGCCGTGCCTGCTGTGCCAGCCCCGCCGCAGGCAGGCTTGCACCCGCGCGGCTGAGATGTCCCGCTTGCGAGCCTGGGCGGCCTCGACCGCACTGTGTCGCCTGCTCAGTCTGCGTCCAGCGCTTGCTCCTGGCCAAATGCAGCTCTTTGGCTCACGTGCGCGGCTCATGCCATGGCGGCCCCGAGCGTCCCGAGCGCGGCGGCGCAGCTGCCACATGCTGCTAGCCAACCTGCGGCCGCCGGGCCAGACCGCGTACGTCATCCCGCGCGGCTATGCGTTCGACTACGTCACCTGCGCCAACTACATGTTTGAGATCTGGGGCTGGCTCGCGTTCGCGTTTGCCACGCGCACGCTCACGGCCTTCATGTTCATCGCGGCCGGCGCGTTCCAGATGGCCGTGTGGGCGCGCGCGAAGCACGCGCGGCTGCGCAGGGTACTTTACCCTAACCTACCCCCTTCCTGTGCTGTGGGGGAATAGCCAAGTGCTTGAGGCGCCGACAAGACCGCGGTGTTCCACTGTGGCAGCCCTTCAGTGTCTGAGAAAGCTCTGGGTCGACCTGCAGTGCGAGCACCATGCGTGCACATGCGCGTTGACCCTTCCAGCTCGTGCAGATGTGCTCTGCCTCGTACTCTGCAGGCCACGCGTCTCTTACCCGATCTCATGGGGGCCAACCAAGAGCTTGGCTCTAGCCGCTGAAGCTGCGCGCCGGCCGCGCAGACGTTCGACGGCAAGGACGGGCGCGAGAAATACCCGAAGCGGTGGATCATGCTGCCGCCCTTCTTCTAGGCCGCGCTGACATGCGACGGTCCTGCGCCGCACCCTGTATGTGCTTGAGAGGGTGTGGGCTCGGCCGCTTGCTGACCGTGCAGCTTCCAGGGCCCTTGTGTTGGTCTTTCCGTTGTGTCAGATGGCCCACTTGCACGTAAGGCATGGAAGCTTGCTCGGGTGCAGGGAGTGCACGCACTGTAAGGAGCGCGGTGTGTGCTGCTTCCCAGCGCTCTACTGCGTCCCATGCTTGCCTTGCGCTCATTCTGTGCCTCTGCTATGAATAGACGACAAGGCTTGTGCGCTTGCCAACCTCCTGGTCTAGCTTGCTGTCAGCAGAGGTACACAGCGAGTGCACATCGTTCATGTCTGCTATTAAAGCTCGCATCATCGCTCGCTCTTTTCGTGACAGCAGCGGCAGCTGCAAACGCTCGGCGGCTAACAGCCTGGTCGACAGCATGTGCAAGCTCTGTGGGCCTGCGTAAGCCTAGGCCATGCATGCCTAACTGCCAGCAATGCAGACCGTGCCACAAACTCCACTAAGGGCGCCTGCATGCATGCCTCTGGATGCCATCACCATTCATCTTCGTCCATGGCGGCGCCGTCGCCGCCCGCCGGCAGGTACCGCGCGCCATGGCGGCGGTCGTACGCCTCGTAGCGCGCCACCTCTGCGGCCTCCACCGACGCGCGCTGCACGCGCGCTCCCACCTGCCCGCAGCCACATCAGCCTATGTACCCCCACCAGCGCATGCACACGCATCGCTGCTCTCAGGGCTGCAAACCGCTGCATGCTGCGGCTTTTAATGACTCCAAGACTGCCGGGCTCATAGTGTGCGATGCGCAGCGATTGCTGGCGCCCGCAAGCGCAAAAACAAGCAAGGCTGCCTCTGATGCATGCGGCCCTGTCCCGCATTGCTCCCAGCCCATCAGGCCTCTGATGCTCGGGAGGCCAGCAGGGCGCGCGCCTGGAAGTCGCGCAGCACGACGGGCCGCAGGTCGGCCTCGGACAGCTCGGCCAGGCGCGCGGCGTGGCCGGCCACCACGTCGCGCACGGGGCCCTGGCACGCCTCCTGGATCAGCGCGCGCATGTCCGAGCCTGCCGCGGCGCGCGCGCGCTGCTGACCAGGGCTCCTCGTCCGAGTCTACAGGCAGCAGGCGGAGAGCAAGCCAAATTCTGGAGGCGCGCGCTCTCCCCGTAACCAACCTCTCTGGAGGCAGCGCCCCGCCATGCCGGGCGCTCGCATCAGATCAACCAGGAAGCAGACCAGCCAACGCCAGCACGCGGCAGGCCGGCAGCCGGCGGGCGCACCGGAGTAGCCGGCGGTCTTCTCGACGACCTTGGCGAGGTCGGCCGGCGCGAGCGCGGCGTGCACGCCGCCGCTGGGCCCGAGCGCGCGCTCCAGCATCGCGCGCCGCGCGGCCGCGCACGGCAGCGCCACGTACAGCTGCTTCGGCATGCGCCGCCGCGCCGCCTCGTCCAGCTCCTGCGCGCCGCCGGGCGGCCAGAAGTCGGCGGGGCCCAGTGAGGCAAGTAGGGTATGGTAGGGTTGGGCGCCGAGCTTCGCATGCGCGCCGCATGCCGCGGCTTAAGCTGCGCGCAGACGGGCGGGCGGTGGCATGCTGTCCAGTCTGCTCTCAGTCAGGCGACACGCTGGGTCACCTGTTTACGCAGGCATATGAGAGTGGCAGCTCCCTGATGCGCGCAATGGCGGAACCAACACTCTGACGCCGTCAGTAGCACGCCTGGAGCGGCAGGCACGGCCGCAGGGTGACTGATCAGTCGCGCAGCCTGCACGATCGGGGGCCGCAGAGTGCACTGCTGCCCTGCTCGGCCGCCAGCGCTGCGCCCGTAAGCAGCCGAAGTTCGCTGATGCACGGCTGTCATTTATGCGTACAACCTGCTGCGCGCCTCGGGGGTGGCTGATACACTGCTGTCATGCATGCAATCTCCCGCGCGCCTCGGGGCGGTTGGTGGCGCCGATGAGCAGGATGCGGCGCTCGGCGGCCGAGGGGTCGCAGCCCTCCATCTGCACCAGCAGCTCGGTCTTCAGGCGCCGGCTCGCCTCGTGCTCGCCTGCGCGCGCGCTGGCAGTGTCAGAACCCTGCCCCGCGTCTTGCTCATCGCACCGATGCAATGTCCTGGTCTTGAGGCGCCGGCTCGCCTTGTGCTCGCCGGCGCGCGGCCGCGCTGGGTCAAAATTTGCAAAATGTGTGCGCGGCCCCATCGCACTTGAGATGCCGGCTCGCCTCGTGCTCGCCTGCGCGCGCGCAGGCTGGGTCAGAGCTCGCAGCACGCCCCTGCAATCCCCACCGCGCACGCGCGCCTGGCCGCGCCGCTGCCGGTCCCAGCGGCGCGCCCCGGGACTCTCGCGCCGCTCCCTCCAGCGCAACGCCGCAGAGCACTCAGCGCCGCAGCCTGTGCACACGCTGGCCGGCGCTGATTAAGGTATGTGCCCCACCCCCCAGACCCTAGTGAGGGCAGGCGTTCACAGGGCGGCGCGCGCGCCGTCGGACTTGCGCGCCGACAGGATGGAGTCGATCTCGTCGATGAAGATGACGGCCGGCTGCAGCACGCCCGCCACGGCGAACAACGCGCGCACCTGCGGCCGGCCCCCACACTCGACGCGCTCTGGCGCACGGACCGGCGAGCAGGGCGCCCCGTCATGTCGGGGCGCTGGTGCAGAGCTCACCCTGTGCACAGAGGTGGGCGCAGGCCTGAGACAAGCTGGCATCAGCGCACCGCCAGGTTGCATGCATACATAGTGTGTAGAGGTGTTGCATACCAAAGCATAAAAGGGTTATGGTACAGCTGGCAGCTGGGGACGCCGGGTGCCCGGATGCGCCAACCAGAAAAGCCCATGATCTGGCCAGAGGCCGGAACTCCGTCAGGGCCGCAGCAGCAGCCGGGTCATGCCGCCCAGCCATGCTGCCCTGACCCTATCCATGCCCTGCAGCCGCAGCCGTGCAGCAAGCGTGGGCCGCGCCATCTTCTTGCCCTCGCCAATGCACTTGGACGTGAGCGAGGAGGCCGAGATGGCGAACAAGGTCATCGGTGCCACCCAGCCATGCTACCCTGCCCCTACCCTACTCGGCAGCCACGCCATGCAGCGAGCGGCGCGCGCGCCATCTTCTCGCCCTCGCCGATCCACTTGGACGTGAGCGAGGAGGCGGAGATGGCGAAGAAGGTCGCGCGGATGTTGGCCGCCACGGCCTTGCCCAGCAGCGTCTTGCCCGTGCCTGCAGGGTGCGTAGGGTAGCACCCTAACCCCCTTGGCACGCCTCCGCCCCGCGCCGCAGGCCGCGGATGGCCGGCGGCTGGGGCATTGCGGCATGCGCTTGCATGCAGGGTGCGCCGACCCGGCCGCGCTTGCAGGCACGCGCGCTTGCCTTGCACGACACGCGGGCTGCGGCTCACACGCTTGGCAGCCACTGCTCGAGCAGGCGAGGTTGTGCCTGCCAAAGAGCATAGCATATGGGAGTGACGTGCCTGGGGGGCCGAAGAGGAGCAGGCCCTTTGGCGGCGCGCGCGCTCCCTGCGGCCGGCACAGAGCATCTCAGTAAAGCGCTCTCGTGTGAACGTACTGACAAAGGAAGAGTCGGCACGGAGCAGGACAGGTGCGTTGTCAGCACAAGGTGCTGCTATGCCTACATGTAACCCTACCGGACATGTATTTGGTTCTGCGTGCCCAGCACGTAAGCATACATCATTTCTGAGCAGCTGCGCGTCGCATGTTCATGTATCAGCATACAGTTCGCCCTGCAGCTGTGCTGCGCGACAGGGCGCAGCAGGGCTCAGCGATCACGGCCAAAACCCCTGACTTACTGCATGAGAGCATGCGCGGGGCCGCAGCCCGGCCGTGCATACAGCGAGGCGACCGGGCGCGCTCGCCTTGAACAGGTGCGGGTTGAGCATTGGCCAGACCACCAGCTCCTGGACAAGGCGCTTGGCGGTTTCCTGGCCGGCGATGTCATCCCAGGAGACCTGCACGCGCGAGGCCCCCCTTCAGGGCTGGGCCTGCAAGCCAGCATGGCGCCCAACCAGATGGTAGGCCGTTCAGCTCCTCTGGCAGTCTCTGGTCAGCGCGTCACAAGCATCCCATCTGCACCGTTTGAGCTGACACGTGAGGAGAAAGAAAGTGCGGTGGAAAGTCAGGAATTTTGGGAATCTTGACAATGCATGGGCGCGCACGCTGGAGCGGCGGTCCAGGATCTCCGCGCACACCAGCTCCAGCGTCTGCGGGTCCACCTTCGCCAGGGCCTCCGGTAGCTCGCCGTCAGGGCCTGCGCGCGGCGCGCGCCCGTGCATGCCGGGGCAGGCGCCGCCGAATGCATGCCGTGCTGCATGTGCACAGTGACGCATCGCTGCGCACATGCAATTGCGCAGCGCGAGTGTTGCACACACATTGTGGTAGCAGCACTCGCTGCGCCCTTTGCGACGCTTTCCACGCTTGTGTGCAGAGTGCATGGTATGCCCGTTTTGGGAGCGCCTCTGTTAGCAACACTGTGTCGCGAAACAGGGATCTGTTGTTTGCATGCATCATAGCCAAAGCTGAGAGCAGTGGCAGAGCACACACCGGCGAGCATCTCAAGCGTCTTCGCAGAGAGCGGCCCTTCTGCTTCCCCCTTGCCCCCGCCGCCGCCGCCGCCGCCGCTGCCGCCATTTTGCGCATCAATCGCCTTGCGCACAAAGGGCGGGACGAAGCCCGAGCGTACGCTGCTGCCTGTCATGTTTCGGTCCGTTGTTCAGCCGGTACTTGTGGCATGCACACTGCTGATTGAGTCGACAGCTCGTGTCGCTGCGGACTTTCTTGACAGCACAATGCTCATTTGCCGGCCCAGACCGGCCCATGCGGAGCTCCCAGGCCCTGCAGCACTCCCGCGTGTTCCATACAGTGCCAAGCAATGCCGCAGCAAGTGCACACATGAGCCGGGCCGCTACGCGCCTGCGGCGCCGCGCCCGCCGCGCTGCATGCCCTGCCGCGGCGCGGCACCGCCCGCGAACACGCCCGCGCCGCCGGGGAACATGTCGGGGCCGCTCGGGTCGTCGTCAGCGCCGCCACCACGGCCGCCGCGGCGCGGCCCCGGCGCGTGGCCGCGCGGGTCTGCGCCGGCCCAGCCGGCGACGCCGCGCCGCGCCTGCTCGCGCGACAGCTCCGCGCGCGCCGTTCGGAAGCCGCCCGGTGCGTCGCAGGGCGCGCCCTGCAGCGCCACAGTCACATGGCCTCCATGTCATCATATGTGATGACGGACAGCTCTGTCAGGCTGTCACTGTCACGTATACAGTCCGCATGCAGAGCCGTGCGAGGGCGCGGTGGGGCGGCGGCTGCGCGAGGGAGCTGGAGCACCGCAATGGCGCGTCACGCTGGCACCGGACAGGCGTGCGCATGGGCAGCCGCGAGCGCGCCTGGTGCGGCGGCGCGTCTGCCGCGCCGCCTGCGCGCTGCCCTGCCGCCGCCTCCTCGTGCGGCGCGTTGCAGACGTTGATGTTGGCGGCGAGCGCCGCGCGGGCGCCCCCCGCTGCCTGCCCGTCCCTCCGGGCTGCCTGAGGGTCCGAGCCGCCCCAGCGCTGCTCGGCGCCTGCCGGAGCCGCGAACCGGCCTGTCACTTCTCCACACCAGCAGCTCTGTATCATGTGCAAGGTCACGCCTGTGCAGGGGTGCGCAGGTCCGTGCTCGCTTGCGCCGTCTGAGCCCGGGACGCGAGAAGCTGCTATGGACAGCAGTGAGGGCAATAATGCGGGCCTGACGAACAGGTGCCTTGCATTAGCAAACTGAATATCTGCTGGCGCATGCATCTCAGGCAGTGGGGGCGCGTGCGCACCGCATGAGCCGCTGCGGGCGCTCTTGAGCTCGCCGCGCGCGTCGCGCTTGCGCTCCAGCGAAGCGCCTGGTGTGGGGCCTGGAGCGGGACGCGCGGCCGGCGCCGCAGCGCGCGAGCCAGGCGCCGTCAGCGCTTGGATGGCCGCGCGGCAACCGCCGTCCGGCCCCGGGTGCGGCGCGCAGCCCGCCGAGCGCGCCGCCTGCAGGGTCCCAGCACCGCACGCCCTGCCCTTCTGACTCCGTGCACGTGCGCGCTCGCTGGCAGTCGTGCAGAGGCATGCTAGCGAGAACGTGCCACGATCCAGGCACGCGACACTGGTGCACCTGTATTATGCTTATTCCTACCCACCAATTTCATGCCCGGGTCATTTCTCAGCGTGCTGCGCAAGGCACGCCTGCGGCTCGGCTGGCGGCTGCGACGCCGCCGCCGGCGGCGCCCGCGCCTGCGGCAGCCAGGCCCGGCCCAGCAGCGGCGCGAGGGGCCCGAAGCTCGCCAGCTCCTGGAACGTGTCTGCGCCCTGCGCTGCCGCACGGACCCCGCTATGAGGTGCGGGGAGGTCTTAGTATTCAGCCGGTGGCCCGAACAGGCTCACGCAGCGAGCACGCAAAGAGCAAAGGTGGCGCGCGCCGGCGCATCGTCAAATACGAGCTCGTCGGCAGCAGCAGCCCTCAGAGCGCGTGCCAGACCCTCAGACCTGTCGCAAACAGGCCGCCATTTGTTCCTGGCGCAGTGCGCGCACCGTTCCCGAGCAAAGCTGCCGTGCTGGCACTGCCGCAAACAAGGCCGACGCGACTGGGGTGCCGCACCGCTGCGCCTGCGACTCTGGTCGCAACGCCAGCGCCTGCAAGCGCTCCTCGCACTGTCGCTGCAGGCGGGCGACATGCCCTGCTGCCGCAGGCTCCGCCGCGGCCTCGCCAGCCAGGAAGAGCTGCAGCTCAAGCCACAGGTCCTGCGCGGTGCAACACGCTTGCCCGCTACCTGTATGTACAGCTATATCTGTGCCTCACCTTGCCATGCGGTGCTCTGAGGCGCGCCTTAGCTTGGGAGACTTGGCCAGACTTCTCCGCTTGCTCAGCGCCAAACAGCAAGGTTCGCAGCAGCACCCCTTTGCACTGCATTGGAGCAGCTCCTTGCCATACACTGTACAGCTACATGTGTGGGTGCAGATTGAGCTCGTTAGTGCGGAAATAAGACTGCATCACAGCAATCTTGAAATATTGTTTGGTGCTTTTGGCACGGCATCAGCTGACCAGCAGTCTAGCAAAGCGCGTCCTCTGTCTGCAGCAGGCGCGCCACACAAGATGGGTGTATGCTCTCGTCAGACCCCAACCTGAGGCTGCTGCTGTGAGTGCAACCGCAATGCTGTGCTACTTCTTTCAGGCAAGGCTAACGCGACACCTGATGGATGTACCAGCAGCGCATTGTCGAACGAGCGCTCCAGAGGGCCACCCTGGGCCTTGCCCAACGTTGCTCTTCATTTGCAGGTCAGTGGGATCTCCATAGCCGCTGCAGCAGTACCCGCTCAGCTCCTGCAGGGGTGCGTTCAGCTAGTGCGCATGCTCAAGCAGCCGCCCTGGGCAGCGAGGCTGCGGCAGTCCAGTGCAGTCAGCAGCCCTCAGAACTGTACAACAGCCAGGCAAGGCATGGAGACGCAGGGGCCCCTGGAGCTTGCGCTGGACGTCCCTATGGCAGCGCTCCAGCAGCACGTCAGCTCCGCCACTGAGGCGCGCGCGCACCCGCCTGCCAAACCAGCTCTGCAGGCAGCTGCTGCACAAGCTGGTGCTCACTGGCATGCAGTGCTGACTGGCATGTGTGACCTGCTCACCCAGCAGGCACAGGCTCTGCTGCGCCTGGGCGCGCTGGGCAGGGAGCTCGACATGCTGTGCGCAGCCGTGCATCGCCACCGCGCGGAGAGCAGGGTGGCACTGCAGGCGCGCTGAGGCCCGCGACCCTGTCGTGACAGTGCCACCTTTTGCGCTGCACGTTGCGCTCTGTGCGTCTGGATGGTCTGCACGCTATGCGTGACATGCTGTGCACGCTGCGCTCCCGCGCCGAGCAGCTCATAAAAGACAAGCAGGGCCTGGTTGCACAGCTCCTGGTTGAACAATCCTGTGCCGTGGACGCCGTCAGCTGTGTCTGTTTTTGGCCTTGGCGCACACGCGCAACTGGCGCCTGCACCTGAGGCGGACTTAGTTGTAGTGCCTGCAGTTGACGCAAAGAGCTGCTGCCATGACAGCTGCTGCAGCATGTGTAGGCCAAGCACCTTACACGCCTGTGTAGCACCACACGCCTGAAAGGTCCCAGGCATACCAGCAACTTCCGAGACAAGATCATCTGCTGCGGGCTTGCGGTGTGTGCAACAGCACCTTGCAGCGACGCAATAAACCCCTTGTGGAAGGGTGCCAGGCGCGCGGCTGGTGCAGGCGCCTACCCGCACTCCCAGTCAGTCAGCTGCGCTTCCGCTGCCACCAGCCGGGCCATGCATAATTCTGTCCTCTCGACGCCAGTCCATGATGTGTTTTTTCGTTCCTATGATTCTAATACAAACATAGAGACCCTGATGTGGCGCAGGATGCGTGGGAGGGCATAATGAACGCTGGCCGCGCGGCGCTGCTGCCGCAGCTGCCGCGCCTGGCGCAGGCTGCGCAGCAGCTGCGCGCGTGGGGGGCGGCCGCGGCCGCGCGCCTGCGCGGCGCCGCCGCCGAGCTGCAGCGCCTGGCGGACCAGAACGCGGCCTTCGCGGACGAGCTCGCTGCTCAGCCCGGCTGCGCGGCGCTGGCGCGCCGCCCCTGGCCGAGGCAGAGACCTGCTCAGTCCGTGGTTCTTGCAGCAATGCTGGTCGTATCACCATCTTGCAAGCCATGTCTGCTACGGTGTTCACGTCACGAAGAAGAGTGCCAAGAGGCACGTCTGCGGCCAGCATGACTTGCAAATGTCGTTTGTGTTCATGGAGTGAGTAACGCCAGCCTGGTTCTGCTCCACCAGTGCGGGCTTCTTCCTGGCCCGCTCTGCCGGCCTGCAAATTGGCTGTTGAACAGGCGGCCCCCGCGCGCGCAGCGGCGCGGCAAGGTGCTCCTTGCCTGGTGCGAGGGGCTGGCGGCCGAGCGGGCGGAGCGCATCGCCGCAGACTCCTATCGCGTGTACCCGCCCCTGGCGCAGGTGCGGCTGCCAGATAGGACTCATTACAGAGGGGGGGTGACATGGTGACAGACTGTTCCGTGTGTGACATGCATCCACCTGTCATGGCACATTATTCAAGCGGTGCCGAATGTCCTAGCAGTACGGGTCGAGCTGCGCAGGATGACGGCCTTGCCACATGTGCTGACCGAGCCCGGTCCGTGAGCCCGGCGCGCGGGGAATCGCAGGCCGTGCTGGCGCTCTGCGGGGACCCTGCCCTGGAGCTGCCCCCCGGCGCGGGGCTGCCGCGCCAGGGACCGGTGCAGCCGCCGCCGCCGTCGCCGCTGCCAGACCGGGGACTCCCTGCTGAGCCTGCGCCGCCAGATCTTGCGGCGCCGGCCTTTGCGGCGCCCCACGCTGCACTGTGCCCTGCGGGGGGCCCCAGCGGGCCCGAAATGCGGCAGGCCGCGGCCGGCACGAGCGAGGGCACCGACAGCTCCCTCCTGCGCACTGTCAACGCGGTGACTGTGGCGGGGCGGGCGAGGACGCCCGCGGAGGAGACCACCCTGCAGGGCCCCGCCGCCACGGGACCTGGGTGCGCTGCCGCGGCGGCCCCCGCGGAGGGGTCCCTGCTGGCCGCCCAGCTGGCGGCGCCGGCGGGGGCCGCCCCGAGTACCGCCGCGGCTGCTGCAGACCCTGCAGGGTCTGGCAGCCCTGCCACGCACAGCGCGCGCACGAGCGCGCGCGCTCGCGCCGTGACGGCGAGCACGGCGGGCGGCGGCGCTGCTGGGGCCGCAGGCGGCAGCGTCGGGCCCGGGCTTGCCCACGGGGTCGGGGCGCTGGGCTGCTCTTCGGGCCCCTCCGGCAGCCCGGGGCACCCATTGAGTGAGCCTGGCGCCCAGGGCGGCGGCGCCGGCGGCGACAATTGCGCCTTGATTGAGCAGGCGCCGCCGGTGGGCGCCACCTGCTGGGGCGCCGCCGGGCATTCAGGTTCAGAGCCCAGCCACGGCGACCAACTGGGGCGGGGACCGCTGGCATGTGCACCGGCTCCGCCGCACGCAGCGCCGGGCGCGCCCGCCGCGGCGCAGCCGGCCAGGGCCGGGTACCCTGCTCCCGGCGCCGCGGCTCCTGCTTGCGTCCGCCGTCCCATCGAGGGGCTGCCTGCCGCCGGCCCGGCCTGCGGCGGGGCTCCGACACCGCACCTGGCGCAGCCCTGCGGCGCCGCGGCGGCAGCCGGCTGCCGCGGAGGCGACCTGGCAGTAGGAGGCAGCGCGGCGTCTGCAGGGGGCGCAGCGGAGGACGACCTTCGCGCCTTGCTGGCCGCACATGCTGCTGCCGCCGCTGATACGTTGCAAGACCCTGCTCTGGCGGCAGCGGCTGTCGGCGTGCGTAGGGGAGACACCCGCGGGGCAGCGGGACGCGAGGAGGGCCGCGCAGCAGCCGCCTGTGCTGCGGCCGGCGCTGCGCAGCACGCGGCCGGCCCCGGCCCTGATGCGCGTGCCGGCGCCGCTGCGCCCAGATCACCTGCTGCTGCTGCGCGCTGCCAGGGGGTTGACGGTCCTGATCAGGCGCGCCCTGAGGGCGGGCGCGCGGACGCGGGGCCGCTGGGCCGGCCAGGGCAGGGGCCTGCTGCAGACCCTGGCTCTGAGCCCTCCGGGGGCGCGCGCAAGCGCCGCGCGGACGACTCCGGCGGCGACGGGCATGCCGAGCGTGAGGCTGCCGCCAAGCGTGCCAGGATGGTTGCCCTGCGGTGCGGCCCCAGCGGCCGCGCCCGTGCATGCTGGGCTGGAGACGGGGGGCCAGCACCTAGCTGGAAAGCGCACCATGTCGTCGTGATCGCAATGACCGCAGCGTGGCGGCCGGGCTGTGTGCCATGTGTCGGCCTTTGTTGGTGGCAGCCCAGTTTCTGCCGTCCCACGAGACTACGGTGTGATGTCAGTACATCTTTCGTCTCTTCAGCTGAGAGGGCTCACTTGCATGGTCAGTGTGGCAGCATCGCCACGTGGCCACGGTTTGCAAGCGTGGCATCGTCGCCGCCTGCGCATGTTCCCCAGCACAGCACGCACTATGTGCTGAGCAGGCGTGCTCGTCCTGGCCATGGCGCGCAGGGGCGATGCGGCGCCGAGCACGTCCACCGACGAGCGCAGCGCGCCCGGTAGCGCGCCCGGCAGCCAGCCAGGCAGCCGGCCAGGCAGCCCCGCAGGCAGCGCAGGTGCGCCTCCTTGCGCAGCAAGGAGGCCTGGATGCGGGTAGTGGAGACTCGAGGGTTCACATGTAGCGCGCATGGGGAACCCAATTGGGCCTGAAAGAATTGCAGGGGCGTGGCGAGGTACTCGGGCGTGTGTTGCATGCGACAGGCTGCTGGCGCGCCGGGCCCGGCGGCTTTGCAGCAGCAGATGGGCATGACTCCTGTGCGGTTTACATGTCACTCAACCAATCTCAGTCCAGGAGCTCCGTCCAGAACAGCCGACTCCGAGCGGCGGCGCAGGTGCGGGCGCTGCAGCGAAGCGCGCCTGCCCGTCCGTGCGCCGCTGGGCGGCGGGTTGCGGCCGGGAGACGCAGGGCGGCGAAGGCCGGGGCGCGCCTACGCCGCCGAGCTCGCTGGAGCCCTGGAGCGGCAGCGGTGGCGGCGCAGGCCCGCCGGCGGCGCGCCAGGCGCCCGGCGTGCTGGATCAGGCGCCGCGCGCACGCGCATCCGGGACGCCGCTGGAGGATGAGCCTGGTCAGGCGGCCTTGGCGGCGGCGCCGCCCGGCCGCAGCGCGCGCCCGATGCGGGCGGCCCCCGCGCCGCACCGCGAGCGAGCGGCAGACGGCCTGGCGCAGGCGCGGCGGCCGCAGCATGACCCTGACCCTGGCTCAGCAGGGTTCCCTGGCGCGGCCATGCACGAGGGCGTGCGCGAGCTGCAGCGGCAGCTGCCAGCGCTGCCCTGCAGCGCAGCGCTGCCTGTGGCGTCGTCCAACGATCGCACGACCTGCGCCGGCGCGCACAGCAGCGACGGCGGCGCGGCAGCAGGCAGCGGCGGGGTGCTGGTCGTGGGGGCGCTCACGCCGGTCACAGCCACCGTGGCGGGCGCCGCTGCGTTCGCGCCCATCGCATGCGCGGCGCTGATGGTCCTCAACAGCCAGCGCGGCAGCAACTCGCCCAAGCGTAGCAGCGCCGGCGGGCACGCGGGGGGCCCGGCGTCCCTCCAAAGCGGGCCCCTGCGTTCCCAGCCTGGCGAGGCCGGCATCGGCAGCGGCAAGAGCACCGTCGCCGGGGCCGCGCCAGGCTGCGGCGGGACGTGCGGGCCGAAGCAGCCTGCCTCTGGGGACGCTGACGGCCCTGCCATCTGCCGGCCGGGTGCTAGTCTGCGCAGTGCGTTCCGCCAGGCGAGCGTGCCGCCGCCAGTGCAGCACGAGCCCTTGCAGCGGGAGCCCCTGCGGCCCGGACCAGAGTCCCAGGGCCTGCCATCGCAGCCGCGCGAGGCGGGCGCGCCCTCGCAGCCGGCAGCCGCGGCCCTGGCGCCTGCGCACGGC
>JAABUO010003489.1_pt1 | contig 18718 bp, 18 predicted proteins | sample 5559291 | NCBI WGS metagenome assembly JAABUO01 (sample SAMN10711878, study PRJNA513372) | rock metagenome | isolation source: Antarctica rocks | place: Antarctica: Victoria Land, Finger Mt sud | reverse complement strand
AACGTCAAATAGCATGTCTCTGAAGTTGTTAAGGGGTTATTAAGGGTACCCTTAACAATTTATTAACTTAATAATGTGCCGCTGATGTTGTTAAGGGTTAATAAGCCAACACTGCTTCATGACACCACATCAGAGTCCCTGTGGCATGTTGCAACACACAAACAAATGTGCAGCTCATCCTTAGGATGGAGCAAGCAACCGACATCATTGTGAGCGTGCTCAGGATGCAAGCAGCAGCAATGGTGCTTTGTAGGACTACCTAACACTGCCCGACCCAAGTCAGATCTACAAGATGTCCAGCTTGGACATGGCCTTCACCACTGCCTACAACAGCACCAGAGACTTTGCCATGCGCACCTTCAACCTCACTGAGGATCAAGCCATCACTGCTGTAACTACTGTCATGGATTTTGGGGTAACTCAAGTTGTTGACGGTAAGTCCGCCTGTGCTCTCATGCGGAACCAGACGCACGAGTGTGCTGCAATCACCATGCCATACTTGTTGTTGCGCATAGCATGGCATGCCGTATCACAAGGGACCGCAAGGTAAGGCTAAAGCAGTCACAGCTTTGCCAATTGCTGTCCCTGATTGCTATGGTTACCCTCTTGCAATGCATGTTGCATGCTGGTTGGATGTCGGCTGAAGAGTAATGGTGCTGCACAGGCAACTGGGGAGTGCATGTTGTCATTCCCAAGTGGGCTTTCACAAACATCAATGACACCACAACTCCATATGCGCCAGTCACCATAAGCGGCACCAGCACGCTGCTCAATGCAACCATGCCCATGATCCAGACTGCTACAGCAGGCTAAACACATGCTTTTGGGACTGGGATTTCACGTCATAGCATGGCACTGGGATTGTGCCTGCAAGTTCAAATGAAGCATGCATTCCAAGAAGACTTACAGCACAAGCAGCTTCTTTAGTTGAAAGTACACAGCAAGAAAGAATGGTGGCTGCAAGTGGTCCAAAGCCATGTGGAGGCCTACAGCGCCAATGACAGCTTTGTATGATCACATCAACATGCTTCAAGTGTACCAGACCTCCTGTCAAGCAGCTATAGCTGCATGTGAGTGCACGTGTGTATGTGCTAGTTGAAAGCTCGCTTTCAGTATCTAAATCATGAAATGGATAGTGAAGTAGTGAAGCTGCTTGAAGTTCAACCAAGTGTGTATTGCAGGATGCTTTCCAGGTCTGCTATTCACATGTATATTGAGGTTTGCCCAGGTAGATTTGCAACTATTGTGGCAAGAAGTGCGTATTCGGCATGCAAGTGTACCATACCACCCATGTATGCCGCCGCTTGACAAACAGTGTGCAGATGGTTTCTGCAGTGATGTGGCTTGTCACTTGCTGCAAAGCTAGCACTGTTGCAGCAGCTCAGCATACAACAAGCTTGTTAGGGTGGATGAACTGTAAGCAAAGAAGCATCTACAAGCCAACAGCAATCATAGCAAGCTGCCTGGCAACCTGTTTCTGAACAGTGCCTACTGCACACCATTATATTTACGTGACGTACTGCTTTATGCATTGCCTGAACAGTGAGGCTTTGTATTGGGCTGTCATGGCTCTCGTGACGCACCGTCCAAGCTTCACAACATTGTTAGGCATGAAGAAGACAATCAAGCAGCTGCTGTGGCAGTCCCAGGCAAGCTTGCATATACTTGTGGTAGAACAGGAGTTGTGTCACATGCTTGCTTTCTTGTCTCAAAGTGAGCAAGGCTGGTGTGCTCACGATCTGCATTACTGACCAGATGTCACCACTTATCCCCTCATGCCTATACCTGTGCAAGTATACATATGTGCATGTCCCACAAGCTGCTCAAGCTTGAGCCAGCATATCGGCTTGAGGGGTGACCTGCTCAGCCTCAGCCATCCTCCTCGTGGAACTGGACAGGCTGAGGGGTCCACATACGGCAGCATGACTGTTACACGGCAGCTCATACGCTGAGGTAATGAGTTTGCTTACTGCCTGCTCCAATCATCTCAAATAGGACTGGGTGCTGAACTTAGGCCCTAAGTCTAAATCGCACTGGCTTGTGCGTGCGCTGAAACAGCTTTTTTGGACCTGCCAGAACATTGTGAATAACACAACCTGCTACCGGTTGATGCAAAAGGAATTTGCTAACTGTGCACCACCAGTGGTTGTAACGCAAAAGACCGAGACAAAAACAGACCTTGCAAGCATGCTTCACTGTATGCCGGACCTCAAATGTGAGACTAAGCACTAGAGTAATCTTGGTACATGTTTACACTGTAGTGTACACGATTGCTCTGTCATGGTTACCACAGAAGCAAAGAGCAATTCAGGGTGTAAGCCTTCAATTTAGCCTGCAGAGTAGTGTAATAATGAGGCTGGAACTGACATGCTGAAACATGTCATGATGTACACATCATGTCGACTGCAGTAACTAAGGTGTCTCAGTCAGCATTGACCTCCTTTTGCCACACTATCCTAAAGCACGCACGCTGGTGGCATGCAATATCACCTGAAAGCAGTTGCTGACCCCTTTCTTTGTTGAAGCACTGACCTGCTGCATGAGACCAGTTCTCTCTGATGCTGTAAATGCGGCATCACAGTTTTAGACAGGCTGTATTCTTGGGAGTTGACAAGCTGCTCAGCAGTTGAGTCTGTCATGACACACTCTGCAAGGCTGCCACTTATGTTGCATCTGAATACTTGTAACATTTGGATGCCCAGTGCTTTCAGAACAGGTCTCTAGATCCAATTCAGGTGACTTCCAAGCTTTGCGTTTCATCCTGTGCTGATATGGCGCTGCTGCTACTGCCTGCCTGTACTGGCAGCCATGCCCTGACTAGTTCATATGTCCCAAAAGAAAGAGCTGACATGGGCACAGCTCGAACAGCCCCCACCCTGAAGCCCCTGTAGAATCCCAATATGCCGCCTTCTGCCAGAACACTCTGAATGGTCCTATCAAGGTTCATTTTGGCACCATTTGCCATGCCCACCTGCAACAGTGACATGCATCAGCTTGCAAGCAGCACCTTGTCAAATTGCAAGGGCTGCGCATGAGTCATAGGTTTGAGAAATGCAGGCGTGTACCATGTATGCATTGCATGAAAGGGAAGTTGACTCAGACATCATGCCTCAGCTTGTATAGTCACAACATGACGACCACAGCGTGGTACGCAATCTGAGCTGGGGCTCAAATGACATCCGTAGCATAGGGTACAGCAAGGCATTATGAGTTCAAGCAGAGCGCCATAGTGCGGACCTGCAACCGCCTAGAGATAGTTTCCAGAGGGAATGATACAGTCTGTCCAAGGCAGCAGGACACAATACCAGCTGCCACGGCGACACCAACCCCCGGCGTCTCCTTATTGCTCTTGCTCATGTAGGCCTTGGTCAGCAGATCAAACAAACCTGTGGCACCCAACTCCATGCTTGAAAAGTATTGACAGTGGCTCTGCATACTACTGTATGTTGTGGGTGCCACAAGGCAGGCTAGACTGTGCTGAAGAAAGGTGTCTGTTGCAAACATAGTACAACTAGCTGCAATGCATCAGCGCAGGATGGCGTGACAGGAGACGAACAAGTGGCCACATGCTATCGAAGACAAACAGCTCTGCCAGACATTCACCTGCCGCTCTCATGGAATAGACAAGAGGACTGCTGAGCCACTTTATATGAATCCATACCATATGTGATGGCTGCCTCGGGCATGATTGCAGCCAGGCTAGAGCCCAGGCCTGTATACAGAACCGAGGGGCCCTCTTTTCTGATGATGCTTCCAACTGCTGGTGTGATGCCCTGGCTGTAGCGGCCAGCCCTGTCACAAGTCACTCGGCTGCGGACCACCTCAATGGGGTGCAGGATGATAGTACTGGTGGCTCCTGCCAATGCTGCTGATGAGAGGACTGACGCAGGGCCAGACCCCATTCTTGCCCCCAGCCAGTTCTGTCAACAGCACAATGGCTGAATGTTCTCTAGAATTCACACCATGAGGAGGTGATGGCAGCCTAGATTGAGTGATTTTATGCGAGAAGGGCATCAGCTCTGTTACGCTGGCTGATGCGAGAGCAGCATCATGAGGCAATGTCAAGCAGCATTGTTGAGGAAATGTGGGTCTTTTGCAGGTTAGAATAATATGATGCAGACACAGCAGCAGGACATAGATGGCGACTGAATTGAGCATATGGATCAGCCTCAGCATGCAAAATCAGGTACAGCGCATCAACAATTGGAGCTTGCAAAATGTGCAGCTGCAACATTACTGCTCGAGGATGATGTTATGCTGAATGTGATTGCATGCAAGCACTACCTTGTACAGCTCAAATGAGAAGAAGTCAATAGCCTTCTGTGGGCCAGCACGTAGCACGTTCAAGCCATTGCCTCTCCACAAGCCAGTCCAGCCCCTGTCTCCTGTTGCTGCTTGAAGAGCTTGTAGAAGGCTGGGTCGACGTGTCACAACTGCTGTGCCGCAAGCCCTGTGCATCTCAACAGATGATCCTCCTGTCATTGCTTGCAGGCGCAGCAGTTCCAGAGGAGCTGTGGCACTGCGAGATATTGCGCCTGCTGCTGCTCCCGCCACCAGGTGCTGCCATGGAAAGCTCTGCATAAACAGCTCGTTGTGCACCAACTACGGTCAAGATTCCTGTGAGACAGTGAACACTGCTGCCACCCAAACACTGTTCACATGCGATGTGCTCACTTTGCGACCAAGAGTCTCCTGTTGCTGGTCTGCACTGAACGCAGTCAACCTGCAGCAACAGGTCACGCTTTGTAATACATAGATGGGGTGTGCGAAATGAGGAGTAATTGCCTTGCCTGTCAGCTGCTGTCTTTGACTGTGTTAGTGAAGCAAACGGAACTGCAGTTGCCCTGCTGCCTGCTGGTGCGCCCTTGGCAACGGCTTGGATATCGTGAAGCTCAAACTGACAGGTTTCAGGGTTAAACATACAGCGTCGAGCGAACAGTCACAGTCACTCCACTGTGCCATCAGCACGAACTGCAGATGGTCATCCGTGACCTTTCCAGCAATAACGATGTATGCAGAACGGCGTGCAACCAAATGCGAGATACTGCGATCGACACGGCACAAAGCCACGATTGTGAAGAGCAAGCGATCGCACAGCAGAAGTTGCGGCTTTCGAGAGTGGACATGCACATCATGCACGTGGAGTGCCCGTGGGTCGTTAGTCAGCTTACTTTATCTGTGACTTGGTAGCCTGGCTGGATGGTTAGCACGCTCGCGCGTACGTAACACAAGTCATGATAGGCAGTACTAACTTTGCCACCCCAATAGGCGGCTTAGCTAGTTGCATACACACAGCTCAGTTCAGCACGAGCCCCCGTGCAAGCTCTTGCCAAGTCTTTGGAAGTGGTCAAGCCAGACAGAGGCGCTCTGTGAGACGGCTTTCCAATGTTAGATGTAGCAAGCTGACAAGCCGTAGCAACACTTGCCAGCAAGACAGCACAGAAGGCAGGAACGACAGAGACGGAGCCACAGGAGCGCATATTGCATGTACCTCTGGTCTTGCAGTCATAGCTCTGCTGGCCGTCGGATGGCCAGCAGAGACTCAAGCTGCTGTGCAGCACCTCCATCAACCTGAGACATTTCAGATAGCAACCGGGGAGGGCGATTTCTGGGTGAACGTTTCCAGATATGGGCGATACTTCATCACAGTCCTTCTTGGAACAGCATACATAAGTGTGAAGCCTGTGTTGCAGTTGCTAAAAAGACCAAAGACAGCTGTCGCTGTCATTATAGGACTTGTCGCCCTCTACCTGTTTGTGTCCACAACCGTCCAAGCAATGTTGGGTGTCTCCAACCCCCTTGATTATCAGCCTTCTGGCTTTTTCCCAGAAAATTACTAGGCCAAATTGATTCCACTATCTTTTTGGTATCTTGATCTTGGCAGGCTGTCATCCAGTGCAATTGAACGGACATTTGTTTTCGCATTTGTATGCTATTTACGATGGTTCAACTTGCTGGTTGCAGTTAGACGCTTTCTGACCAATTTGATTTTAGAGGAGGCTGTGTTCAGTATTCAAATGTTGTGTTGACAATGTGCATCTGTGTCTTGTATTTTGTGGTAGGATCAAAGACGGTTTTGTAGTAAAAGCTGTGACGCAGCTTTGTTCAGGCAGGCCGCATGGCACAGTCGTGGTCGATCCTTTGCTCAAACAATACTAGTTGGGCACGTTGCCAGCGTAATTACCTGATGCTTGAAGAGATTCTGCAAGGTTGCCTGGCTGTACTGCTGGTGCAAACAATGTTGATGCGAAGTCATTCACTATTGCATCCTTGTGTGGTGATACAATTTCATGCACCAGCTGCCAGCATATCATGTGTATGCATACCAGTCATTTGCTGCAAAAGAAGATGCACATCTGCCGGAAGCAGACGCCACATACCAGTGCAGTGACTGGGCTGAGGCGCATGCATCCAATTTTTGATTGCTATGAGACAGGTGACATTGGGTGAATGTGTTTGGTTGTCAAGGAAATGCACACATTGAGCGTGTTTGGCAGCGCCAAGGTAGGTTGGCCTCTCCAATCAAAGACCAGGCATGAGTCAAACCTCAAGCAGTGTCACAGTGTCTATAGTTCCTTGCCAGCCTAGATGCTACACTAGCTTAAGGCTATATAAGTCACAAAGGCAAAGCCGTGAGCACTGTTTCGATTGCTGTCCAGACCAGTGGATGAAATAACCTATTTCCTCTTAGCTTGGCGCTTTATGCTAGGCTGCAGCATTGTAAGTCTTGCAGCATATCAGGCTCGCGCCAGAGAGCGGATGTCTGTCTGACAGCACTGCATATGCTCAAGCTGTAGAAGCCATTGCCTTGTCTTCGTGTGGTGTAATGGTAGACTTCTTCAAGTCTTCCTCTGCAGAGTGCCACTTCAAGTTGGCATAACAGCTTGTGCAGATGAACTGACGTTGCTAAACAGCGATCACGAGCGGCGTCCTATGAGCGTGTTGACTGACCTGTAGGAATCGATATCATCGTCATAGCATAGCCCACGACACCGAAGCCGACAAAAAATGGCCATCTGCAACAACGCATTATTTTGCACCTACAGAATAGTTGCACATGTAGAGTACTTGCAAAAGGGGCAGCGACTGCTTACATGCTCTTGACCTCCCGCACAACGGTTGTTGTCAGGGCCTCTGTCTGCAATGTGTGGACAGGAAACTTGGGAGGCATTGCGGCTATATGTTTCACCCTTCGCACGTCAGTCGCCCTGTCTGAATGTTTGACACCGAAGGTATGGCTTTCTTCAAGGCGTTCAGGCAGAAATTACTACACAGACGAAGGAGCAAAACGACGAAGCATGGCATTGTTTCCAAACTTGCGTCCTGCCAGGTGCTGACAAGCCTGTTGCGGTGAGCACCGCCCTGGCTTGCGCATTGCTGCCTTTGCGTTCCCTTGGGACAGGGCATGGTTGAAGATGGGCAACCGGGCCACCCTGGGTGAGTGTTGTTGAGTGTTGAAATCCGTGGTGCAATCGCTGTCAAGCAGTCACCATACCGCTCTCGTGAATCATACCGACATTCTCTTAGGGGCATTGAGCATCTACCATATGCTATGTGGACATTTACTTTGACGTGAAGGGTCGTGTTTCATAGGCTAGCTTCTCCAAAATTCCACTCATCTCCGAGCTCCCCGTCGGTCCGTTCGCGAGTCAAGGCCGCCGAACTGTTGGACGTGCGTCCTCCAGAATTAGAGGGACTGATGGCAGAAAGCACCGCGGCTGGTCTGAATCCTTGGTAGGCGTTGTTATGGTTTGTCACAGTCGGTTTTCTGTCTGCTGCCTCTTCACAGATCAGTCCTTATGCAGGCAAAATGGTGATCATCGACATGAACTGCAAAGTCAGAAGAGCCATGTATTGCCAGTGGCTCACATCGAACTGTCACATGCTGTCATGGTAGGTGTACAGATTGAAAGCTTCATATTTGTCTGAAGGTACCAGACTTTGAGCATGTTATGTTGTGTGGTATTCTTCTTACATTTGGCAGGAATGTTTCTGCAGAAGCGGTGCTTTGCAGTCTGGTTTCTATTCTGTGGTTTGGTCACTGTGGTAACACTCAGATCCACGGATGTAGCACATACTGAGCTATTTTACATATACTACCAGCCTCTCCTGCCAGTGCTGACTATGCTCTGGTTATGGGGCATCAATGTACGATACTTTGAAAGGACGGGTGTGCGATATGATGTGTGCTTCTCTAGCAAAGACCAAAAATACCTCCTCAACAGCAGACAAATATTTCAGGTACTTTGAGCTAGACTTGTCGCTCAGACCTACGCTAAATGCACTCAAACTTAGTACACATGATTAAGCAAATACAGTATGTGCTTGCAATTATGCTGGCTTGGAATTGTACAAGATTGTTCAGATTCTCATAGCACACTGGCGTTGACACTTATGTGCTGTGCATCTGCAGTCTGCTGGTTTAGCAACCACGGTGGCGCTGACAAGCTCGGCTGTCTTCTGCGTGCATTGCCTATTGCAACAAGATCAGGCAGCTTCATTGCATCCACCGTTAATGTATGCGTGTATCTTGGCGCTGCTGCTGCTGCCATGGGATGTTGCCTTCAAGGTGAGATCCATCTCATTGTATTTCAGCTTCTGATGCAATGCACATCCAAATGCAATCATCATAATGCAAAAAGAATGTCTTTGCTGCATGCAGCAACTATAAAGGGCACTTGCTTCTTGTTTGAGCCTGACTTCGTTTGTTTCCCTAACAAATCCTTGAATTTTCACCATCCTGCAGGAGACAAGAATGTTTTTCTCCGCTACCTTCTTCAGAGTGGCGACGCCATACAGAGAGATGTCGTGGGCAGACTTTCTTCTGGCTGATATCATCACGTCCCTGGCAAAGCCTTTGTCTGACTGTGAGAGGGCCTTGTGCCACCTGCTATCAGGACCTGTCATGCTGCCAAGTAGCACTGATCAGGTGGACTGTTCAACAAGTCAAAACAACCTCTTTGCCAATGTTGTCATGGTATCAAAGCATGACAGCTGTGTGCGCTGCAGATGTGTGGGAGTAGTTCATGGATCATTCCAGCAGGCTTGAGTCTGCCATACATATGGCGATTGTGTCAATGTATACGTACATGGAAGGACACAGGAAATACAGGGCAGGCATTCAACGCGTTGAAGTACAGCACAGCATTCCCTGTCATCATCCTTTCAGCAGTCAATTTCCAAGTCTCTGACGAGGACTGGAACAAGTTCTGGAAACCCCTGTGGCTCATAGCTGCCTTTTTGAATTCTGCTTACTCCTACTACTGGGACATCGAGCGTGATTGGGATATTGCCTTCTTCACTTCACCTTCAGGTAACAGATATCCACCTTATATTTGCAGCTTTGCTTTGTCCTGTGATATGTAACTGCCCATGTTCAAGCACATGATGTGCTGCAGATCAGAAGTGGATGGGCCTCAAGAAACCTGTACTCAAAGACAAACTGCAATACTCCCGTGTATTTTATGTATATCTGATGTTGTCCAATCTTGCTCTGAGATTAGCATGGGTGTACAAAGTTTCTCCCCATTTGAGACAAAATTTGCTGACAGTGCTCATCTTCACATTGTTGGAAGTATTTCGAAGGTTTCAATGGATTTTCGTTAGAATAGAAGTAGAGTTGCGGAAACTTCAAATCAGTAGACCAGAGTTAGGTCAGTTGATTCCTGCACCTCCTCCAAAAGAATTTCTCAGTGCAGATGAGCTTATGCCTATCTAGTGTAAGGGAACACAGAGATACGAATGCTGCTTTGAACTTTGACACTCCAGGCAGAAGGATGGCTGCATTGGGTTCCAGAATGTTAACCGAAATTGCTGCAGCCAGCCCTCTATAGAGTTTGAATGCTGCAACATGGTGTAGTCTTGTCAAGTTCAGAGGAGCACTGCAGCCATATTGTCAGTCAAAAGAGGTCACCAGCAATTGATCACTGTCATAATCAACAGCAGATTCACCAATATGCATTTGCTCAGGATCTTGTTCCTGCAAGAATGATGACCATGTGCTGCTGTCACGTTGCTTCTGAGCAAAATCTGCCCTTTTGTAGTGATGGCTTCGATCCTTTGTACTGAAATCAGCTGAGACAGTCTTTTCTCTGCTGGACTGATAGCTGTAGCTGCATGACAGTGCCCCTGGCACGGCCTTTACAGTCTTTGCCTGAGTTGTTTGGAGTACAGGGCCATAATTGCTCCTCTGCAGAGGTGAAGAGCACAATGTATGTGAGGCTGATTGCCCAAGAGATCTGGGAGCAGACTGCACCATATGATGGCTCTGCATGCCTGAGACTGCGGTTGCTGTCCTGCCTGTGCATACTGTCATCTTGCGCTTGTCACCTACAAAGTGAGAACATGTCACTTTGCAATGTGTGCACATTCAAGCTGAAGAGTGATCCATGAGCAGCTGCAGGAAGACTCACCATCAGATGTGCTTTGACTCAGCTGCCTGCGTTTGCGCTGGCCCGCATCTGGCAAGCTTGTCACAAATCCATCTGGTTCTGCATCTAAGTCTGAGAGTTCTTGTACACTTGCATCTGTCTGCAGAGCAGAATGTCTTTATCTGTTCTAGAATCTGCTCCTATTGTGGGGACGGCACAAGGAAGAGTCTGGCGGTCACCTCAGAGATGAAGCCAGACCATTGACTTTGGTTGGCTGGCTGTACTATGCCAGGCTGACTGTTGGCTCCAGGCTTTGGTGCAAAGTGCTGCTCTGCCTCACCGCGCTTTGCATTCAGCTCCACCACCACAGACCTGACATCTTTTGCTTGTGTGCTCACAGCATACGTCTGTACGATTCAAACTCACATGGTCACACACAATATGCTTCTCAGCCGTCTTTCAAAAGCTGGACCTGCCTTTCTCACAGACTGTGGCGCATGGCACACTGGGCAGGTGAATTTAGCTGTCTTCTTAACTTGCTGAACCTATAGACTGACGGGTTTCAGGAAAACGGAGCAAACACGCATTCGATCTCACGTGGCACGCTCACCTGGAACGTGTCGCAGTTGAAGCACTGTACGCAGATAAATTCTGGCATACCAGCCACGATCCAGTTGATCTACGATCTACAGATCTCTCTCTCTCTCTGACGCTCACAAATGACGTTCGTCCACAAAGCTTTTCAGGTGCATGCTTTGTGTAAAATATTAACATCTCATGTCTATGGCCGTGCAGATCGGCAAAAGAACTTCATTCTCGTGTCGGACAAAGAAGCACGTCTGAGCTCTGCGTCCCTGGGGACCTGCCGGGATGTGCGATGCATGCTGCGGTCACCACATCGAACGCCTGCCCAAGGTCCGGAGTGCACCAACCAATGGTGCGATAATACTGTTGTCACTACGGTGAACATCCCGCTAGCAGCTGAGTTGCAGGCCTCGTGACTGCAGTGCCTGAGGCACATCCTGAAAAGTAACCATGTCACTTTTAGCTGCCAAGGCCTCACAGCTGTTCCTGTGTGCAACAGTCGCAGGAGGAGCAGGCATATATTTATGGTAGGATGGCGCATTGCAAGAATGTTGTGCTACTACACTCTCAGGTGCACAGCATGTATGTGTACATGGCCTGAAGTGCGCTGCAGGTATTACCTGACCGCCATTTGCAAGCAGCCTGCCCTGTACTTCATGGAAGGCAAGCTGAGCAGCCTGGTGTTGCAGCACTGCTCCTTACTCCGGAAGCAATACCGACCACCCTTTTGGGTGTGGAACCCACATGCTCAGACTGTCCTATCTGGTGACCACTGTTGCTTGAAAGCTTGGTGAATCTTGTTTGTTTGATGACCAGCATCAAACTGATGGAAACGCATGTGCTGCAGCTATGCGCACCCTCACATGCCGAGCCAAATACGATAGACAGCCAGTCATCACACAGGATGGTGGCACAGTCGCCCTTGACTGGTTTCAGCCTCGCGGTCTTGACAAGACCCCATCAGATGCACCAATAGTTCTGATATTGCACGGTCTTACAGGTGACTGTCGCGCATTTGGTGTACAACACATTTTTTTCTGCAACCACATGCCTTGCAAAGCAGGCGCTGTCTTCAGGTCCAGCTTAGTTTTGCATTCAGCAACCGAGCATAGGCAGCACAGGTTCCGCATGCAGTTTTGTTTGGACATTTTTGTTTTGGCAGTGTTTCCAGCACACAATACACAGAAACAGCAGCAGATCACAGCCAGTCTACGGTAATGCCCTGAACTGTTGGGTGCAGGAGGAAGTGGGGAGGGCTATTGCAAGTGGATGTGCTCTTGCATAGCTGCCAAGGGCTGGCGCTCGGTTGTGCTGAACTACAGAGGCTGTGCAGGCCTTGAGCTCACAAGCCCCACCTTGTATTGTGCCAGTTTTACAGATGATGTGCACCTAGCAGTGGAGGAAATTCACCACCAATTTCCCCATGCAAGGCTGTTTGCAGCAGGGTATTCTTTGGGGAGCCTCATCCTGTGCAAGTATCTTGCAGAGGCGGCAAATGGCACCTGGAAAGTGAAAGGTATGATATTCAGGAAGACATGCATGTCATTGCACCAAAGATCCTCTCATGTCCAAAGTTCCTCTCATGTCGACATTGGCTTAGGATATATTTCCAGCTGTGTGTGCTTTGGCATTTCCTGGACATGAGCAGCATGTCATGTGCCTTCTGTTAAGAAATAGCATATTCTTGTAAAGCACACATGTGGTGAGGGTTGTGCAGGAAGTGGCATTTCAAGCGCCGTCATGGTCAGCAATCCATTCTGCATGCACAGATCCAAGGTACGAGTCAGCAAGCCCTGGAGTGCAGAATGGCTGTACAATATTGGGCTAGCCCACAGGATCAAGCAGTACATTGTTGAGCATAACTTGGCCCTGAGTAAACATGCTGAGATAGACATGAAATCAATAGCAGAGTCGAAAACAATTGAGCACCTTGATGAAAGGGTTGTTTGCAAATTGTTTGGGTATGAGACAGCAGAGGATTACTACACAGCAGCATCTAGTATGCAGTTCATACCTCAGATACAGACGCCATCCCTTTTCTTGATTGCTGAAGATGATCCATTTCTTGGCCATTTGCCAATACAGGTAAGCAGCTGTGTTTGCAGTATGCATGCATTGCTAGCAGCATGGAACAATATGCAAACTGCCATCACCTATGTTGTAACCCAATGTGTATCTGCATGCTGTCGATGCATGCCTGAAAAGCCGCCAAGGCTGATAGACCACCTATGTCCTGTTTGTCATAGATGTTGTGACCAACGAGTAGACTACAGTAGCCTTATTGTCATTGGGCAACTACATTTTGGTACCTTATTCTGTTGCTCAATTTGCTCAGCTTGAGACAGCCTCTTGTGTGCATGCAGGAGTGCAAAGGCAACAAACATACAGTCCTTGCTGTGACATCGCGCGGAGGTCATGTGGCGTTCTTGCAAGGCTTGTGGCCTTTTGGTACAGCATGGATGGACCAAGTGGCAATGCAGTTCTTTTCTGCCTGCTCTGAATTGCCTCAAACTAGATTTGATGCCACCTCGCGCAATGAATTGGGGTCGTAACAGCATCTTTTGAAAGCACAGTTCTGGTTTGCTGTGCGCTTATGTGTTGTACAGCGTACACTCTGTGCCCAATGCAATTGCAACGTCCACACATTCAGCGGCATGGCCATGTCCCAGGTCTTGAGGTTGGGTAGCACCGTACAAGATGTATGGTAGTCATGCATGGTGGTCAATCACCTGTAGTGCCCATGCGCTGCCTTGATGCAATCCAGCAGCACGTTTTCAAGGATGGATTGATGTGCAGAATCCCGCCAGTCAACTATGTTGCAATTGTATGTGTGCATTGGTCCGCTGTGCATTGGACGCATCCTGTTTACAGCCTTTGGCACCAGACACATGTAGCAGCATGCAAGGCTATGATCACCTGCCCACTTGCTTTGTTGGATGCATAAGCAATACTCACAATGAATGTCCACCCAGCAAACTTTTGTTGAAGCATGTACTACTGCTGTACTGATCCAATGATTCATTTGTAGTCAGCACAACTTTGTTCAATGACAACTTAGTCAACACTTCCTAAGACTTCAGCTGTCAATATCTCGTCTGTGATCAGGAAGTATGCCTGATTAGCAGCTGCTGCACTCCTTATCCCGGCTTCACTTGGGAGAACTATTCACACCTGTATCCTCTCACCAGGACGGGCTTAAGCTGATGGTACATATCATAATCTGTGCAGCTGCTATGACCCATCGCGACAATGTTGTAGCCTTACCGGCTGTAGGGTCTGCCTGGCATGTCACAGTGAAATGTAGTCATACGTACAGAAATATAAAGACTTTCAACCTGAGTGATCTGGTGGGTTGTCAGCATCCCTCTTGACTGACAAGTAGCTGGTAACTGCAGTCCCGTGTCAATCGTGGCTGAACCACACATGTGAGCTTGGCAACCCAGCTCAATGCCAGAGCATTTGTCATACACAAACCTCCGTGTGGTGAGATCTTGGCAACAACGTGCAATGCACCGACTTCCCAAGTTGCCACATTACAACGCAAGTGGACACACAAGGTAGGGCAGGGGCCAGCCTGCTAGGGGGGCAGAGGAACGTGCTGGTGGGCTTTGCTGATGGTGTACCCTTTGACAAGTGGTTTGAGGCATTGCTGCAGCTCATGCATGCGACCGGGACTCAGCAGTGCAGCATGAAAAGTTGTAAGATGCCCTTGCAAAGACTGTGTTAGCTGCAGAGTGGGAAAATCACACGACACATACCAACATCAGCTTGAGACACATCAATATATTGTGGACAAATAGTTGCTGCTATGGCACAAGCATGATATCAAAGGGAGACCTCAACTGGCTAGTGTGCCAGAGCTGCATTCTTGGAGTGACAGATGTCCCAAATCTGTACCAACTCCACCTGAAGTATGCACGTGGAGAGGTGCTGTGCTTGCAGCAGAGTTGCTTGGTTTGAGTTTATGCAATTGCCTTGCCCACCTTCAAGCTGCCCTTGCAGGCAGAACATGTAGATTGGGGCAATTGAGGAGCTGCAAATGCTGACGCTATATGTACTTGCAATTTATCAGCCAAGTTGTCACTGTCAAAGACCATGTCTATGACATCTTGCAACTTTTTTAAAAACACAATGCAGCATGAATTACGCGATGGTAACAGTGAGCAACAGGTTGATACCTTGCGTTTTGAGACTCACCTTGACTGATGACCAAAGAAACAGTTGATGTTGGCCTTGATATACTGTAAGAGAAAAGGCACATACCTTATTGGCAGTCGCTGCTTGCCACGGTATTTATTGCTCACCACAACAGTGAGGATGCAGCCCAGTCAGAGAGAATTGTGCTTGCAGGGAAAACTTGGTGAGACTCAACTTTGATAGTGCTGATGATTTGCAGCAGCCATAGTGCGCATTTTGATGTACAGATTGAGTTGTCTTTGATTATGTGGCAAACCCCTCAGGGGGAAATGCCAACATATGCAGAATTAATTGCTGGATCGAAGGATCGCTCTCTCGACGATGACCAGCGTATCTCGGCCCCTACAGTCGCTCCAATGCTCCTTTAGATCTCCACAACCGTCTGCTGTGACGATTGGGGGCCAAGACCATTCAAAGCTGATTGTCCGAATTCAAACAGAAGATTTGGCACTAGTATTGAATTCACGCTTTTCCCCACAGTGGCAAGTATGGGTTGGCATATGCAAGTGCATTCCTGACTGCAGCCGTTGATTTCTGGGAACTGCGGACATCAAGGTTCTGTGAATCCGTAAACAACAAGCAAGAGGTAATGCAGCCAGATCGTTACAAGTACCTATTGCTGGTGCGGCCCCGTCAGAGTGATTCCTTGATCCACCTGCACAGGGTGCAACGAACACGCACGGTGACACATGTGAGCTTCCAGCGAAACAGAGATGCAATCAAGAAGCCACAGTCCATGATAGATGTTGCGAAACTGTTGTACAATTGAGGCGTAGAACATCATAGCTTAGGTGATCACAACGCAGGCACACTCAGCTACACAGGAACTGCCAGGCACCTATGCAGTGATATATAAAGTGAGACCCATGTAAGGCCTAGCCATACGGTCTGTGGTACCCTACCGGTCTGTGTTTTGGGACTACAACACCTGCAGGCAGCAGTATGCCAGCGTCAGATCAGCTGCCTGCACAAAATTGGGACTCATGCCTGAGCAGGCCTTACGCTGCGATGTTTTGTCTGCTGGTCCTGTTCCTTTCGAATATCCAGCACATATCAAATGCAGTCTAGACCTGCCACAGTTTCATACATGCAGAAAGCATAGCCAAAGCTCACGAAGGAAAAACCAATGCTTTGGCAGGCACTTCAGAGCAGAAACACAGCTAGTCAGGGCTTTGATTACATGTGCAAGCTGCATGACACTCCTTTGTGGATCACTTTCCTACTGACTTCCAATCAGTAGACAACCATGAAATGTAGCACAAACATTCTGCAAGTTGCAAGCACAACAACCTGTGCATATGTTTGCCCATGCAGTATGATGTCTGGTTTGCAGGGATACTTACCCTGCGCATGAAGAACCTCAGGAGCTCAACATGCTTCTGGTGCAATGCATACGATATACATTGTGCTTCATTTCAATGGTCAGGCTCACCACCAAATGGTAATTGTGCTAGGCACTGACCATCGATGTTGCCCCCACAGGTCTCCTCTAAGCGCTGGGCATGACAGCCATTGAATTATTAAGCTGCAAGTGGCTGATTGGCTTGAGGATCATCCTGGGAAAGGCATGGGCAGGCGCCATGCCTGGCTTGTTGAAACTTGAATTGAAAATGCTCAATGATGGCAAAATTGCGGGCACATAAGCTCATGCATTCTACTTGTACAACTGCTGATGCCCTGCAACATTTACACTGTCCCTCAAAAGAGTGTGTGCCACTCACAAGGTTGAGCTTGCAAACAAAGTATTCAGAGCTGATCAAGCCTATGATACATGTACACAGCATGTCAGAAGCCCGAACACACACCTGGCTCAACAACAGTGGCCAGAACAGGGTGTGGCACTAGTGACAAAGTACTTTGTCAATGACAGTGCCCAGATGCTGAAAATCAACTGCTGTCAGGGCTAGCTGGTCCGCAGATGGTCTGCAGGCTGCATCTCAAGTATGGCCTGTTCTGCCGTTTTCCGGGTGAATTCATTAAGCAGCAGCCTTGGGCTGACTCAGATGATCAAATTTAAAGGTATGGCAAGATCTTGCACCAGCAAATGCAATGAGTCAAGCCTTTGTTAGTCAATCAATGTCAATGTTACAAGGTCAGAATGTTGTCGCACGGTTGCAGACAACTGTGTGCAAAAAGCAAAATGTGCAAATGTATGAGTGATGTTGACCCAAAAACCAAACCAAACTACCCTGTGTAAATTAGCCTCAGTGACAGTATGAGAAGATGAAACAGCGGACTCTCCCCTACCAGCGCTGATACTCTGATCAGCTTCACGCCCACGCCTTTCGTACACTTGAAAGCACCTGACCACGTCGTTTGATGGTCACCAATCACAAGACTGCGATGTGCCTTTGTTGAACGTTGCTCCATATGGTGTGCACGTGAAGTGATCAGGTTAGGTCACCAAGTCAAAGCTTGCGGCAACATCACCGCCAAAACTGCATATTGTCTGGACCGACCCAATCTGCATCGAATCATGGGCAAAGGGGGAGAAGCGTCCGATCCCACTGCTGCCGGCAATCTGCAAGACGATGCTGCATACACCCCTTTCCTTCAGGACTCTTTCGATGCCACTGAATTCGCCAGTAACGCTCTTGCTGGTAGCCACACGACTGCGCAAGCTCAGACGCGCATGCTGCAAGACCGTATACAAGGTCTCCAGCTGTCTCTGCGGGAGGAAGTACTACACAGAAGGCCAGAAGCTTTGCAACAGGCAGCGCAGCTCAGGGACTCAGAAACAGCAATGCAAGGCATCAGTCTGGCAGTGGAGACTGTACAGTCTGCATTACAGCGGGCAAAAGCTCTGATCATGGAGCCCTATGGCCAGCTGCAGCTCAAAACGCAGCAGCTCAGGAACTTACACAGCACAGTAGAGATACTGCGGCATGTTATCCAGCGGCTAAAGCTGGTAGCCAAGCTGAAGCAACAGATAGACACCAAGTCAGGAGGTTACCAGGATCTTGCAAAGGCTGCCAAGCTTTTGGCTGACATTGACACTATAGGTTCTGAGGCAGATCTTGCTGGTATTCAAGTCGTTGAAGCAGACAGTGAATTTCTGCATAGCACTTGGCGAGATGTGCAGGGTCAAGCAGAGGCAAGGATGCTGTTGTTCTTCTTTTGCTGCTTTTACTCTGTGCAGTCTGAGCATCATAATAAACCCACATTGTGTAAGCTGTATTACTGCATGTGTCATGCAGACAATTCAATGAGGAATCTCCGTAATAAAGTTACTGTCTACCTGCAGGCTGCATTGCAACGTGGCATTGAGACCTTGAGTCAAGCTGAGGTTGGCAGTGCCTTGCAAGTGTACTTCAATCTTGGCTTGCTGAGAAAGGTACTAGCTCCAGCAAGCATGTCTTTGACTCATCAACAGCCTGAATGTTGCTCCAATCACTGCTTAAATATAAAATGCAGCGCATGCCTGTCTAGGCTTCGCTGAGTTGCAGCCCCTGATTGAGTAGACATTGTGTTGTAGCTCCAAATCTGCTACACAACGCATTGACTGCATGTGTTATGCTAGGCGGTCTCGGACCTGTTGGATCATCATACAAGGCAGTTTGGCAGCA
>JAABUO010003488.1_pt1 | contig 18719 bp, 19 predicted proteins | sample 5559291 | NCBI WGS metagenome assembly JAABUO01 (sample SAMN10711878, study PRJNA513372) | rock metagenome | isolation source: Antarctica rocks | place: Antarctica: Victoria Land, Finger Mt sud | reverse complement strand
CCGCCGATGTAGACCATCCGGTGCGGCGTCCAGAGCCGCTGGAACGCGTCGGGCGTACCGGCGAACTCAGCCGCGTCCACGGTTTCGACGCCCGCGTCGGTACCGGTCACAGCTGCTCGGCAATGACAGGAGAGAAATCCGCCACCGAGGGCGAGTGGTTGTCCCGCCGCACGACGAAGGCGGTGATCAGGTCGATCGCATCCTGCAGCGGCACGCCGTTGAGCTGCTCGCCGTCCCGGAACCGGAACGACACCGCACCGTCCTCGGCGTCCTTGGCCCCGGCGATGAGCATGAACGGCACCTTCGACTGCTGCGCGGTGCGGATCTTCTTCTGCATCCGGTCCGAGCTGGCGTCCACCTCGCTCCGGATGCCCTGGCCGCGGAGCAGGGTGGCGACGCCGAGCAGGTACTCGACCTGGTCGTCGGAGACCGGGATCCCGATCACCTGCACCGGCGAGAGCCAGGCGGGGAAGGCGCCCGCGTAGTGCTCTGTGAGCACCCCGATGAACCGCTCGATCGAGCCGAACAGCGCCCGGTGGATCATCACCGGACGGTGCCGCTCGCCGTCGGCCCCGGTGTACTCGAGCTCGAACCGCTTGGGCTGCTGGAAGTCCACCTGAATCGTCGACATCTGCCAGGTACGGCCGATCGCATCCCGGGCCTGCACCGAGATCTTCGGGCCGTAGTACGCCGCACCGCCGGGATCGGGCACCAGCTCCAGACCGGAATCGAGCGCGGCCTGGCGCAGCGCCTCGGTCGCCTCTTCCCACTCCGCCGGCTCGCCGATGAATTTCGGGGAGTCGTCGCGGGTGGACAGCTCCAGGTAGAAGTCGTCCAGGCCGTAGTCGCGCAGCAGGTTGATCACGAAGGTCAGCAGGTTCTTGAGCTCGTCGCCCATCTGCTCCTTGGTGCAGTAGATGTGCGCGTCGTCCTGGGTCATGCCCCGCACCCTGGTCAGGCCGTGCACCACGCCGGACTTCTCGTACCGGTACACCGAGCCGAACTCGAACAGCCGCAGCGGCAGCTCGCGGTAGGACCGGCCCCGGGACCGGAAGATCAGGTTGTGCATCGGGCAGTTCATGGCCTTGAGGTAGTAGTCGGTTCCCTCGAACTCCATCGGCGGGAACATGCTGTCGGCGTAGTAAGGCAGGTGCCCGGACGTCTCGAAGAGCTGCTGCTTGGCGATGTGCGGGGTGTTGACGAAGTCGTAGCCGCCCTCGATGTGGCGCTGCCGGGAGTAGTCCTCCAGATTCTTGCGGAGGATGCCGCCCTTGGGATGGAAGACCGCCAGGCCGGAGCCGATCTCGTCCGGAAAGCTGAACAGGTCCAGCTCGGCACCCAGCTTGCGGTGATCGCGCTTGGCGGCCTCTTCCAGGCGGCCCAGGTAGGCGCGCAGGTCGTCCTTGGTGGCCCAGGCGGTTCCGTAGATGCGCTGCAGCTGCGCGTTGTGCTGGTCCCCGCGCCAGTACGCGGCGGCGCTGCGCATGAGCTTGAAGGCCGGGATGCGACGCGTGGTCGGCAGGTGCGGACCGCGGCACAGATCCGTCCAGACTCGCTCGCCGTGCCGGTCGAGGTTGTCATACATCGTCAGGACGCCACCGCCGACCTGGGTGGCCTCCTCACTGTCGACGACGCTGTCATCGGCACCGTCGCCGGATCCCTTGAGGCCGATCAGCTCGAGCTTGAACTTCTCGTGCGCCAGCTCGGTGCGGGCCTCGTCGTCGGCGATCGGGCGACGGGAGAAGCGCTGCGCGGCCTTGATGATCTCGGTCATCTTCTTCTCGATGGCGTTGAGGTCCTCGGGGGTGAACGGCCGGGACGGCAGGAAGTCGTAGTAGAAGCCGTTCTCGATCGGCGGCCCGATGCCCAGCAGAGTGTTGGGAAAGAGCTGCTGGACGGCCTGGGCCAGCACGTGCGCCGTCGAGTGCCGCAGCACCGCGAGGCCGGCCGGTGAGTCGATGCGGACCGGCTCGACGTCGTCCTCGTTCTCGAAGGCGACGTCGAGGTCGCGCAACTGGCCGGCGGAGTCGCGCACGACGACGGCCCCGGTGGGTGAGTTGATGTCGATTCCGGCTGCTTCCAGCGCGGTCCGCGGAGTGGTTCCCGCGGCCACCGTGACCGGCGGCCGGAAGTCCGGCTGAGCGGTTGACGGCGATACGGCCCTGGACACGTATGGGCTCCTCTGTTGTCGCGATGCGGTGCCTGGCAGCTCCGACAGTGCTGCTGCGGAGCTGCCCGTGGCGGTGCTGAGAATCGGCGATCTCAGGATGCATGCTAGTGCGATGCCCGAAAACATCCGACGCAGTATCTGAGCTTCCGGCAGGGCTACTCACGCTATCCGCCTGCGGCTCCTCCGCTCGCGGTGAGCGAACGCCGGCAGCCGAGACCTCGGGAGCGGTGGTCTCGTCCGGCGCCAGCTCACCGGCGAGCACCAGCATCAGTGCCAACACCAGCCCGGCCGAGTCGCCGGGGACCTTCACCATCTCGTTCGCCGGTGACGTGCACTTCGCCGAGTGGACCGCCGCACGGCTCGGCGCCAACCCGGCCACCGCCTTCGGCCGCTCCACCGCGGTGCTGTCCAAGGCCGATCTGAGCATGGTCAACCTCGAGACGGCCATCGCGGTAGGCGGTAGCGCCGAGGGCAAGATGTTCACCTTCCAGGCGCCGCCGGCCGCGTTCACCGCCCTGAAGGACGCCGGCATCGATGTCGCGACCATGGCGAACAACCACGGCGCCGACGGGCTGTCCCAGACCCTGGCCGCCATTCGCTCCAGCGACTTTCCGGTGGTGGGCATCGGCGCCGACGCGACGGCCGCCTACGCCCCGTACTACACCACCGTGCGCGGACCTGTCGAGCACCCCGCCCGGCCACTGAGGCTGTCGACATCGGGGCGGGTGTCAGAGCCTCCCGGTACACATTCGCCATGCGTGAGGTGTTGCACGCGCGCGCGAGCGGCCCGAATACCACCCCGGGCTACTACGGCGTCTTCCTTCGCGATCCGGACGGCCACAATGTCGAGGCCGTGCACCACAGCTTCTGAGAGGTCCGGGCACCGGGACGATCCGCAGCCGAGCGAGCCGACCGGGCGCCCTCCGCTGGCCGTGCGAGGATCGGCGAATGAGCACCCCTCCGGCGGTGGAAGCCGTCAGCATCGACGGCGAGCACCGTTTCAGCAAAATACCGGCGGACGAGATCACGCTGCTTGCCGGGATCGGGGTGCGGGGTGACGCCCACGCAGGAGTCACCGTGCAGCACCGCTCGCGCGTCGCCGCGGACCCCACCCAGCCCAATTTGCGCCAGGTCCACCTCATTTCCGTTGAACTGCTTGACGAGTTGCGCAAGGACGGCTTCGACGTCCGTCCCGGCCAACTCGGCGAGAACATCACCACCCGCGGTATCCCCCTGCTCGACCTGCCCCGCGGTGCGCTGCTGCGGATAAGCGAGGACGCCGTCGTGCGCGTCACCGGACTGCGCAATCCCTGCGGTCAGATCAATGACTTCCGGTCCGGGTTGCTCAAGCGGGTGGTGGGGTACGCCCCCGACGGAACGGTAATTCGCCGGGCGGGCGTCATGGGCATCGTGCTGGCTGGCGGTGTCGTTTCGCCGCGAGATTCCATCACGGTCGAGTTGCCCACCGGAGACCATCACCGGCTCGACCCCGTCTGAGGCATGCAACAGATTTCCCATCGCGCCATATCTGTCTGGTGAGAGCGGTTGTACAGACCGAGCACGAAGAGACAGCGTGCCGCAAGCCTTTGCGGCAGCTCACTCCACCGTTGGGTGGCCGAGGTGTTACTTGTTCCAGGTGCCCGGTTCAGCATCGGTTCGATCGCGGCCGTGACAGCAGAAGCGGATGAAGCCGAGTCAGCTTCGCGAGGACAGCACGCAGAACTCGTTGCCCTCTGGATCCTGCAGCACCACCCAGGACTGCTTACCCTGACCGATGTCAGCGCGGGTGGCTCCCAGGCGGAGCAATCGCTGAACCTCGGCTTCTTGGTCAGCTGGCCGGAAGTCGAGGTGCAGCCGGTTCTTACCGGCCTTCGCCTCGGTGACCGGCGTGAACAAGATGCCTGGCAGGCGCTGCGGTGTTGGCCTGATCTCGCAGTCCTCGTCGGACTCGTCGACCATCATCCAGTCGAGCGCCTGAGCCCACCAGCGGGCCAGTTCCCTCGGCTGTGCGGCATCGACGACAACCTGCTCCCACTCGAGGTCCATGCTCAGCAGGGTAGGCGCCGCCGCTAACGCCAGGTGTCGCTCAGGCTGAGGGTGCTGCCGGTTCCGGAGGACGCGGTGCGGTTCGAGGAGCCTTCCCAGGTGATGGACCCGTCCGGGTTCTTCTTGAGGTACTTGTACTGAAAGGACGTTCCGGCCGGGACGATGACGGTGCCGGACCACGTCGGGTAGCCAGCCGAGGACAGGGCGACCGCCTTGCTGGTGTCCCAGCCGCCCAGCGCCGCGATGTCACCGACCACGAACACGTTCTGGCCGTACGTCGTGGTGGCGTACTCGTGAAAGCTCACCGCCACGGTGCTGGCCGGCGGCTGGCTGCCACCGCCGGTCACCGTCGAGTCGATGTCGAAGGCAACCGCGTCCTTGGCGGCGACGGTGATACTCGCGTTGTGCGATGCGTCCACGGTGACCGTAGGACCGCTGCAGGTGGTGCCGGACGCGGTGCCGTGAATGACGTCGCAGTACGTCCCGGCGGCGAGCCCGATGGCGAAGGTTCGGGTCGTCGCGGAATCAGAGTTGTTGATCGCTACGAAGCCGGCGGTGCCACGGCTGAATGAAATTACATTGCTGCCATCGCTCCACCAGTTCGCTACTGCAGCAGTACCCACGGCGTTGTGCCAGCCGACCATCCCGACCGTGGACAACGTTCGGTCCTGGCACGACCAGGCTCCATTGCCACAGTTGGTCGCGGTGACGAAGCCATTGCCGTCAGCGGGCGGCGACTGGTCGTTGTTGGAGAAGGTGAAGCTTGCATACACCTGCGGCGTGCCGTATCCGCGGGCGAGCGAATAGACGTTGGCGAGCTGGTAGGTGGCGCCGTCCTTGTAGCTCAGGGTGGAGCCGTTGCGGTCAGTGTCGTGGTTGTCGACGAAGGTGACCGACTCGGCACTCGGTTCCAGGCCGGATGAGCCGAACGTCTGCAGTCCGGCGATGGTGCTCTGGAAGCGCGTTTTCAATTGCTGGCCATAGCTGAACTCCAGGACGCTGCCATTGGCCTCGTACGCCGGCGGGTTGACCGCACCACCGGGCATGACCTCCTGGTATACGAAGGCAGCACGCGTCAGCTGGGACTGGATGGCGGCGATGTCGGCGGCGTTGATGTGCTTGGCGGCGTCCAGCCGAAAGCCGTCGACCCCCACGCTGAGCAGGTCATTGAGATACGCCGCCAACTTGCCGCGCACGTAGGAGCTCTCGGTGCGCAGATCGGACAGGCTGACCAGTTCGCACTTCTGCACATCGGTCTGGTTGTTGTAGTCGGTCACGAGCCCACTGGAGTTCGGGCAGTCGGCCGGGTAGTGGTGAAAGTCCTGGCTGCCGTACAGACCCGGATAGGTGTACTTGTTCGTGAAGTCGGTGCCTGCGTACCCGGTGGCGCCCTGTCCCGTCATGTGGTTGAGGACCGCGTCGGCATATACCTTCACGCCAGCCGCGTGGCAGGCCGAGACCATCGAGGTGAACGCCGCGCGGTTGCCCATCCTGCTGTTCAACTGGTAGCTCACCGGTTGGTAGACCTCCCACCACGGGTGCGCCGGACTGTTGCCGGGCAGCGTCACCGACTCCTGCGGCGGCGCCACCTGCACCGCGCCGTACCCGTCCGGTCCGAGCACGTTGGTGCACTCGGCACTCACCGAGGCCCAGTTCCACTCGAAGAGGTTCGCGATGACGTCTCCCCGGGGCGCGACCGTGGCCGCAGCCGAACTTGGCTGAGCGAGAAACGCTCCGGCAAACGCGGTGGCTGCCAGTGCGGCGCTGGCGGCGGTCGCGTAGAGGGTGCGGCGGACTCGCTCGGCGGGTAGGCGCATTCGGGCTCCCCAGGTAGACGAATGTGGCTCTAAAGGCATTTGGAGGGTTTAGGCCACGGTACACAGTTGATCGCGAGGCGCCAGTTCAACCGATCACTGCGCTACGGTCCTGAGGATGAGCGACGCACCCGCAAGCGAACCAGAGTTCCCACCCGCACCCGGACGCAGCGACCCGCCCTTCGCGGCAGACGAACGTCCGATGTTGCAGGCGTGGCTGGACTTCCACCGCGCGACCCTGTTGTCCAAGCTCGAAGGCCTGGACGCCGAGCAGCTACGGACCCGATCGGTGCCGCCGTCCTCGCTGTCGTTGCTGGGGCTGCTGCGGCACATGAGCGAGGTGGAACGGAGCTGGTTCCGCCGAACCCTCGCCGGTCAGGACGCGCCGCCGCTCTACTGCTCCGACAGCGACCCGGACGGCGACTTCGACAACGTGCACACCGCGGACCCGGACGAGGCGCTGGCCACCTTCCGCGCCGAGGTCGAACACTGCGACCGGGTGGCGCAGAGCTACCCGAGCCTGGACGCGGTGGGCGCTCAGCTGCGGCATGGGGTTTCCGATGTATCACTGCGCTGGATCTACGTCCACATGATCGAGGAGTACGCCCGGCACAACGGCCATGCCGACCTGCTTCGGGAGCGCATCGACGGCCGCACCGGCGACTGATCCGGCGGCGCTCCCAAGATCCGGCGGCGCTCCCAAGATCCGGCGGCGCTCCCAAGATCCGGCGGCGCTCCCAAGATCTGGCGGCGCTCCTAAGATCCGAGGATGAGCAGCCGCGCAGGAATCGTCGTCACCGGAACAGAAGTGCTGACCGGACGGGTGCGCGACCGGAACGGGCCATGGCTGGCCGAGCAGCTGCGGATCGCGGGTGTGGACGTCGCCCAGGTCATCGTCGTCGGCGACCGTCCGGATGACCTGCGCCGGGCCCTGGAGTTCCTCGGCAGCACTGGCATCGATCTCATCATCACCTCCGGCGGCCTCGGGCCTACTGCGGACGACCTGACGGCGGAGGTTGTGGGCACCAGCCAGGGACGCCGGTCGCGGCTGGACCCGGAGCTGGAGCGGCAGATCGCGGCCATCGTCGCGAGCCTGAACGAGCGGCGCGGCTGGCAGCCCGATCCGGTAGCGACTGCCGCCGCGACCCGCAAGCAGGCTCTGGTACCCGACGGCGCCACCGTCCTCGCCCCGGTCGGAACTGCGCCAGGGCTGGTGGTCCCGGTGGCGCAAGGGCGCGGCGGGCCGCCCGTCGTCGTCCTGCCCGGGCCGCCGCGCGAGCTGCAGGGAATGTGGCCGGCCGCCCTGGCGGACCCGGACGTCCAGGCCGCGCTGGCCGGGCGGGACGAGCTGCGGCAGCGGACGATCCGGTTGTGGGGTACCCCGGAATCCGAGCTCGCCGCCACCATGCGCGAGAACGAGGCCACGATCGCCGAGCTCGAGATCACGACCTGTCTGCGCGACGGGGAGCTCGAGATCGTCACCCGGTACGGCCCGGCCGCCGAGGACAGCTACGACGACTTTCAGGCCGCGATCCAATCGGCCTTTGCACGCACGCTGTTCTCGTCGGACCGCAGGATCATCGACGAGATCGTGGCCGGTGCGCTGATCGAGCGCGAACTCACCATAGCGACGGCGGAATCCTGCACGGCCGGGCTGCTCGCGGGCCGGCTGGCCGATCGTCCCGGCTCGTCGGCGTACCTGCTCGGCGGCCTGGTGGTCTATGCCAACGAGGCCAAGCACAACCTCGCCGGGGTGCCCGTCCAGCTGATCGCCGATGTCGGTGCCGTGAGCGCCGAGGTGGCCGAGGCGCTCGCCGCCGGTGCGCGCGAACGCCTGGGCGCCGACCTCGGCGTCGGCGTCACCGGCATCGCAGGGCCGGCTGGAGGCAGCGACGAGAAGCCGGTCGGGCTCGTATACCTGTGCGTCACGAGCAAGGACGGATCGCTGGCCCGCAGGCTGAACCTGCCCGGTTCGCGGGCCGACATCCGCGCCCGGACGGTACTCATCGCCATGCACCTGATCCGAGAGCTGCTGGTGCCCTAAGCTGCGTCGAACCCACGTCCCGGCGAAAGGCCGATCGATGTCCGAGCGCTGGTACAAAGAGGCCGTCGTCTACTCCGTCGAGGTCGACTCCTTTCAGGACTCCAACGGCGACGGCTGCGGCGACCTGCCCGGCCTGACCAGCCGGTTGGACTACCTTGCTCGCCTGGGCGTGACCTGCCTCTGGCTCAACCCGATCCACCCGTCGCCGCAGCGTGACGGCGGCTATGACGTCAGCGACTACTACGGCGTCGATCCGCGGCTGGGCACGCTCGGGGACTTCGTGGAGCTGGCCACCCAGGCGCGCTCGCGCGGCATCCGGCTCTTGCTGGATCTCGTCGTGAATCACACCTCCGACCAGCACCCGTGGTTCCAGTCCGCCCGCAGCGACCCGGATTCGCCTTATCGCGACTGGTATGTCTGGAGCAAGGACGAGCCGGCCGACCGTCGACAGGGCATCGTCTTCCCCGGCGAGCAGACCGAAACCTGGACGTTCGACGACGACGCCAAGCAGTGGTACTTTCACCGGTTCTATGACTTCCAGCCCGACCTGAACTGGACAAACTCGGCCGTCCGGGCCGAGATCAAGAAGGGGATGGGGTTCTGGCTGCAGCTGGGGGCGTCCGGCTTCCGGATCGACGCCGCGCCGTTCGTGCTCGAACAGGTCTCGGCTGATGTCGACCCGGGACCGCTGGACTTCTCCATCCTCGACGACTGGCGCCAAGACGTGCGGTGGCGCGACGGTCAGGCCGTCCTGTTGTGCGAGGCGAATGTGTCGCCCGAGGACCTGCCCGCCTACTGCGCCGTGGTTCCGGGCGGCCCGAATGACCGCGCTCACCTGATGTTCGCGTTCGGGCTGAACGCCAAACTGTGGTTGGCACTGGCCCGCAAGGACGCCGAGCCGCTGATCGAAGCCCTCGACGCGCTACCGAGACTGCCGCGATGGCGCAATGGGCAACATTCCTGCGTAACCACGATGAACTCGATCTGAGCAAGCTGACCGACGAGCAGCGCGCCGACGTGATGGCGGCGTTCGCCCCCAAGGCCACCATGCGCAGCTACGACCGCGGCATCCGCCGGCGGCTTGCTTCGATGATGGGCGGCGAGCGCAAGCGCATCGAGTTGGCGTACTCGCTGCAGTTCAGCATGCCCGGTACCCCGGTCGTTCGGTACGGCGAAGAAATCGGCATGGGCGAGGACCTCAAGCTGGTAGGACGCGAGGCGACTACGCACCCAAGCGCGTCAACGTCGAATCGCAACGGCGTGAACGGGATTCGCTGCTGCGCTGGTTCGAGGAACTGATCCGGGTGCTGCGCGAGTGCCCCGAGATCGGCGTCGGTGAGCCGAGCGTGGTCGACATTCCACTGCCGCGCTCGGTGCTGGTGCATCGCTTCGACGCCCCGGAGGGCTCGATCCTGCTCATTCACAACCTGGCCGAGGAGCCGGTCACGATCGACCTCAGCGGGGTGGACACCGGCAAGCGTCCGTACGAGGTCTTCTCCGACACGGTGTACGAGCCGCTGCGGTCGAAGCTGTCGCAGTTGTCGCTGGGCGGCTGGGGCTATCGCTGGATCCGGCTGCGGCGGGGTCAGTGATGCCGGGGTCTTCGGAGCTGATCCGGCCAGCCACGTCGCGTGATGCGGAACGGCTCGCGCTGGTCCATGTTCGATCCTGGCAGGGCGCCTACCGCGGATTACTGCCCCAGGACTATCTCGACGGGCTCGCTCCCGAGCAGCGGGTCAGACAGTGGCGTCGTACCCTCGCTGGCAGCGACTGGCCGCGGAGTGGGGTGCTGGTGGCCGAAAACGAGAAGCTGATCGCCTTCGCCTGCATCGGCCCCTCCCGTGACGCGGCGCCGGTTCAGGTCGGTGAGATCAGTTCGATCTACGTCCTGCCGGCGCATTGGGGTGTTGGCGTCGGCACGCGGTTGATGGCCGCCGCACTGGCCAGTCTCCGAGCAGCCGGCTTCGCCGAAGCACACTTGTGGGTTCTTGATACCAACGCCCGCGCGATCCGGTTTTACGAGTCAGCTGGCTGGCGCGCAGACGGCGATGGAAAGACGGCCGAGATCGGCGGCGTCACCATCACCGAGGTTCGCTACCGATGCGAGCTGGGAGCGGCTTCCCCGTCGGCCGGGTCGCGTACGTAGCTCAGGGCCAGCGCCACACCCTCGTCGGTGTCGGTCATGTCGACCACAAGCCGGGCCCCGTCGCGAGTCTCGTCCCACTCGACGTACTCGCCCGTCAGCACCTCGTCCCAGGACGGCACCACCTGGTCGGGTAGGTCGGGCAGCCGGGCTCTCACCCGACTGCGGTGCTCCGCCGGATCGCGGAGCGTGGTTTCGCAGACGGCCAGCCGTGCACCGGTTCGCATTGCCAACCCCGCCCAACCGGCGCGTGCCTCGGGCACCGGGTTCACCGCGTCCACGACCACCGGCGTGCCCAGCGACAGGGTTGCGGCGGCGATCTCGTGGGCGACGACATAGCCGACGGGTCCCACCGGTGGCCGCGCGAGACCGCAGCGAATCACTGCCGTCTCGATGGCATCGATGCGGACATAGGCCGCTCCCAGGGCCGTCACCAGGCGCCGGGCCAAAGTCGTCTTTCCGGTACCCGGCAACCCCGCGAGCACGACCAGCACTGTCTCAGCCACCGTGGGAGCTTACCGACGCCCACAACCGTCGATTCTTAGTCGGCGACCCGCCATTTTGTCGCGTCGGCGATCGCGACCGGAGGTCGGCACCGTAGCAAGCTAAGGTCTGCGGGTGGCCGATTTCCCTGCTCGCACCAGCGATGCCGCATCCGGCGTCACCACTCAGGTCGTGATCTACACCGACGGCGCGTGCAAGGGCAATCCCGGTCCGGGCGGCTGGGGCGCGTGGCTACGCAGCGGGACGCACGAGAGGGAATTGTGCGGCGGCGAGGCGCTCACCACGAACAACCGCATGGAACTGACGGCGGTGATCAAGGGACTCACCGCACTCAAGACACCCTGCGAGGTAGACCTCTTCACCGACAGCCAGTACGTGCGCAAGGGCATCACCGAGTGGATCCACGGCTGGAAGGCCCGGGGATGGCTCACCGCGGACAAGAAGCCGGTGAAGAACGCCGAACTGTGGCGCGACCTGGACGAGGCCTGCGCCCGGCACCGCGTCGAGTGGCACTGGGTACGCGGGCACGCCGGCGACCCGGGCAACGAGAAGGCCGACGCGCTGGCCAATGCCGGGGCCGCGGAGTTCCTTCGGGTACCGCTTCGCTGACTCAGCCCGTCAACAGCGTGGGAGCGCCTGAGAGAGTGGGACGGTGAGCAACGCCGCCGCCCTACCCGCCGAGCGCGCGCTCTGGCACTCCCGCGATGTGCGTCGGCTGGTGGGGCTGAGCCTGCTCGCGTTCTCCAGCTTCTGCCTGCTGCTCGGCTCGGCGCCGGCCTGGGCTTCCGCCGGCGGTGTCAGCGAGAACCGCGCGGGGCTGGTGACGACGGCAATGCTCGCGTGCACGGTCCTGGTTCAGGGCGCGGTGCCGGCCCTCGTCCGGCGTTGCGGACTGGGACCGACGCTCGCGGCGGGCCTGGTCGCTCTCGGCGCGCCCGCGCCGCTGTACGCGGCGGGGCACCACCTTGGGCTGCTGCTCGCCGCGGCCGCGGTTCGGGGTGCCGGGTTTGCGGTGGTGACCGTGGTCGGCTCGACGCTGGCCGCCGCGGTGGCGCCGCCGGAGCGTCGCGGTGAGTCGATCGGCTTGTACGGGCTGGCCATCGCGGTGCCGAACCTGCTGGGCGTCCCGGGTGGTGTCGCGCTGGCCCAGCACGGCGGCTTCCGCTGGGTGGCGTACGCGAGCGCGTTGCCGGTGCTGGCGGTGCCGCTCGCGCTGGCCCTCGGACGTTCGGCGCACTCACCGGTCCGGACGGCGCAATCACAGTCCGAGCGTGCCCGTCCAGAGCGCGGCCGCGCCGTCTTGGCCCGGGTCGCCGTTCCCGCATTCGTGCTGCTCACCGCCACCCTTGCCGGCGGGGGCCTGGTGACCTACCTGCCGATCCAGCTGCCCACCGGCGCGCTCGCCACCGCCGCACTGCTCGGCTTCGGGGCAACCGCCGCACTGGGACGATGGCGTGCCGGAGCGCTGTCGGACCGCTTCGGCACCGGGTTGCTGCTGCCGGCCGCGCTGGTTGCCGCCGTGCTGGGGACGGCGCTGGTCGCGCTCGGCCTCGGCAAGGGGTCCGCCCCGGTGCTCGTTGCCGGTGCCGTCCTGTTCGGAGCAGGCTATGGCGCCGTGCAGAACCTGACGCTGGTGCAGGCCTTCGCGGCGGCGGGACCGGGACACGCCACCACCGCGAGCGCGCTCTGGAACGCCGCCTTCGACGCCGGCACCGGGATCGGCGCCATCGTGGTCGGCGCGCTGGCCGCCACCGGCCTCGGGGTGCCGATCGTCCTCGCCCTGACGGCTCTGCTCATGCTCACCGCACTGCCGCTGACCGCCCGGCGTCATGGACAGGCTTGACGTTTACCTTGCGGTGCGGCTTGTCCGCGGCGAAAATGGGGTCGGTGGCCGCTGGGCCGCTGGTGCGTCCTGACCCTGGATCACCCGAGTTCGTGTGAGGCATGCCATGACCGACAGCGACAACACCGTCCGCGATTCCCAGCACGAGTCCGTGGAAGAGGCCGCTCAAGAGGGTCCGCTTCCCGGCGTCGGCAACATCGACCGCGCCGAAGAGGAGGGTCGCGAGGACTCGGCCGTACCGGGGAACGACAACGCGGGTACCAACGGCCCGGGGACCGACGATGATGCCGAGGACATCGCCGCTGGCGGTGTCATTCTGGGCGCCATTCACGGGCGCTGACCCGCCGGTTTCCCAAGCGCCTGTCTCACAGAGCGCCTGTCTAGAGAGCGCTGAAGTCCGGAATCGTAAGGGTTCCGTCGGGACCGAGCGTGAACCCGGGATTATGCGCGATCTCCCAGGCGTGGCCGTCCGGGTCGGTGAAGACCCCGGCGTAGCCGCCGTAGAAGGTTTCCGCCGGCGCGCGGGTGACGATTGCGCCCGCACGCTCGGCGGCCGCCATCACCTCGTCCACCTCATCGCGCGAGCGGACGTTCTGCGCCAGGGCGAGGCCGTCGAAGCCGCTTTCCTGCCGTTGCGCAACCCCGCAGTCCGCGCTGAGTTCATCCAGGCTCCACAGCACGATCGCCATGCCGCCGGCCTGGAAGAACACCGTTTCTTCGACCTTCTGACCGCGCCAGCCGAGGTGCTCATAGAACGCTCGGGCACGCGGCAGGTCGGTGACTCCGAGGGTGACGAGGCTGAGTCGCTGTTCCACGGTCGGAGCCTACCGGCGGTGGCGCATCGCCACGCCGCCCAGGAGTCGTGAGTAGGGTGTGCGCATACCTGCGCATAGAAGTGAGGCGACGTCATGGGCCGTGCCAATGTCTACCTGCCCGACGATCTGGAGCGCCGCGTCAAGGCGGCTCAGGTCCCGATCTCCGAGGTCTGCCAGCGAGCACTGCTTGCCGCTGTCGAGTCGGCCGAGGGCTTACACCATCCCTTCGGGGAAACCGTCGGCGTCCAGTTCCGGCGCGGCTGGGAAAGCGGCGTCCGCTGGACCCAGGGAGCGTCGCACGAGGCGCTGCTGACGCTGTTGCGAGACCAGCGCCTGGACATTCCGGCCGAGATGCTTCCGCATGACCTCTACGCCCTCAGCCAGGAGCAGACGCTGGCCTGGGAGGCGGGCTTCGTCGAAGCCGCCCGCACCCTGGTGCGTATCCCGGCCCCGGGCGCTGCCGCGGTCGAACAGCCGGACGAGCCGGACGCGCCGCCCCAGGCTGCGACGGTGACCACGGATGAGGCGGAGCAGTCGAGCGCCGATCCCATCGAACTGGGCGACGATTCAGGTTCCCAGCTCGGCGTGACGCTGGACGGCTCGCCGGTGTCCTTCGACCCGCACGCCGCCGTGCGAGCCGGCAAGAGCCCCCTGTTCGCCATCCTCGGTCAGGCGGATCTCCGGGCGCGGCTGGCGCTGAGCGTCGCACAGGACGCGGCTTCCCGCGGCACCGGTGTGGTGTTACTCGACCTCTCCGGCGAGCTGAGCTCACGGGCGAAGGGCCTCGGCCGCAACGTGCGCGTCATCCGGCACTCCGCCGCGAGTCTGCCGAAGCTGGATGATCTGGTGCAGGGAGCCGTCGGACTGGGCGGCCTGTGGCAGACGTTCGGCAGCCTGTCACGTAGCACGGGCGTGGGCGAACTCTTCGGCGGCTCGGGCGGCCAGCGGATCGAGCCCGGGTACGTGACCATCATCCGGCTGGCCGGTGATGGCCAACTGGGCGCCGGCCTGGCCGCGATGCAGCTGCTGTCGCAGTTCGCGTCGAAGGCTGAGTTCCCCCGCTTGTTGCAGGTGGATCTGCCCGCTGGTGTCTCGATCCCGTCCGCGGTCGGGTCCGTGCTGGGCAGGGTGGTACGCATCGCGCGCGAACAGAACGCCGCCGTCGGTCTGTCCGCCGAGAGCGCCGACACCGTCGCCCAGATCGCTGGTAGCGGCGCGCTCCTGTCCACTGCGGTCGCGTTCGCTACCAGCAATCCGGTCGAGGCCGACGCTCTGCGGAAGCTGCTCGGTGCCGACGCGCCGATCCTGCTCAACCCGCCGGGGACGCCGGCGCCGTCGGGGCATGACACCTGGGCTGTGATGCGCGATCTGCACGGACGGCTCGGCCAGGTTCGGATGGAAGGCTGGTGAGCCGGAGCACACTGGCGCGCGATGGACGCTGACGATCTGGTGGTCGAACCAGGCACCATCGACTGACACGTCCGCACGCGAGAACGGCCCGCTCCCGATGACGGGGGTGGGCCGTTGTGGCATCTTTAGTCCGGGTGAGGACCGATGGTGACGATGGAGATCGGTCTTGTCCTGGACCATATCCAGAACATCCGCACGCGGACGGTGGCACCAGTATCACCGCCGCAGCATCCCACTCGGTCGGCCGAACTGCCCGGACCCCCGAGTGACTTCAGCTGCCGACGAGCAGCCGAATCTCGGCTACCGGCCGTCGAGGAACTCGAGCACGCGCTGGGTCAGCAGCGCCGCGGCTTCCGGGTCATAGGACGGCAACGAGCTGTCGGCGAAGTAGTGCTGGTCGCCGGCGTAGAGGAACAGCTCGGCGTCCGCGGCCTCATCGACCAGCGCCCGGGCGGCGTCGATGTCGCCCTCGCCGACGAAGATCGGGTCGGCGTTCATCCCGTGCACTTGCACCGGTACCCCGTCGGGCCAGCCTGAGCCGAACTCCGAGACCGGGACGCAGGAATAGCACAGCACCGCACCCCGTGCGCCGGCCCGGGTCTGCGCCAGCTTCTGGGCCGGCAGCACACCGAGGGAGAAGCCTGCGTACACGAGCTCGGCAGGCCGCGTGTCTGCCGACCGGACGCCGCGCGCGAGGATCTCGCCGAAGCCGACCTTCTCGGCGTGGGCCACCCCCTCTTGCAGGGTGTCGAAGGTGCGGCCCTCAAACAGGTCGGGCGTGTGCACGGTATGCCCGGCGCGGCGCAGCTCGTCGGCGAAGGTCACCACACCAGGGGTCAGCCCGAGCGCGTGGTGAAAGAGCAGTACCTCGGCCATCTCTGCACTCCCGCTTGTCGAACGCGTAGATCGGATACCCCAGAATCTAGAATGCCCCAACGAGATCCCGCAATACTCGCGACTCAACGCAGGTATCTCAGCGCCGGGATGACGAGCCGGACCGGGCGCACTCGATGCAGGTCCGAGCCGCCGGCCGGGCCAGCAACCGCTCAGCGCCGATGGCCGAACCGCAGCGCTCGCACACCCCGTACGAGCCGTCGGCCACGAGGGCGAGCCCGCGTTCCAGGTCGATCAGCCGGCCCCGTGCCTGGTCCAGCACCGCGACCAGCTGCGCCCGCTCGAAGGCGATGGTCGAGCCTTCCGGGTCGTGCTCGTCGTCGGCGTTGGTGGACTCCGATGCCGCCATCATGGCCTGCAGGTCCGCGCTGAGCGACGCGATCTGGGCGAGCGCGGAGGACCACTCGGCAGCCAGCCGGTCCGACAGCTCTGAGGACGCCCGCTGCTCGCTCACGTCGGGCCCGAACGCGGGCGTGAACGCCGAAATTCCACGCTGACACGCGACCGCGATCAGTTCAGCACGGGGACTAACGTGGTGAGAAACGGCCAGCCCACCGCCAGAGCAGGAGTGCCCTTCATGGCTATCGCGACCACCAACCCGGCGACCGGCGAGGTCCTCAAGACCTTCGACGCCCTCACCGACGCCGAGATCGACACCAAGCTGCAGGCCGCCGCCGACGCCTTCCGCACGCTGCGGCGCACCAGCTTCGCCGAGCGCGCCGGATGGATGCGCGCGGCAGCCGACATTCTCGACGCCGAGCAGGACGTAATCGGCGCGATGATGACCACCGAGATGGGCAAGACGCTGGCCTCGGCCAGGGCTGAGTCCGCCAAGTGCGCCAAGGCCTGCCGGTTCTACGCCGACAACGCTGAGCGGTTCCTGGCCGACGAACCGGTCGAGGCCGCCGCGGTCAATGCCGACAATGCCTACGGCACGTACCAGCCGCTGGGGCCGGTGCTGGCGATCATGCCGTGGAACTTCCCGCTGTGGCAGGCGATGCGCTTCGCCGCCCCGGCCCTGATGGCGGGCAACGTCGGCCTGCTCAAGCACGCCTCGAACGTTCCGCAGACCGCGCTGTTCATGCAGGACCTGTTCGACCGCGCGGGCTTTCCGTCCGGCTCGTTCCAGACGCTGCTGATCGGCTCGGCGCAGGTCGAGAAGGTGCTCGCCGACGAGCGGGTCGCCGCCGCTACCCTGACCGGCAGCGAGGGCGCCGGCCGTGCGGTGGCCGAGGCCGCCGGACGCAACCTGAAGAAGACCGTCCTGGAGCTCGGCGGCAGCGATCCCTTCGTGGTGATGCCCTCGGCCGACATCGAGAAGGCCGCCAAGGTCGCCACCACCGCTCGCTGCCAGAACAACGGGCAGTCCTGCATCGCGGCGAAGCGGTTCATCGTCCACGCCGACGTCTATGACGCCTTCGCCGCCGCGTTCGTTCAGAACATGTCGGAGCTGGTCATCGGCGACCCGATGGACGAGAACACCGACGTCGGCCCGCTGGCCACCGAGCAGGGGCGCGACGACGTCGCAGCCCAGGTCCGCGACGCGGTCGACAAGGGCGGAAAGGTGCTGTGCGGCGGCGAGCCGATCGACAAGCCGGGCTGGTGGTACCCGCCGACCGTCGTCGCGGAGCTCAGCACCGACATGGAGATGTACGCCGAAGAGGTCTTCGGGCCGGTCGCCGGGCTGTACCGGGTGAACTCCTACGACGAGGCCATCGAAATCGCCAACGGCACCAAGTTCGGCCTGGGTTCCAACGCCTGGACGACCGACCCGGACGAGCAGCAGGCCTTCGCCCGGGACCTCGAGGCGGGCGCGGTGTTTATCAACGGCATGACGACCTCGTTCAACGAACTGCCCTTCGGCGGCATCAAGAACTCGGGCTACGGACGCGAGCTGTCCGAGCACGGCATCCGCGAGTTCTGCAACCTCAAGGCGGTATGGATCGGCGAAGCGGCCGACGTCCGGACCGGCTCACACGCCGAGTAGCCGGCACAGACAGCGCGGATAGCAAGCGCGGTGGTCAGCGGCAGTCGCTGATAAGTAAGTGTTCACGCCGATCTCCAGGGACGACTCGGCGGAATTCACGTCGCGGGCATCTGAGCCGCAGCCGTCCAGCCCCGGTACCGGTGGACGTCCACCGCGAGCATCGGCCCGTCCGGCGGGTGCTCCTGGTACTGCGGGTACTTCGCTGTGAGCGCCGCTCGGGCCGAGGCCAACTCGGCCGGAGCCTCGACCACCCGGCCGGTGCCGTCGAGGCGGACCCACCAGAGCTGTTGCCAGTCCTCGTCGTAGAAGTCCACCAGCAGGCTGGCCCGTCCGGTCGCCAGCAGGTTGGCCGTCCGGCGAAGTTCCGTGCTCCGCTTGGGCTTGTGATCGACCGCGATATACGCGGTGTCGTCCACGATCGCCAGGCACACCGGCACCAGGTGTGGCTCCCCCTCGGCCGAGACGGTCGCCAGCCGGGCGACCCGGGCCGCGGCCGCCCGCGACCGTGACTCGCTATCGGGAAGCACCGGCACCGGCCAAGAGTAGAGCGCCGCGGGCGGTCCGCTTACTGTTCCCCTGTGGAATCTCCGACGCCGCACCGGCAGAGCGCCAACATCTGGGGCCACACGGTGTCCTACCTCAGCGCCGGTCCGGCGGACGGACCGCCGATCCTGCTGTTGCACGGCCTGGCCTCGGACGCGCGGACATGGGAGCCACTGATGTCCCAGCTGGCGCGGCGCGGCGCCCGGGTGATCGCCCCGGATCTGCTCGGGCACGGCGAATCCGACAAGCCGCCGCTCACCTATGACCTCGAGGCGTTCGCCCGCAGCGCGTCCGCGCTGGTCGAGACGCTGGGGCTTCGGCACGTCACGGTCGTCGGCCACTCCCTCGGTGGCGCCATCGCGATGCACCTGGCGCGCGGGTTTCCGCAGTTCTGCCAGCGGCTCGTGCTGATTTCGAGCGGTGGCCTCGGGCACCGAGTGCATCCGGTGCTGCGCGCCGCGGCCGTTCCGGGCACCGAGGGAGTCCTGGCACTGCTCGTCAACGAC
>JAABUO010003487.1_pt1 | contig 18719 bp, 33 predicted proteins | sample 5559291 | NCBI WGS metagenome assembly JAABUO01 (sample SAMN10711878, study PRJNA513372) | rock metagenome | isolation source: Antarctica rocks | place: Antarctica: Victoria Land, Finger Mt sud | reverse complement strand
GCTGCTCAAGTCCATCCACAAATAATCCGAATAAAGTTGCGCTGAGTGGGCAGCCTTGCTTGACTCCCATCAAGCAGTCAAAGATTTCTGAGATGCCTTCTGAGTTCCTCACAGCCGCACTGTCATGCACATTGCCAACGCTGAGGCATCTTATCGTCTTCTTCTTCTTGCTTTACTCATCTCGTGCTATCGACAGTCGCAAAGCAGCAAGCACTGCTGCTGCAGCAAGATCACCAGAGTCATTCGACAGAATTAGCACATGATGTCCTTAAGCAAGAGCGCATGCTTGCATAAGCAGTTGCCGTCCTCTAAACATCGGGCTTTTACATCCTTGAGTCGCAGTAAGCATACGTCCGCAGACTGTGGTCGCAGACTGTTCCGTACGAACGCCAATGCTTACGGGAACGGGGCCTCAGATTCGGGCTCGTCACGTGTGATTATGCCTGGCAGCCAGGGAGCTAACAACCAAAGACAGCAACCGCCCGGGAGATCAGGCTCCAGCAGCGGGCTTATTCTTCCTGGCAAAGGAGGCTCTGGGAAAATGCCTCAACTCGGCAACACCCCTGTAAACAACTTCAGGCCCCCTCCAGGCTTCATGGATAGCCTTGACGCAAAGCAGCCCGTAGCAGAAGATCCTCAGAAGCTTTTAGCAAAGCTGAAGACAGGTGCAGGATACTGGCATGAGCTAGCCAGAGCCTTGCCTGCGCTGCAGCGTGCTGGGTTTGATTGGTTGAACATCGAGGCCGAGACAGGCCTCGAACGAGCTTTGCAGAGCATATGGACAATAGCTGGGCAGGTGTACGACTCTCTGAAAGAGCAGGCCAACTTCCCACAAGAAAAGTTGAAATACTTTAACCCTGAGGACAGCGAGTACAAGCTGTACCCCATGCGCATACTAGCAGTCACTGCCAGGGGGCCTGTAGCAGAGTATATTGCAGATCATGATCTGAATACGACGGTAGGTCTTTCACAAGCTGTGTCTTGCCCATAATAACATGCAACTCAGCTTGCTTTTGGTCATGCTGTGTGCTTGTGTCTGCGTTCTGCCTGCTGTTTGTCTTGGTCCTCTTGACGCACTCCTGTAAGAACAACTGGAACATGCAGGATTCAGAAGTGGTGATCAAGGCGTTCAAGGAGCATGAGCGGCGCAATGGTGTCAAGCAAGGCTTTGCTTACACCCCAGCAGACGCCTTGGCATTCAAATACTACCGAGATGTGAGTCCTTGCAGCAAGCTTCTGTGCCAAGAACAAGGCCAAGTGACACAAATGCATTGTTACATACATACATAGTCAGGCACCAGCTATTTGTACATGTTGCAAGCCCTACCAAACAGGCCTTGCCTGTGAATGAAGCAAGCTTTGACAGCTGCTTATAGTGAAAGCCTGAGCTATGCATCGCAACCCCTTTGCCCAAGCATGTGCCTTTCCAGAGCGCATGCTTGCAGTTACATTGTCGTGGCTATCAGCTTGTGCAGATTTGAGGTGGACCCTGCTGTGAGCCACAGTCTATCCTGTGATGCATATGCCTCGTTGCATCCTGCTGCTGCTTCAGCTTGAGGGTTCACCATCGTATTGTCGTGTGATGCCATTGAGTGAGCATGTTTTGCGCCTGCTGACAAATACCCAGGGTTTCCATATCATTTGTTTTTTTGTGCAGGCAGGAGAGACACGCAGGAAGCATGAGATACGTGACTTCATTGATCGGGGTTTGGCAGTTGCTGAGACTGAGAGAGCGAAAGCCACCTTGGTCAGTCCTACCACATAATGTCTGTCAACATGATTTGTGCTAGTCTGTTTGCTGCTTCAAGGGTTGACAGCCATGTGGCACTGCAGGTCCAGGCAAATGCTACCTGCATATGTGCCAACCACATCCCGCCCAGTGATTATATTGCTGCACGATCACCTTCACCCAACGGCACTGCCCTGAAACACTGCCATTGTGTGTGCTGCAGAGGGCCTTTATAGAAGAGGAGGCTGCCCCCTCAGCTGCTGCAGCTGACCCTGCACAACTGGCCATCCTTCGACTAACCCATGAGGAAATGGCCTTCCGTGCAGTTGCTGTGGTAGGCAACTGGGCAACTGCTTCTGCAGCTGCTGTTCAGCAGGCACCCTCTGTCAAGCAGCAGGGCCCTTTCAGCATGTTTGAGACTCAGGGACAGCAGCATTGGGTGATGATGCCGGCTTGGAGCGCTGTAATGGCGGCTGCGCAACCTGTTGCATTGAGCATTGATGACTGTTCCAAGCTGGATGTGCTGCTGCATCAAACAAAGGTAATTGGCCTTTGTGGCGGTGATGCATGCCCATCAAAGCGGGAAAATGCTGCTGCATCGTGATCATGATGTCATGTTGAAGTATGCACCTGTGTAGCTAGCTGTTCATTCCCAAATGAGCTTATGCCACACTCATCTGCTTTGAATTCTGAGAAGCTACAAAGGTTGTTGTCTGCAGTGCTTGGAAATATGGCATGCTTACATGCATAAGTCAGGATGAGCTGTTGCCTACAGAAAAAGGAGGACAAGAAAAGGTTGCAAGGGGAGGGTCTACTGCTGCTGGACAGGGCAATTCCAGAGGTCAAGGAATCAGAGTACTATGTAGTTGACGAAGGTGGTAGCCTACAGTTGAAGACTGGATCAGAAGTAGCAGGGACAGGCAGCCCAGTTGCACGGGTGCTGTTCTGCAGTCGACCGCCCAGGGCTGAGATGGCTGAAACAGCATACCCTTGAGAAATGGATGTAGCTCAACAGGCTTTTTTTGTTCAGCACTGAGAGTCCAAAAGAGCAATTTAATGTCTGCAGAATCTATCTACAACTGTTGCAGGTCAGTCATTTGGCTAAACCAATTTTTTGCAGCCATGAGGGTCATGTAGCTGTTGGTTCGAGCTACACAGGTTGATATGGTGCTAACTTAGTAGCCTATACTGTCTTATTTCAATCTGTCTTTTCTGTTTTTTTCCCAATAAAAAGACTTGGCGACAGCCGTGCTGATCAACTTTGAGTCAAGTGCATACGTAAGCTGTGTGCATGCATAATCTTGCTTTGCCTGCAAGGCTGCAGCTGGCAATTCAAAAGACTGATCTGGACACGGCCATGGACAATTGTAACCACAGTGTCCAAGATTACATATTACAGCACTATTGGGAACCAACACTGTTGTACTCAACGCACATCTGCCAATGCATTGCATGACACTTGATGCAGTGTTGCATGCTTCATATAGGGAGCAATTGGCTGTTACTAACCCTGCAGTCTACGCTGAAAGGAATCTGCATCTGATTGAAGCCTCATTGTGCCTTGCTGTACCTGGCTCCAACATCCTTCCAATTGACAATCTTCCAGATCTCCTTCAAATAGTCTGCCTTTACATTGTTGTATTGCAAGTAGTACGCATGCTCCCACATGTCTACACCAAGCAAAGGTACAAGTCCCTGCAAATGGTCATGTATGTCAATGACCTGCAGCCTAAACATGATCATACATGCCAAGACATGCAATTTGTCTTCATAGGGCACTCAACAAAATGTACAATGGAGAAGCAGACAAGTACCTGAGTGGAAAGAGGATCTTGATTGGCAGTGGTTGTGATGACAAGTCGCTTCAGCTCTGGGCTGAACCCTAGCCAGCCCCAGCCGGAACCCTGCCAAATAAATGTGATTCAATCACTCAACAGAGAGTTCTTCAAGCACTCAAAAGTTTTGTCTAACCAGACCTGCACTGTTGCAGCCTTGGCACTGAACTTCTTGGAAAGCTCCTCAACTGAGCCAAAGTCCTTTTCAATTGCGCTTTTGATCTCTCCTGAAGGAGGCTCAAAGTCCTGTAGCATGACAGATAAAGTATCACTGTGCCAAAGATATGAAACTCTCAGAAGTTCACATCCATTATCACCTTTGGTGGAGTCAGGTTTTGCCAGAATATGCTATGGTTGACATGACCTATATGCATGCATCAGTAGGATCAGTCACCAGGATCTAGTCGTGGTCCTGAAGGCTGGATGAAGCCATCAGCCACTATTGCATACCTCCTCCGTTGAATTTGATGGCCTGCTGCAGCTCGATCATTTTTGCAACGTCTCCCTTGGCTTCCGCATCTGCATATTTTTCGTAAGACTGGTTCAGAGTGGTGATGTATGTGTTGTGATGCTTGCCGTGATGCAGCTTCATGATCTCAGCGCTGATGACGGGTTCTAGCGCGTTGTAGTCATACGGCAGGTCGGGGAGAGACTGGGTCGTGAGTAATTTGCACGTCTGCATCGGTGCACCCATCAGTCTGCCGGCCATGTGCCGGCCAACTCGACCTGCCAATGCCATGCTGCGCTCGTTGATGGGTGTATAAATCACCGCAAAATTTGCGCAGTTGGGTTTGCAGCTTAGATCCTAACAAAGTCGTAAAGGGTGTTTGCCATAAATTCGCTGGGAGTCAATTTCGATTTGGCCCTGGGCGATATTGCGTCACAAGACATGCAACAACCAATAGCAACACTACCGAGACACTAGCCAATGTGCAGGTCACAATGGCGGATTGTGTGCAGAGCATACATGTGTGTGTGCATAAATGATGTTAGATGATGTCGAAAACCAATATGGCGAATGCCTGCATGGATACCACCAGTCAGCGAGCAAACATCAAAATGCCCCAATGCATACGCTAGCAAGCAAAGATTTCATGATATGAGTGGCATGTATGCAAGCAAGGAGAGGGAAAGTGAAGCTGGACCTGATCCATCATTCGTTTGTAGGTCAAGCTCTCGATGTGCCCTGGCTAGATTCCAATTGCAGTCATAAGGAGCAGTGAGGAGCAAGTGGTCCGTGTTCACCTGGCCTGAGAAGATTGTTGGTGTGAACTGCGTGTGACACTTTTTGAAAGCACAACGTGTCTTGCCTTGTACTGACTCCTGACTTCGGTGTCCAGGTGATGCAACTGCTGCTACAGGTGCATGCCGGACTTGCTGTTCCCCAACGACTTGGTACGCTTGTGCGACATGCGCAACCTGAGCTAAATGTATTTCTCTGAGTCTTCACGACATTCCGCTTATGCCTATAGGTTCTGCTGCCAGATTGCGGGCTCAAGCGACTGCCCTAGATAAGCCCTCATCACCAGCAGGGACCAACAGGTATCTGCCTGTGCACTTGACAAAACAACACCGAGCGGGACTTGCGTACGCAAGCTCAATGCAACGCGAAAAGCCCGGCCCAGGGCAAGAGTCCGTTTGGGACTATCCCAGGCCTCCTGCACTTCAACCTGTTTCTGAGCGTATTACCGTCGAGCTGGGAGGCAAGGTGTGATGTATGCTGCTGAACCAAGCTTATACCTGCTCATGTTGGTGCATCTTTTGATGAAATCGAAACGGGACATTAGCAAGCTCAGTCAGCCATGATATCATGGCTTTGCGCATATGTATGCACAGGTGATAGCTGATACATCGGGAGCATACAGGGTACTGGAAACAAGTCATCCCCCCACATATTACATACCTCCAAAAGATGTAGACATGCAGCAGCTGAAGCCTTCAAGTGGCAGCTCATACTGCGAATGGAAGGGCAGTGCAAGCTACTATGATGCACCTGGCAAACCTAAGATTGCTTGGTATTATCCACAGCCATCAAGCTCATTCAAACCCATTGCCAACTACATCTGCTTCTATCCCAGCAAGATAGACAAAGCTACAGTAGGAGGTGAAACAGTCAAAGCGCAACCAGGTGATAATCCAGCGATTCTGCTTGCGTGGGGGAGAACACTTAATGGTCAGGCTTTCCTTACACAGTGCAGAGCATCTCTTTAGCATGACAGTCAAGCCAGCATTGTTGGTGCCTGTCACTGAACAAAGTGCATGCAAGGACATTTGTGTTGCATCAGTACAATGATACGTCAATGTATTGTTGATGGCAGGTGACTTCTATGGTGGCTGGATCACATCAAAGCTGGTGGGGCCTTTCAAGGGCTCTCCAGGGACTCTGGGCTGGTGACACAACACATGGCAACATCAGCAACCATCGCAGATGAGGAAGCAGCCGTCAGGACAATTTCCAACAGCAGGAGAAGCAGAAATGACTTGCAGCACCACGCTGAACATGCAAGCATCATGGGGATGACACAGTACTTAGATCATCAGCACGCAGCTCCCATGATGGCCCAGATTTTGCTTCCAGAGCATCCACCAGATTCACATGAATCTGGCAGAGCATTGTAGCAACCTGCTGTGGATTGTGGCTGATGCATGACGAGGCAGTGATATACCTTGAGTGTTCCCCTACTTGTCAAGAACGCACTATGACATTGCGAGCATGCATCCTGTAGCTGAGTTGTAGCTGTGCCAGGCCTCCTTAATTGTGCAACTGCACACGCTGAGGTATCAGGTGGACAATGCAGCGATTGACCAGCAGCAGAGTTGCCTGTATCATTGTGTACAATGTAATCATGAAATTATTCCATGTGCTTTGGCGACGTGTGTCACTACTAGTTGTATGCAGTATGTGCTTGCAAACAACCAGGTTTTGCAAGTTGGTTGGGTTGGCTTGCTTGAAAATATATGCTTGGTGCTTCCTTTCCAGACATACTGTGTATGGAGGCACTGATTGCACAAAAGGGAACCTTTGTGCTACAATTATCTGCTCCTGGAGTTTTGAAGCCTCATCTATGCTATCCAAAAAAGTGTCCAACAATCCATCAGAGGAGCTATCGTTCTTCAGACCGCCAAACAATGTCAACACAGCAAACAACCAGTGTGTGCATGTTGTCATGTACACAACATCTCTTGCTCTTTTAGTTTGGCCTTTGCCTGCTGACCACAGTCATTGGCAAGTGCACACCACACTTCCAGGGCTCATGTGGAGGTTTTGCTGTCTTTGCTCCGTCTTAAAGCAAATTTTGCTCAAGTTGTACCTCATCATGCCTCTGCTGCCTGCTCCTCTTCTTCAACACCACCCTTGAATGTCAGCCGACTGACATCTGCTCTTATTCCTGCCTTTTTGGGACCTAGCCGCTTGTCATCCTGCATCACAACTACTTGCTTACAACAGCTGTGTTGCACTGTGGTTCACATGTGGAAGCCACTGCACACATCACAGCACCTGCGTGCTACTGCACAACAGATGCACATCATGCTGAGATTGTGATGTCATGTGAAACTGTTCACTGCAATCGTCTCGACAGCACACCACAAGCTGTCTCCTGCTAACAAATATCCAGTTTGAGCCACTGGTATCAGATCCAGATGATTGACTCGGATTGCAATACACTGGGTGTATCTATACCCTGGAGTAGCACAGACATGAAGCTCAAAAAACGGGGCAAACGCTTCACACTCAGTGATGCTGATGTAGCTGTGTATGCAATATCGCCAGGCATCTCACCGGGCAATCCTGTCATATCCCATCACCAGTGTGACCTTCAGCCAGCGCCCATACCCATCAGCTTCGTGAGGGGACTCTGTGCGTGCATGCAGAGCCCTGTAACATGCAGCACATACCACTCATGGTGTCAGTGACGCTCACTGTGATGCTCAACATAGGGCTGCTGACCCTCCATGGCAGACACTGGCAAGAACAGCCTGATGACTGTTTACTGCACAAAAAAATTTGCTGCAATGCCATTCTCAAGGATGCAGGAAGTTAAACATTCTGCTTGTTGTTTGCAGGAATGGCATATTTCTGTCACTGTGAATGAAATTGTGCATATGCCATGACCTCAGTGATAGCATAGATGCACAGTCACAGGACAGACCTGCCATTGTGGATGCAGAGTACGTCGCCCTCCTCCAGTTTGACACCTGCTGCTACTTGCATGGCCAAGTCTGAGGCTCTGTGGTATGCTTCTACAGCTGCTGGGTCATCAGCTGTCACATGGGCACCCTTGCCTAAGAAAGCAATCTCCAGCAGGGACAATATTGGATGCTCATCTGATCCTGCACAGCGCACAACCGTCAGGCAAAAGCAGCGTAGTTGCCTTGAAACGCAACTCCTAAGACTTCTAACAGCGCCAAACTGAGAGGATTACATGAACATGAAACATATGCAATGGCTGACTCACAGCATGACCACCTGGGCTGGCCGAGGCAGGTGTGTGATCAATGACAGTCAGCTGTGCTGTTGTGCATGTGACGGCAATTTATGTGCAGCAATACCTGTGATCACCAATTTTGAACATCCCATTTGTTGTCCTGATGCGGTTCTGAATTGCACTGGGACGGTTCTGAGCAGATGTACGTCTTTGGGGTCCAGCTGCCTAACCACATCCCTGCATGCAAAGAGCACAATGGCCTATGAATGTGCATTCCAAAACCTTGTTGCATTCCTTGTTTGCGTGCTTGCTTGCTCACAGGCAGCTGTGTTGCTCTTTCCATTCTTTATGCGCCTACTTTTTTACTCATGGCAAACATGAATGTTTTCAGTAAACCGTATGCTGCTTGCTGCATGCAGTCAGGCACCTCAGCCATTCAGAAAACCCAGCAATAGCCTAGGTCCTGGCTGGATTGCCATGATCCCAAGACAAAGCACAGAGAGGTCAGCCCTGACTCCAGCTGCACGCAATGAACAGCGTGGGCGCGGTCATGACTTTGCCAAGGCGCTGGTTGTTTGGTTTTTTGCGATCAGCATGCAGTGACAGACAGAGGCCAAGGCGAATGGCAAAGAAGGGACAAGTGTGGTGGGCGGTAAAATTCAGTTGGTTGCAAATGCAGTGCTGCAGCAACTACTTAATTACCTGCCATCAGCAACTCGTGTTTGTACTTGGCGTGCTTTGTCTGGGCGCAGGCAGTGGATGAGACGTATCTCAGGAATGTTTGCATCAGGTGCCAGTGCAAAGTCCCTGCATTGCAGTGCATGCTACCTGTGTACTTCGTAAGTTACTTGACAGCACGCTATGGATGATGTAATGCCATGATGTGCGCATGGTGGGACTACATGCTGTGCATTTCCTCTAGTAAATGAGCTCCAGAGAAATGCGTATGGGCCCAAAGGCCTCATGTGGAAGGTCACACTTACTTTTGCAGGGCTTAGCTTTGACTTACTTGGCTGAAGTGGGAAAAGAAGACAGTTGCTGAAAAGGCATAGCGCATGATAGATGCGATGATAGAGGGTACTACCTATGCATTTTAAGCTCCATACTGCTGCTTTGGTCGGTGGTCACAAGGTCTTTGAGGGTGCCCACCTCCCCAAGAACCTACATACTGAGCTCTCTGAGTGTGATTCACGACATAAGTGGTTGTGTGCACTAATAAAGTTAAGAGCCCAAATAAAAATACATACAGGTGGCTTGAGCATTGCTGGAGTCATATCTCTGTAGGTAGCAGTCTTCCCCCAGATGTGAGCCAGGCCATACAATATAGCTTCTGCCAAAAATCCGTTCTGCATAACAGCATTGAGTTTGAACAGGGATGATGGCATGTCATTGTTGAAAGGCTTGCGACAACACAGTCGTGTTTACGGGTCAGCTAAGTCTCACCTTCTTGACAGGCGGTTTCGTTAATGTCGGAGGCAGGTCATCCTCGACAGGGAAGCCTTTCAATAGCACTGCGCTTGCAGACTTTGAGTGCCCGACCATGTTGTGCAGAAGTGATTCCGTTTCTGGCGACAGGACTCGCTGCAACCTCGCATGCGACTCCTTTTGAAATTGATCTATTGCGTCCACTTCGCTGAGCTCCTTCAAGTCGCGTTCAACGTTGCACTTGAATGCCGCAGCGTCGGTGGCATCCAGCTGCACAACCGGGATGTTTGTCTTGAAAACCGGTACCGGATGGTCAACCGCATCGATATCGTTACAAGCGGTCATCGGGTCGGTCTGGTGTTTGCGCCCAACACCCGACAAATCTTGCGTCGCAAGACGCTTTCAAAACGTCGACCCGAAACGGTTCGACAATCGGAGGCTTTTTTAGCCTGTCACGACGAGAGTCTCCAGCAGTTGTACGTAACAGCAAGAAGCTGCAGGGGCGATCTCACTCTGCCCTAACGTTATGGTTTCGGAGCAGTGTGCACTTTCTGAGCGGCGAATGCTGCCGCAAGTGAAGCAGCGCCTGAGCAACCGAGCTCTGTCGTTTCACGCCCCTTATATACAGTACCTACTATCTATCTGTATTTGGCAGACCCTTTTGCCTATACCTGGTGTTGACACCTCTTCTGGGAGACAACAGCGACTCGAGCCTGTCTGCCTTCTCACCTGGGAGGGTAGTTCGTCACTATCATCCTGCGGTGAACTGCTTATCGAGTAGAGAGACACTCACAGCGCCAGACAACGCCGTTCGCATCTGCAGACTGTGCATAAGCAATAGTCTGTGTTTGAACAAAAGTCAGCTGGCCTTTGGGCCTGCAGCCTGCAGAGCAGGAATGGACACACCAGTGGTCTGCAGCAAAGTCTTTTCAAGGATCGGACTCCTGGGAAACCCTTCAGATGGCTTCTTTGGCAAGACTATTGCACTGTCATGCGCCAACTTCTGGGCAGAGGTGTCCGTTTCTTCTTGCCCATGGGTTTTGGGAACATGATGCTCCTGACGGTTTCATGGTATTTGCCATGCTAAATCACATGAATTCATGCATGCCGTATGGCTGCTTCAGGTGCATTTGAAGCCTGCTGACACTATAAGTTTCAAACCACATGCTCAGCATGACTTGCTAGAGTACACAAGCTTGGAGCACCTTACACAGCAGATTGCTCAGCAAGGCTACTATGGCGGCATCCGTCTTCTGATGGTACTGATGCATTGAAGTACGCTGAACCACTCTGCGTGAAAGTTTGTCATGCCTTTGTTCAGCTGCCTAGTCTTGGTCTTGTCACCTGAAGGACAGAGTTGTACAAGAGTCTGAGCTCATCCAACCAGGCCCACAGTTCAAAAACAGGAGCATAGCTTGTTAGCTTGAGTGATGCTGGTTCTTCAGGCGATGTGCAAGATTTTCGCAATGTACTGCCAAGAGCATGGCATTGAGCTTCAGTCAAAAAGCTTCTCATTGGAGTATGACACAACCATTCCTCGCCAGGCTGGTCTGTCAGGCTCATCAGCCATTGCTTGTGCAGCTCTGAACTGCCTTTTGCAGTACCACGACATCGAAGACAGGTATGCCTTGTGCTATCCTGTGACGCTCCTACACTTTGGTGTCCCAAAATTCCCAAGGTGCCAGGTGGTCTGAGCACAGGCACTGTCACAGCGCATACATGTAGGCATTGACTTGCTGAACAGCGTATGCAAGGCCAGTTTTGATGCTAGACATTGACTTTTAGGCAGCACCCCCTTTAGATAGATTTGTAATACTCTGAGGAAACTGATTGTAACCACAGTCTTACCATGTCCTGCAACACGTGAGCGTGGTTGGCAGGATTCCATTGACTGAACGGCCTCAGTTGATACTGAGTGCTGAAGCAGAGCTTGGTATCACAGCAGGCTTGCAAGACAGAGTGATCCAGGTGAGACATGTCAGAGCATGTGGGCCATTGTTGCTTTTGATCTTTAGCCCATTTTGCTGCAATGTGGTGAGCAATGCATTGTAGTCCAGCAAAGCATGTCACAATTTACAGTCATGAACCCAGTCCCAGCTGGACTGCTGAGCGCTTGGACACAAAGCTGTCAAGCTGCCAGGCCGTCTGTGCGACAGTGTCCTCGGTGCTGTTACCTTGATGCAACGCACACTGGTGTTCAGGTGTATGGTGGGATGATGTTCATGGACTTCAGCCCAGACAACGGACACAACAGGTGGCTCCCCAGCCCTGCGTGAACCAGGGTGCTCTTGCTGCCTTTGCAACTGACCTTGCAAACACCTCTACCAATTACTACAGTACTTGCTGCAGCCCTTGCTACGTTACTCGCTACAGAGTGCCTGCTGCAGCACTCAGAGAAGCTGCTACAGTACTCTTGCTAATTTCAGTTGTGAAGCGCAAGCCCAAACTAGTTGCAGTTACATGTGCCAGGTTTGACAGGCTTCCTGCAGCGCAACTGCCTCCCTTGTGGCTGGTGTACAGCAACAACCCCAGCGACAGTGGAGCAGTACACAGCCCTGTCAAGTCCAGATGGCTTGTTGATCTGAATGTGAGGAGGGAGATGGCGCAAGTTGCTGCCCTAGCTGAGCAAGGCAGGTACGGACCAGTGAGGTGTCATGTCACACTGAGTTGGTGTGCAATTTATGTATGCCTCGGTCACACTTTTGACTCAGCGTGTACCTGCATGCTGCTGGGCAACAGTGTGGACAGTGTGCTTCCTGTGATGCCTGCTGAGCATGACTGGCAGGGTTTTGCTCAACAAATCTGCAGCTTGGGTTGAGCCTGGTTTAAAAGTTAGTGTAAACCCTGTGCAAGTGAAACAGTAAGAGAACGTGCTGCATGCTTGTGCAGTAGGTGCCTGAGTAGAACAGGAGTCAGGACAGTAAGCTCCTAGGCAGTTCACTCTAGATGAGTTGAGGTTGTCTCATTACAGGGTAGCATTGGCTGAAGGTGATATGGCGAGTCTGGCAGATCTCATGAACAAAAACTTCGATCTGAGGCGAAGCATATTTGGAGATGATGCTCTTGGCGCCACCAATCTACACATGATTAGTCTCGCTCGCTCGGTGGGGGGTGAGTTTGGAAATGCCATCATATATTTTGCTAGTCATCTGTTTGTTCTCCTCCTCCTTCTCCTTTTCTATGGTGTGGTCTTTTCAAGCCATGGCCAATTGCTTCTGTCATCTAAGCCGCTTGAGGAATGACTGTCTTGCATGCAATCTGAAGATATAAGCAGCTTTGACTCGACCACATGTCTAGTCAAGTGGAACTTCTGTGTGCAGCTGCGGCCAAGTTCACTGGGAGCGGAGGGGCTATTGTGGTGTTCTGCCATCAGGGCACTTCCCAAGTACAGAAGCTTCAGGACCTGTTTCAGAAGGAAGGCTTCATCATGGTCAAAGTCATTGTAGGCGATCCCACCAACAATTCCACTGCTTGACATACAATCTAGCAAGTGAAATGTGTGCCATGCTTCTGTGATACAGCCAATATCCATATGTGACTTTCAGCTCTGGTGAGGCGCTGTAATCTTGCAGCTTTGCATTCCCTGCCAAAGCTAGTGTGTCATTGAATACTGCTTTGCTCTGCAATCACATACAATACTTGCTAGTATTATAGACTTGTCTTCTGATGCCAATTATTGCTGTCTTATGACGGGATTCAATTTGTTGGCCCATGTTGGTACTGCCATGTTGGTAAATATGGTCTTTGCTCATCTTTTTAGAACCCCTAAAATTTCCAGAATGTTTAGGCTGATCTCTTAGCCACCTTGTGCATATTTGCAAAGGTGTGGACAGAGTGCGGGACGTGGACCCGGATCAGCAGCGCACTCCATACCCTTTATGATGATCGATCGCATGCATGCGATTGCATGTGATTTTAAGTGAATTCACATATGTGAAATCACATGAAACCAATCACCACAAAGTGAAATGTTTAAAAACACCCAGCAATTATGATCGCAGTTGACGGTGGTATTCACCTTGTCTTCGACATTTACCTGAAACGTTACCCTGTGCATCCTTGTTATCTATGCCAAAAAAGGGTACATGCCCTTTCTTGGCACAGAAGTCCAAGGATGCACAGAAAACTTGACAAGACCTAAAGCTACGATATAGGTTTATCACTCCGGGGAGGGCATCACGGCACCTTCCAGGTATGGGCTGGCACAGGGCCAGGCACTAAGGTGGCCAGCGAAGCAGGCATTGCTTCGTACGCATCAAATGCGGATTGCTCGACTCTTGCGGCAGCAACGCCGCGATGCAGAATCTTCACCTGATAGTTTACGCACCTAGTTACAGCAGAGCGATCGACTGCTTTGCAGCCAGAAAGCTCCTGCAAGTGCACAGCCTGACGCAGGTTCGTCACCATAAGCTGGTGGTGCAACGCTGTGCCGTGTTGCTGTACAGTTCAAACAGACGGCAATAATTGACTGCATTTAATGTTGCAGCACGCACACGCTCAGCAGTATGGGTTTGCTGCCTTGCTTTGAAACAGTGATAAGATCTGCATGTACACGCCAAGTACCATCTGTCGCTAGAGCTCTACTTGATCAAAGAAAGGTTTTGCAGCATCGCTTGCAGCTCTACCAGGCGCTGCAATGATATCTTTTGGACAATGCTGTTTAGACAGGGTGTCAACAGCTTGACCCCATTAGCTGAGCCGTCCACCAGGAATGACTTTCGGTAAAGGCCACTTGCTTTGGCGCGTTGACTGACTGATTTGCCTTTCTTATGGGTGCGGCTGTTGCCCCCGCTCTGATGTGTACCAGGCTTCTCTTGCAGTGGCTGCAGCAGTGCAAAGAGAACCTTGTTGACGCCTCATCTACATCAAGCTCGTATACCTCTGCAAATACAGCCTGCAAAAAACAACAAGCTGTATCTAAGCAGCAGCCAAACTTTGTTCTGAAGCACACTTCTGCCACACAAAAAGGTCATGCCTTTGAGCCGGAGCGTGTAGCAGTTTGGCAGTCTGCTGGAGAGTCAATACGCACTTGACAGATGACACACTGAGCCATGCTTTCCAAGCATCCTAAGTCTGCAGTTGATATCAGTAGTAGTTTTGCGGCTGAGATACATAAGCATAGGCATTGCTACAGATGCATGGTTTGCATGGCTTAACTTCTGCATCAGTGAGCAAGCATCCAACCTGCAGAGCCTTGACAGCAGCCTTGTAGGGCTCTACAGCCCTGGAAACGCAATTCACAACCAGTATGCCCCCAGCCTTCAACACCTGCCTGGCATGCTGTAGGAACTCAGGCTCCAAAAATGCTGCAGGAGGGCAGGACATTGCCACTGATGCATCTCCTGAACCAGCATCCACAATGAGCACATCCAGTTGCTGACTAGACCATGACTCGGCACCATGTGGACTTTGACTAAGCTTGCTGTCAGCACTGTGTCCTGTCTGTTCCTGCTGTTCTTGGAGGTGCACAGGAGTTAACACGTCATTACTCATGCTTCCTGAGTCAGCTGGAGAGCCTGAGCTGAGACTTTGAGCTAGCTGACCAACTGCTTTGAGTCCGTCCCCTACAGTGGCCTGCAGTGCATACCAGTGTCTCCACGTCAGTATTGCTGACATGATTCAATGTAAATCTGGTGTAGTACAAGGGCTCTGTGCCATGCCTCATGCAAGCTGCGTTGCTTTTTCAAGGCAGCTACACGAGTTGTGCACATTGCTGAATCACCGTGTTTCATTTCTAACAGGCTGGTGGCAACCTAGCACCACAGACATGCAGCCAGCTAAGGCCCAATCAAATACCATATAGCACGTCTGACAATGCAACAGCTGAATACATAAAATTTAGTGTTACCTGCAGACTGGCTGAGTCAGCAAAGCCAAAGTGACGCCGAGCCAGGTCCACTACAACAGGGTCCAGCTCCACTGACTGTACATCCATGCCGCAGTGGTTGTTCAGGAACACAGGCAGGCCACCCCCACCCAGACCCACAACAAGCGCGTGGGGCCTTGAGCTTGGCCCCCCTTGATTTTGTCTCATCACACCCTGATGCTTCGCTGACTGCTGGTCCTGTTGGTGTGGTTGTCCGTTGGACTGCTGTGAAGCTTGTTGAGAGTTCGATTGTGCTGTTTGTGCTAGGGTGATCAGGTGGGGCTGAATGAGTGACAGTCCAGCAATTATTCCCTTGTGATAATCACATGCGAGATGACTGTGATCCACAAACAAAGTCTGGGTCCTGTGGATTGCAGCACTCTGCCTTTCAGAACCTGAAGCTGCCTTCTGCTTAGTAGCCTTCCCCTTTGCTTTGCCCGGCTTGCCATTTGTGCTGCTGCCAGGAACAGCAGCACCAGTACTGCGTTCACTAGCTTCTGTTGCTGGCGAGGCTTCTGTGGTCTGACCATTCTGAATTGAGGAGCGCAGGACAGCCTCAGATTGCACCAGGTTTCTGTTGCTTGTGAAGACCATACGCCGAAGCACTGTGTCAGCGGCGCCGTCATTTTGCACTGTGACGTCCTCAATGCTGATACGGCCTGTCAGTGCCGACTGAGCCTCTTCCAGCACAGTCCTGCACCTCAACACCAAAGAATTAGATGCAGAAACAGTATGCAGGGCAATCTGTGAGAGCTGCTGCAGTATCTGCACCTACAGTAAGTGGCAAGCAAGGCTGTTGCAAGCGCATACCTGTCATAACAGCATGAATACAGCTCTTCAACGCTGCCAAGAAGTCATACACTGTCTGGCAACAAGAGGCTCGCTCATGACGATGCTCTATGAAAATGCGGACAAGCGCGTGAAGCTTGGCAAATGGCAAATGGTTGCAGGATGATGCATTATGCAAAGCTCATGCCACCATTGCTGCGAAATTTTCTGTTTGGCGATGATCTGTTCTTAAACCATTCTGGTGAATCGAGTCTTGCTCCTTTTTCATATAAGATGAATGAATGGATGAATGTTGTGGACCCCACCTACTGCCAATGCCTTCCTGAGTGGTCATGAAAGGGATGGCAGCTTCCAATTGGCGGCTCGCAATGGGAGCCAGGTCCATGACCAAAGGGGAAAGCTCCCCTTGAACTGCCTTCATGCTGCCAAACGTGTGCCCTCTGTTTAGGGACACCAAAACGACCCTCTTGGCAGAACACCCCTGGGCCACCTGCCCTTGGCCCTCAGGGGAGCAGAAAAGCCATTCATGCTCACGTCCCTACACTTGCGTTCCTTTGGGTTAGTTCAGGGTTGATGTATCTGTGTGGACTTCAGACTGCATTGTGTGTATGATATCAGAGTCTGTGTGGCCTGACTCCTTGTCTTTGCAGAAACACTCCGAGAACAAATTCTGCTGCAGCCTTGGTACAGGTGACATGCCAGTGTAGCCTCTTGCATGCAGCTTGCAGAGGAAACAGAGATGCCTACGGCTCTATGCCAATAAGACACTACAGAACAAGTGAGGTTCACCTGTGGCACTATAAAGACAGCACAATCACGCACAGCCCGCTGTGCTGCAGCTACATCCACATCCAGCACAGCTGCAGTGAACCTAGCAGAGTGATTGCCTTTGTCTTTGCCATCTGATGACATGTCTGTGCCTGACACTCTTGCATCAGGCTGTGGCAGAGACACAACACAGCGCCTGCCAGGCTTGAGCTGATCAAATTGAGCAATTGCAGGTTTGACGTCAGGCAGAGAGGGTTTGTCAGGCTGTGTTCTGCGGCCTGATGCTCTCAGCCTGTTTTCCTGCTCCACAATCTGCGTACACACGCTTCTTGGTCACTGACTGCAGCCTTCTTACACTACTTCTGAATGCACAGCTGCACAAATCAGGTGCAAAAGCCAGACAGGAGCAAAAAGTTGGTCCCGATGACACACACAGAGACCAGAAACCAATTGCATGCAGAGGTCTGCAGAGGTCTGCTGCTGTAAATATGCTCATGCAGATGCTGTCTGAAACAAGGCATCTTTGCAGATAGCTGTGTAATCAAATGCAACAGACACCAAGGATGCACCTTGATAACATCAGCCAGCTGTTCAGAGTTCACCACCCCTGCCTCAGCCCCAAACGATAAATGCACCAATGGCACTGCTGTACAGGCTTGCTTGTCTTCAACAACATCACTACTGTGCCCATCTTCAGAATGGACGTCATCTATCTGACCATCCACTTTGTCTTGCTGCTGCTCTTGCTGCCACTCTTGAGTTTCTTTTCTGGATGTGGGCTGGGGAATGCGCGTCACTGTGACTAGCAGAGGCTGCAGTGGTGATTTGGCCATGTCAGGCGAAGGTGACACTCTGTCAATGGCTATGCTCCACCCCAAGCCAAATGATGACAGCAGCTTGCCTGCATAGACACAGTAGCACTCTGTATGACTGTACCTTTTGCTGCAATGTGTCATGGGTAAGCAGGAAAGTCAGCCTAGAACAGAGAAATATATTGCAGTGAATGAGCGGTGCGCATGTCGAGAATAGCAAATGGCCAATGAAAGAGTTGGTGCAGTCAACAAATGTGCTGCATTTCTGCATGATTGAGCACTGTGCAATTGAGACAGCAACTGAGACAGCCACCAAGACAGCAACAGTGCAGTCTTGGAGGCTCGATGGCAGATAGCTGGTGGCAGATAGCACGCTCACTCAAGACATGAGTCTGGCCTAAAGTGACACACAGGTACTGGCCATCACAGCTGTCAAGCACCCTCTGGACTTCTGATAGGAGCTTGCCTCCGGCTACTCTAGCAGCGTCTGTATCCTCTCCCATCAGGGCATCAAGAGCACCTTTGTCAAATGCAATGTGGAAGCTTTTGTCCTTGAACTGCAACCAATAAGCATGCTGGCATGCCAGCTTACAACTGTTAAGGCAAAGGTGTGCTTGCATTTTTGCAAACGATAGCTGGCCAATGCACAATGCATTATGCATGAGTTGTGAGTCTACCATCTGAATGCATGTTTGAATGCATCATAGCAGCACTGCATTGTGTACTTCTCTCCATTTGCAAGCCGAAAGCAGTGTCGTCGACAGCATGTAACCTACTGTCATCTGTGTCATGTCCATTACAAACCACTTCATCTGTGGCCTTTGTCGTAGGTTTTTCACCATCATCTCCTTGATGCAAATCTTGCTGAAGTCGATATTGGTAATAGAGCGGCAGCCAGCGTCGTACCTACGATGAGGCATTAGAACTGAGAGGTAGGGCAAGCAGACACCTTTAGCACAAACTCCATGCAAACTCAGGAGTTGGACGACTATGTGGCATGTGATGCTCACATCTGAGCCGAAAGATCGGAGTTGCCGCAGCCCAGCATCACAATTTGCTTGTTAGGTC
>JAABUO010003485.1_pt1 | contig 18727 bp, 17 predicted proteins | sample 5559291 | NCBI WGS metagenome assembly JAABUO01 (sample SAMN10711878, study PRJNA513372) | rock metagenome | isolation source: Antarctica rocks | place: Antarctica: Victoria Land, Finger Mt sud | reverse complement strand
GTCCCAGTCCCAGTCCCACTTTCTGGCTGAGCTGTTCAAAGTGGCCAGCCAAGGCTGTGTCTGACAAAAACGCAAGCTGTTTGTTGGCGCATTGTTTTTTTTCCTACCAGGAAGTGACTCCGGCTAAACCCTTCAACTGGTCAATACATTGTGACCTGACCGGCGGCTTTTTGAGTCATGTCAAAAGCATGGCCCAAGCTACATTTGGGCTTGAGCCTTTTTCTTCACACACATCTGGACATCCACATCTTCCTTGCTTTGCAGACCACCTTTCAACTATTACTGGTTCCATGCGGATTTGAGCAGCTGCTGACTTCTCTGTACAAGCGTGATACGTACCCAGTCACAAGATGAATCAGGCTGCGACAGCGCTTTTCAATTCATGCATTCATGCAACACAAGTTCTTCATGATGAATTACCAACAGTCCTGAGCAGCTCCCTGCATGATCCTGACCCTGATACTAAAGATCCTGCTTCAGGAGCTACATCAGCTATGGAGACGCCTGGTTTTGACACCATCTTGTCCTGATATGCAGACATTGTGCACAGGACTGATGCAGCAGAAAGCAAGGGAACAAAGAGCTTGCCTGTGGCTTCTTGGATCTTGGCGAAGGACTCGCCAAAGTGCTGCACACGCTCCATGCTTGCTGCACTGGCCTTATCCTTGTGCTTCAGATTCCACTCCTCCTGTCGCAGCACTTATGTCGTGAGTATGGGGTAACTAGAACACAACAAGACATTGGGCATGCTCCATGCTTGCTGCGCTGGCCTTGTCTTTATGCTTCAGATTTCACTCCTGCTGTCACAGCAGTCACGTCACGGGTATGTGGTAACAGGATCGTAACAAGACATTGTGTATGCTCCATGCTTGCTGCACTGGCACTGTCCGTGTGTTTCAGAATTCACCCCTTCTGTCATAGCAAGCATGCTATGAGTGTCTGCTAACAAGATGACAACAGTAAACCACGATTGTTACAGTAACTTTGGTGTGCATACGATGGTAACAAGATCACATCAAGACGTAGTACATGCTTCATGCACTGGCCTTGTCCTTGTGCTTTGCATTTCACTCCTGATGAAGCAGTTGTGTTACGAGTATGTGGCAACAACATTGCCTGCTTCAGATTCCAGTTCTCCCATCACAACAGTTGCATTGCAAGTACACGGAGAGCAGTTCACGACACGACACAGTACATGCTCCACGCTTGCTGCTGTGGCTTGGTCTTGGTGCATCAGAATCCGCTTGCCCTTGGGGCATGCACCATGTATGATGCATGGCAGAAAGTAGGTTTTGGATAGGGTCCGCACCTTGCTGGTCTTCTTCTTGGAGGTGAGGGAGCCCTTCTCAGCCATGAGGGCGCCCAGCTTGCGCTCCCTCTCCTCAATCTCCCTCTCCCGCGCCGCCTCCTACATCAGCAAGATACCATGCTCATTCATTCATTCCTTCCTTCCTTCCTTCCTTCCTTCCTTCCTTCCTTCCTTCCTTCATTCATTCATTCATTCATTCATTCATTCATTCATTCATTCATTCATTCATTCATTCATTCATTCATTCATTCACTCAACATGACAGGGCTTCTGCTAAGACCAGGTATGTACAGCCCTGAACAGCTCCCCGTATGAGGTCCTGTTTTGGCAGTCAGCGTGTCAGCAGCAACATGTGCTGATGTGCTCTAAATCACAATGACCTGTTGGTGCTCTGTTGCTTGCACTCCTTCTGCTTGACATCCCCTCTTCCTCTTTTCCTCTGCTGTTCTTCTTTTTGCATCACATGGCATGCTTGCAGTTTGATGTGCAACACATGTATATGCTGACCAGTGCACTTGTCTTCTTGGTTGCAGAGAGTGCACAAGGAGGAAGACTGTGCATGCGTTCACTATTGTTATACCCGTACTGAACCTTGCTATGCATGCGTTCACTATTGTTGTACCCATACTGAACCGTACTGTGGATGCAGTCATCATCAGTACACCCGTTTACCCGTACTGAGCCGTACTTGACAGGGATGCCAGGCTGAATTAAATCACAGTCGATGCAAGTGACCAGGCGGCTTACCCTCTCCTGCCTGTCATTCTCAATGAGGTTGCTGAGCTGCTTCCACTCAGCTTCTGACATGGCCTGCTCTCTGTCCCCTTGGGCCTTTATCATCCCCATCTCTGCAATTGCCTGCAATCTCCGATGCAAGCTTCAGCATCCATTGTACAGGCTTTCTGGTGCCCATTGTGCATGCTTTCTAGTACTGTGCCTCCCTGTACCTAGCTCATCATGAGCCAGAAAGCGTCAACATTATTGCTATAGTTATTGTTACTGCCAATGATCATCATTAATTACTAGTATTGCTATTGTAGCAGGAGGCCTGCAGGGCCTGCCCTAGTTAGATTGGCTAGCACAGCACAGACTGTGTCAACCGGGCTCCGGAACCAAATGTAACAGAGAGCCTGCTAGCAGGGTCTTCCAAGGATACATATTAGCTGGTACTGTGACCGACTGTGTGTCCCTTGCATATGCAAAAGAGCAGGACAGTGTGTGCAACTTCCATTGTAGGCTGCATATAGGCAACAGGACAAGCCTCATGTAAGCAGGGAAGCAGTCTCTGTGCATTGCAGGGATCAGATCTCATCCCAGAAAATTCCAGAGCATCTAGGGTTTACACATTACACCTCAACTTGACGTCCGAGTTTGTGCTATATGCCACACTGCATGATCTATCTTTCCTCTTTTGTACTGTCAAGGCAGTGAACAATGTGAGCAACAGCACCTTTCATGCTGCAACCCACAGCAATGCAGTTCATGCTTCTGCCTAGTCTGTCCTGCAATCTTTGCATACATTCTATCAGGCTGTGCGTCTGCTCTCAAGGGGTGTGATTTGCTGAAGGACACTTTGCTATGGCCTTCATTCAATCATGAGGGCTAGTGGGACTGCTCAGCCTGCTTAGGTATACACAGTTTTGAAGAGGGTTTGTGGGTATATGCATGAAGGTTTAGGCATTTATACAACTCGGACACAGTCCTCTGTACAGTTTGTCTCACCTTATCTCTGCTTTCAAGGATGTGGTTAGTGTGGGCAATGACACCGGCCATCTCCTTCTTCTTCACCAGCAGCGACTTGGCCAGCTTCCTGTGGATGTCGTCAAACACCAGGCGCTCCCGCCGCAAGTTGTCAATACCGGTGCGTAACACCTGGTTACGCGACTTGGACTCGTTGTACTTGTGGTACATCTTCTCCAGCCTGTTCTCCAAGATGCGGATCTGCTTCTGTGTCTGCATGGCAATGGACAGCAATGCATCAATTTCTGTATCTATAGCAGTGCAATAGCATCAGTATGTATAGCAATGCATCAGTACTTGCATGTACAGCAATGCACTCCGATGTCACTTTGCTGCAGGAATTGGGTCTGTCCGCTTGTTCCACAGGTTGAGATGGCGTCACACATGTTCGCCCTGGTGTCACTAGATTAGTCATGTGGTGGTCAACCATGACCCACACCAGGAAACCCAATAATTTGTATTCTTTGATACCATGCATGCGGGTAGGTCATGCAGTTGCCCATGATGATGACTGCCAATGTTGCTGATGTGTCACAGAACAGTCACTTGTGATCCATTCATGATACATACCGCTTTGAATATACAGCAGCCTCCCTTATGCCACTGCCGGCACACACGCAATGAGTCAAGAATCAGGTCATGCATAAGTTGGCTGGCCAAAGCTTGCAATCTTTTACTCCTTCTTGTTCTGCTATGACTTAGCAGAAGGGTTGCAGCGCAACAAAGGCATATGAGGGGCTGTACACAAGCACAGGCCTCCTTAGCTGCTGTGCCTCCACCTCTGGGATAGTCATGGCTTCAATCATACACGAGTCGCTATCGGAAGCATAAACATGACTACGGCACAGGCCATGCTGTACCTTAATGTTGGCTTGTTTAGCTGAGTTAGTCACTAACAGCACCATGCGTCAGTCGTTCCCGGCACCATGCACATGACTCATGCACATGACTCATGCACATGCGATGCTGTACCTGAATGTTGGCTTCCCTTGCTGCGTTGACTCCCCCCATGGCTTTGCGCTGGGAGCCAATCTTACCTTGCAGACTGTTGGCCTTCTCCTCAAGCTCCAGCAGTCTGCTTCTCTCGAGTCCAATCTGCACATTTAGAGTCAGTAGTGTCAAGTCAAGGAGGCTGTGGTATGTCTAATGGTCGCCAGCAACATGGCTCCTTTACACAGCTGACATGGTTCCCTGGAAAGCTGCTGCAGCTGAATTTGGTGTGAAGCGTCATCATATAGAGTGGATCAGGCTGTTTTGGCAGCCTTTGCTGACGTATGTACCTTGACTGTGTGAGAGTGATGCATGTATGTTGGCTGTGTAAGAGCATATGTAAATTGGCGACCACCAGATGCAAGGGGTACATGTGGCTGGAAGCCTGATGTATGTGCTGTTGCAAAATAGTAATGCATGAACATAACAGCACCAACATAATTGTTGCTGTTCCTGACTGGCCAAACCTTGCGTGTATATACATCCGACTGGTCTTGCAGGTTCGCGATGTTTGCTGAGAGGTTACTGCTTGTAGGCGTGACGCTAAATTTGTTTTCTAGCAGCAGTTCTTCCTTGAGCTTAGCGTTGTCCTCACGGAGCTTGGCAATGGCAGCCCTGCAAGACCCTGACTCCTGACAACCTAGACTTACTGTTTCAGCAGATCTTTTTGAGGCATTCAGCATGTACGTTCTACTCACCTTTGCTTCACAAAGAACTGTTGAGTCTCTGCAAACACGCTGTGCTGACTCTTGCTCAGAGTAGCTCCGGCTGCACAATGACAAAGGCGTCCGTGATTGTTGTGTGACAGATTTTCACAATCAACATAGCATGCGTCGACGCGAATCAGGCTTCGAGCAAGTGGCAATATCAAACTCACCTTCTGCGGGCATTGCTACACAATTTTCACCAAGTACAGGCGTGTAGAGCTGGTCAGAAAGGAGATTTGCCTCTCTGTTTTCGTATGCAAGTGAGATGCCTCGACGGGCCAAGGTACGCACAAGCAAGCTAGAGCTTTCAGTCAACGCAAGTTTATCGCACACTGGCTTCTCACGGATCAACGGCGTAGCAATTATATGACGCCGTTGAGCATGCGTAACAACTGCAGCTCTTCTTTCACGTGTACAGTCAACTATTTTCCTTTGAGACGCGTTGCGTCCAGGCGTGCGGGCCTCGATAGCCGATTGACCTGACCGTGTCTGAACATTTGCGATACAATCTAACAATCATGGATCGCCCTGCGCAAAAATGTCAGCTTGCAAGTCCTCCCCTGTGACTTGATTGTTGCTGCACAGGCAAAATTTGACGCGATAGTTGTGCTGACCACCACAGCGGAGCTTCTCTGGGCAGGAGAATTGCATGACATCCCCAGCCCGTCAGCTCTCCAGCCTTGTCAGCCTGCCGAAAGTCCTCAGCGACTCTCTAGTCACTGCGTTAGTCCAGACAGATCCCGATAGCTTGGCATATAGGCTCGTGCCCCGGCCGGTCTATCCAATCAAGCTAGCAATTGCAGCTGAGGGTCTTGCTCTGGTAAGAAAGTACGCATTGCGTTACATTCAAACTCTGCTCTAAGTTTTCTCTTGTTGATCAAAACTGCTGCAGGGTCCGGATCCTTATAAGACACAGTGCCAGATCCATCTACAACATGATGAGGCATGTTTGCTTCATTGTTTTTGGTACTTTGATGACAAAACCATTTGCTTCACATGTCAGAGGGTGTTGCAGGTGGGCTCTGAGATTCTCTGGACAGATGTTTTGTCACAGGAGTGCACAAACACAAGCCCAATATTCAGCACCAGCGAGCATCCTATCTGGTATGATCACTGCTGACCAAAGCTGTACAAGCCGGCCATGCACCAAGAGAGTCATAGCAAATATGCAGCATCTTGCACAGACACGCTGCATTGGCAGTAACAAAAAGCAAAAAATGCATTGCCAGACATCATGGCAGCTTGCCCACTGCACAGACCACTGTGTTCCCTGCAGTGTGTGGGTTGGTGATGGTAATCTGGCAACCGTTGCTGATGCCTGCATCACCATCAGGCTGCTGTCATGCCCTGTTCAATCAGCATCCAGTGAGCACAGCTTGTCCCTCAAGGTGCTAAGCAGAAGAAGAAAAACAACCTGGCGGCAATGGCTGACCTGTCAGGACATGCAAGTGGAAGAGCCCTTGTTGATAACGGCTGATGCTACAGCGCCATCGATGCTGCAGGTAAGTTGCCAAGCTGCCTTGTACATGGTGTCCCTCATATCTGCACAAGTTGGCTGTAATGTTCCGTGGTAGTTCGCATGCGGGAACTACCGTGGAACATTATAGCAGTGGTAGTTCCCGCATGCATGCTCAGGACACTGAACTGGTGCAGCATCTTGTGGATGAGTGAATTGGAGGACGCTCAACCATGCTGCTGAGACGACTTTACAGTGGCTGGTGAACAGCTGCTTACACAAGCCCATGCTTCCTTATTCAGCCCGCCTAGGGTCAACTACCAGGCAAATTCCAGGCTCAGCAAAGCCGGCACTTCATCAACATGACGCTGAAAAGCAGGCAGCTCCTCTGGCATTGTCCGCTGCCTTACACATCATTGTGAAATGCAACATTGCACCGTGGCTGGCGGAACTATCAGCTAGAAACAGCTCAGCCAGCAGTACAGCCGGCAGCAGCTTCAGCTTATTGGGAGTTGACCATTGCACAATACACACTGCGCCGCACACTCAGGCGTGATCCCTGAGCTCCTGCTCACACATGATCCCTCGCAATCGCGCTTCAGAATCAATATTCTAACATGGTGCTGTCCACTAAGCAGGTGCTGCAACTTGCTGCAGGACGCCCTGGTGCCTCAGGAGCTTGTGCAAGAGACAATCCTGCTTCAGGAGGTGCTCCTGACTGCTCACATGGCAAGAGCATATGAGTTCCCCACCTTGGTGAGGGTGATGTGTGCCTTGAACTAGTCACTTCACACCATGAGCTTTGACATTTTGCTGAATCTTTGCCGTCGTGGTGTTCAGAGATTCCAGAAATGTCTGATATGCTTGATGTGACTGCCATTGTAACGGGTTCAGTACAATGTCGCAGCTAATTTAAGCAGGCTTGTTACATCTGCATATGAGCTGGACGATGACAGCCATGCATTATTGTTGTCTGTGCAGTTGGTTGCATGCATTGTCTTGGCTTATGCTTGTCCATGCAGATGAGAGCATGCAATATGACATGCCTTCTACAATGGTCGGTATAGGTGTCATGTACCAGCTGCTTACTGTCCCGACCAAGGGCAGGCGCAATTTCACCTTGAATCTGACCAGATGTATTTGCTTTTTGCCCCAAGTGGTAGCTGCATTCCTGGCTATTGGCCCAATCCCTCACGTTTTGGTTTACTGCTTGGGTCATGAATTGCACACAATGCATGCTTCTTGTTTATGTTTTTGCTGCCCAGCTATTCTCAATGTCTGCAATTGTGTGCAGGAGGGCGGGCTAGTGAAGGTGGAGGTCGTCATTGGTGCCCCACAAAGAGGGCCATACCATGTAGCCCTCAGGCAAGCCAACCCTGGTACCTTCTTTGCAGGTATACTGACAACATGTGTGTTGAATCTCAATTTAGCTTGAAGCCATGGGCTACCACAGTCAGGAATACCTGCAGGCATTTGCAGTATAGGATTGCAGTGTGCGAGGATTTTGTTTGGGGTGCAGAAACAATAAACCCATGCAGTACTTCTGTCACAGCTTCTAAAAACTTGATACTTGCATCTTTCATGATCAAGTGAAGCCCCCAGGCATCTACAGTGTGCATGACATGTGTGCAAGCTTGCACCGCAGTGGACTCAAAAGGGAAGACAGGGATCAGGCGACCAGTACAGGTTATGTCAGCTTCAAAGCACTGCATTGTATGAATTGAGTTTGGGCTGAAACACAATCCCACTAATGATGCAGCACAGCAGGACTAATGCACCTTTCCGCCAGAGCTCAGGTCTCCGTGGTTGCCAGCTCTGCTCTCAGCAAAAAGCGCAGTTCCAAGCTCACCAGGGGTGTAAAATCCACATCAACTAACCCATGGTTGACTCCCGCATGATGTCTGTTCTGTAGATCACAATGAAGATGATGTGTTCACTGTCTTGCCCTTGCCTCCCAGAGGCAGACGGTCACTTGCCCTCCCACCCAAGGGTCCTTCACCACCCCGGCCCTCCCTACAGGGCTGCAACAGCCCTAGCAATCGTATGAAGGGCAGGACTGTGAGCTTTAAGGAGAGAGGCGGCGATAACAGAATCGGAGTGATTGCGTTAGGTGGGCATACAATGAGCATCAACTGTGTCCTGTTACCGCACACCCTGCGTAGAAGCAACCCAATCCACAAAACTCCTTGTCTAGTGGTCATAGTATCGCATATGTGTTACACTCCTGGCATCAGGTCACACCTGACTGGGCATATCTGTCAAACCATAGACCGTCGCATGTCTGTCATGCCTGCTTGCATGCCTGCCTGCCTGACGTCATGACAGCAAACCTACCTCTGCAGTACCCCTTGGCTTCATGTCCTGCTGCTGACAACAGCTCTGGCTTGCCCTGTGCAACAGTTCAATTAATCCCATTGATATGACGTGAGTTTCTCAATTTTGCACCAAAAAATACATCAAATCTCCTGACGAGGGCAGTATGCTCTCCTTTTGACACCTCAGTTGATTTGGAATCAATCAAACTTGACTTGACTTGACTTGATCTGACTAACTTTAGATGGCGAACCGACATGTGCTGCCAGCCCATGCTGCATTGTCTTCTTGCAGGTGCTGCAAAGGACACAGACAACAAACCAGAGCTGCGCACTGCAAGGAAGTCTACAAGCCGGAAGCAGCTCCAGTTTGCCCCTCTGCAGCTGGGGCACATCCCAGGACAGCCCTCCAGGAAGCCCTCCAATGGTGCTGACGCCGAGCTGCTATCCCCAGGACGCAGCAAATCCCTGGGATCTGTAGTGGATTGCTCCCTGCTGAAGGATGCTGCAGATGCAGAACTGGCAGTCAGCAAGGACAGGCCGCACTCTGCCCAGTTTCAGAGAACGGTGCTACACTGGAACTCTGTGCTGCATTGCACATGGCATGTGACAGAACATGTAGATTGGTTGCCTGCTTTGTGCTCTGCATGTAATGATGTAGCTTGTCCTGTTCAGTCTCAATCTGCCCTACCTTACCTGCTGTCCCCCCCCCCCTCCTGCCTCCCCTGTTGTTATGACACTGGCCACTGTACGCAACTGTGGTTGATGCATCACTCCATGTTGCATCCAATCATGCTCATACATCATTTGCAGTATATGCACAGGAGTGTGTGGGCCACTGCAGTCCATGCGCAATGCTGCACAATCAACGATGCTTCATGGTGTGAGTCTGACCTTGGCTGCAGCAAGCACAGCATCATCACAGCATTCATTGTGACTCACCCTGTTCTCTGTCCCTGGGGACCACAGAGATCCCAAACGCCATACCACATGCTGCACTTCTTGAGGACCAAGCAGATGCCACACACATCATCACATGCTGCATCTAGCAAAACCCCCTTGATAGTGTTTCACAACAATGGAGTATTTTGGTTGCAGGTCCACATGAGGGATGTGACGGTATTTGCCGATGAGCATGCTGCGCTTGAACTTGTCTCCCAGGGCAGCATCCAAAGCGCAGCACGCCGTGTTTCCCACTCAAAGCAGGTTCCACTGTTGGACGCTGAGCGGCGCAGGTCACACTCACGCGCGTCAACTCCCACAGCCAAAGACATGCAGACAGGAGCGCCTAGCCTGGACTTCCAGATCATGTACGCAGATCCCACAGCTGTTTGATTATCCACATGTCCACAGTATGTACGCAAGCTTCAGAAGTGTCTGCAGATCGTGTATGCATCCCCCCCCCCCCCCGACCGACTCCACACAACCTCGCACAAGTGCACATATTCCTTCAGGGAAATGCTGCACCCCCAGGCGTGCATCAGAACAGATAGACACACAATACCCTTGATGTATATGATGTTCACAACTGCATGTCACAATCAGCAGCACATTGGGGTGCGTAAGTTGTTCATATCTTGTAGGAATACTTTGCCAAATATGTGGTGTGCTAGACCTGTGATTATGTGCTCAGTTTGTGGCAAAATCCTCAAGGCAAACGACGCACATCTGCCGTCAGAATGACATCTGAAGCCTGCAGAAGCTTCAACTTATACTTTCAATTTTAGCTTGAGACTGCTCAGGTATTTGACAGGTGACATTCAAGATGGCTTTTTCAGGTGACTTTCTTCGCTTCTTTCATCAAGAGACTGTTTTGCAGTGTCTCCAAAAGAGCGGAACACACAAAAGAGCTGACAGAATGCACAGCAGCTTCTGCATTCCAACCAGTAGCAGCTTGGGGAACTGGAAAGCCATGAATTGCTAGGGTGCTGATGTCATGACTGATTGCGCAGGCAATCGACTGGTGACGGCCAAGGCAGCTTCCTCAGCAGGTGTGTCCAGGACGATAGGGGATTGTGCATCTCAACAAAGGACCAGCATGGCAAATGGCAAACCTGGGCTCACCTCCATTACCCCTCAGGTACCCACCAACAACACTCTGCCTGCATTGCTGTCTGATGCTTGCTCTGCCCTTGTGCGACTATGGCATACTTTGGCACATGACTGTGCCTAGTGATCAGGGTCTACCAGCAAGTGTTGGTTTTATCCGCCAAGGAATGTCAGTTTTGTAAGTCACAGACTCCTGCATGCTGAAGAAGGCCATTTTGCACAACACCCTGAGATCTTGTTATAATTGTAAGACACAAGGATTTTCGTATAGAAGCTTGCCAGCACAACACGCTTTAAATGCACAACAGAACAATTACAATGTGTCTACAGTGACTGGCACCAAACAAAGGCATCAACCGGCAAAACAGAATGAAATCATTGTCTGTTAGGTTCAGGCCCTGCTGGCCCTCTGCAGCTGCAAGACATCCAGGTGGTCCTTTCAGCTTCCTCACCAGCTTCCCTGTCAGCTGCTTCAACAGACCCTCTCTCTTCTGGAAGCTTCCGGCTGTCAAGCAGGCGCTCCTCTTCTTCCCTTCCTGCTCATCCTCCCTCTACACCTTTGTCACAAGCCCCTGCTCACCACTGGCTGTGGCGCAGAACAGCAGCTTCTCCAGCAGCTTCTACCGCAGCTGCTGCTGCACCTTCGTCAGCGCCCATCACTAGCAAACCCTCTGGCGTCAACTCTACTGAAGATACCAAGCAGGGCAAGACTGCGAAGGGCAGTCAGAATGGCCCTGCCCTTGCTGCTGAGTCCTTACCAGCTACAGGACAGATGGCAGCTTCCTTGCAGAGCAGCCCTGAGGCTGGTACCCCCTCTTCTTCTGCTGAGGGGGGCTTGGTGGACATGGCGTGCATTGCAGTCAGGCCTTTGGAGTCGGTTGTGCACTCTCAGCCTAGCTTGGCTGCCACCAAACTGTATGGTGAGCACACCTTGACTACCTGACTGCAGCCCAGAACGGCAAGTAACATATTCTGTGACACTTGACGCATGTGTGAAAGCACCAGGAGATCCTGAAGAAGAGGTGAAGGTGTAGACAGCAGGGCTTGCATGCCTGCAGACAATGCTGGCAGGTGTACTGCAGACTAAGCAGCTAAAGCTGGCACAGATGCAAGTGGCACGCTTGGTGTCATTGCCGACAGATTCATTCATGCTTCCTTCTATGCTTACATGCTTCGTTCTGAGAGAAGCAAGACAGGCCTCACACTTGCCTAGCTGATGGCACAGCTTGTCACTATCAATATGACTCACCTGCTATGCTTGAACCAACCCCGGGCCAAGTGGAGTTGTTGTTATGTCTCTGGCAGGATCAAAAGGAGGCAGCAGGCCTGGAAGTAAATCAGGCAGTAGAACCGGCAGCAGAGCAGGCAGCCGCCGCAACCTCATTGTCTCGCAGCTCTCTGAAGCTGGCTCCATCTCCCAGACAGACGCCCTTGCCGACAGGTGAACCCAACTACCATATGGTGCTCAACATGGGGCTTTCCAATGCAGAGATGCCCCCTGCATGTCAGTCATGTCTGTGCTCACAGTCCACCGTTGCCACTTTGGCTTGTGAGATTTGTGCCTGACACATAGATGTGAGAAGCAGTGCAGAGGTGATGAGTAGCAGTGCAAATGAAACTGTCAGGTGACCTGTCTGTCTCAGAGACTGATGCAGCGACAGGTGTAACACAGCCTCAGGATTGTAACAGATGTAAAACGGCATCACGCTGTGACAGATGTGACGCAGTAACAGCTTGTGACAGCAACAGCTTATCGCCGTACCATTTTGTAACAGACATAGCACAGCATGAGCTGTGACGGGTTCAAAATAGCAGTGACTGCTGACACATGTCAACATGTGATGCAGCTTTGAGTCTCTGATACCCTGTTAAGTGGCAAGACATTTAGGACTGCCATCGCAGCCAAAAAAAATTAGCTGACTATCAGAGGGTCCTGTCATAACTGCCTGCCAGCATAGAGCCCTCTTTTCATTTCTGCGCTATCCGATTGTGACCAAAGCTGTGACACAAAATCAAATTGTGACCTAAGCAATGACACAGCATTGGGTTGTGATGAAAAGCTGCGACATAGCAGCAGGTCATGGTCAATGCTGTCACACAGTATCGCATTGTGACCAAAGCTGTAACACAGTATTAGGTTGTGACCAAAGCTTTGACACAGTATCAGGTTGTGACACATGTGGTATTGTGAATGACAGGTGTGAGTGGCACTCAAGGCGTCGGGCCACAGGGGATGATGAGGGCTGGCGAGGAAGAGTGACCGACGACAGCAGTGTCAGCGGGGCCAGTCGCAGAGAGCCCTGCCCTTTGGCCCTCTGGTTCCATGAGTCATGCGCTTCACAGGTAGTCTGAACTTGCTGATTCAGCCTTTAGGGTTCCCTCAGTCCTGCCCCCTTGATAGCGACCTCCATCCACCTGTGACAGGACATAAGATTGCAGTGATGACAGTGAATTCCAGTAGTAAAGCTAGTTAGTGATGGAATTAGCCCAGCCGAGTAGTTGCTTGAATTGTGGGGAAGTCTCTGGCTGCACCAGTGTGACATGTTCTGGTCTTCTGGTTTGATGATTCCTGCATCAAAAAGGTTTCTGATGTCTCTTTCTCTGGCTGAGAACGTCATGCACCAGTGGGGGAAACATCAACGCATTGTGTTCAGATGTAATTTCAAAAAAGACTTATACATGAACCACATATAAGCACGCTGTGCCAAAGCATTGCAGTGGCTCTCTTCCTGATTGTGTGATGTACGCAAATCTGCATACTGCTCAGCACAGTTGTACCTGATTGCATGCCATGCACATGCACACAACCTTCTCTTCCCTGCAACAGACAGCGCACAGCTCACTTCAGACCTCATCATGGACCCTTCACACAAAGCATACCTGACTGCTCTGCTGAATTTGACATGCTGTGTACCAACTGTAGTGCACAGATGATGTAGTGGGGTGCATTGTATTCTGCAGATAATCCAGCTGGCACCACCAACATTGCCAGTGCTCTTGCTGATATCGGTTTGTGCTCTGCAGGCAGCAGCTTTAGCATGTCTCAGCTATGCGCTTTATGCCCTTACTCATGCAGCGGCTGCTGGCCCTGCGTACCTGCCAAGTGATCAGTCATGATTGAAGCAAATATGGGGTTTTGAGGTTTCACTCGGGGGTTTTGTTATTTAGCAGGGTCAAGACATGCCATGTTGCTTTGCCGCTGATTAGTCACGTGCTCCAAGGCGACATGTCCCTGAAGTTTCGGACAACAACTGCCATTCTGATGTTGTGCGTAAGAGTGTTGCTTTCATTTTCCTGAGGTTCTCACTGCTGAGATGCTGCAATAAGAGTATGTTCCCAAGTTCCAAGTGTGACTGAGAAAAGGACATCAGCTGGACAAACACATGCGACCAGCACCGACAATGGTCTTCATGCCAAGACTGGATTTCACAAGGAGAGGCACTGGGTCAGAAAAGGCAAATCAAGGCTGTACTCCGGATGTTTAGGCAGTCAATATGCTTATGAAATGTTTGGTTGGAGAAAGGATTCTTTGGCATTGTAGCGTGTATTTGGTAGGGTGGGGTGTACAGTAGGATCGGCCCGGTAAATAGGAGAGATAGATAGGTGAGACTAGCACACAGAGTCTTGCATGACGCCATTGCAAAACTTAAGCTTGCTTAGCACAGTAAACGTGAGCAACTATAGTTTCTTTCTCGCACAATCTGTGCTTTCACGAGTTCATATGCTCAAATTTCGGTAGTCACGTTGTCTTGGATTAGGTCTTGCTTCTACATGTTCTCCTGTCGCTTGCCTTTGAGGGTCAACATGTCACCATGCACAAATCCACTGGTGCATCACTGGCTGCATTTGTTATTATCCATTTAACATGTCTACATCATTATTGTACTGCACGGTAGCCTTGTGATGACTTGACACCACAACGCATCCTACACTGTATGCTGCTGGCAGCAGCATCATATGACAGCGTGCAGCATCAGCCTCATGCTGACCATTTTAGAGCTGAAGGCATGATATATGTCAGAACATGTGTGCACGGCTTGTGCTTTAAACGTGATCACTCTGCACACATCAGCTGCTAAAAAATATACTGGACATTTGTCACACCCATGCAATCCCCAAACCATTGCCAAATTGTACAGTGTATTCATACATATCAGAACATCAAAAAAAGTGACGTGCAACAGGGTTAAGACAATGAGCGTCAGTAAAAGACAAATAGCACTTGAAGCAAGGAAGCAAATAACTACGCATACTTTTGTTTATTCAGTTCGTGAAGACAAAATTCTAATTTGCACCCTGTGGTTAGCTTTGCTGCCCATTGTCAGCTTAAGTCATACATGCCTTCATACAGAGCATGAACACCAAAAGCCAAGAACAGTACGCCTCCAGTAATCTGCAGCACCCACATTGGCAATTAGCCTTGCAGTGTAAGTGATCTGTGCCAAATGCTGAAAACTGAAAACACATACATGTCAAGCAGATCCAGCAGTCAACTCTGACTAAATCAAGTACCATGAGAATAAACCCAAGTATGCGAGATGGCACTCTGCCGAAGCATCATGTACATCATTCACAAGCTGCCATTGAACACAACCATTATGCTATGCATATGCCGAACCAAACACTCCTCACTGCTCAAACCCAGGCCAGGCCAATGAGTATGTTATAGCTTCTCCATACAAGATCAGAACAAACTGCCTTCAAGAAGGATGATTACCGCTAGTGTCCTTTCAGCCACATAGGCCGCCATTTGTCGCCCTCCCAGCACTGCACCCCCCGTGCACATGCAGTGACCCAGGATGCCCCCCAGGCTCACCCCCACCACATTGGCGGACGCCGCCAGCCCTGCATCACACACAATGAGGTCTTATGTAAATAAGACTCTTACTGGTCTTGCCCTAATAACATCAGCAGATGATGCAAGCCCTGCACATGCATGAAACACTGCGACAACGCTGTCACAGCACTAGTGGAAATGAGTGGTAGAGCAGTATTGATGCAACAACAGTAGTGTAATAGTGGTACTGTAACAGTACTCACTTGTCTTCTCCCTATGGGTAGATCCCTGTGGGTGGATTAGTCAGATATCAGTCAGCCGTCAAGCCATGAAGGCAGGGCTACCAACGTCTGTGATCTCTGAGTGAATGACTCCCAATATGTGAGAGCCACGGCAGCTGTACGGCTGACATATTGGGAGTCATGCATTCAGAGATCACAGACTTTGGTAGCCCTGCCTTCATGGCTTGACAGCAGTGGCATCACACCAGAGATCAGCCCTGCTACTCAGTACGTGACGACACACAATGAATGTCAACAGCAGCACACACTGAATGTCATCCAGCAGCAATAAGACACGGGCCAGCCATGTTGCCAAAGTGTGACGACACACACTGAATATGGGCCAGCATGCTGATGAATACAAGCAAGCAGTATGTTAGCATCCTTCTGAGATTGCTCTTTCCCAGAGCTGCAGCAACTGTATGCAAGCTGCAAAAATACCACACTCAAACACCCTTGACACGCCCACTTTGTAAAACAAAATTAAAACATGCTTTTCCGTCAGTTTTGCTTGTCTTCTGGTCGTTTGTAAGGAACAGGGTGCGCATGCACCGGCTCTAGTGAGTGCTCTGGTGAAGACTGGGTTTAGGGTTTAAGTTTTAAGGCCGATGACATGAGGCTAACCAGAAGCATCGTCTGTCAATGCTCTTCTTGCCTGAACCAAGGCCTGTCCGACCTTGGAAGACAGCGCAGCACACTGTTTGAACAGGCTGTCATGCAATCTTTAGTTATAAAAAGCCCGCACAGCATGAGGGCCCACCTATTGTTGCTATTTGACTTCTGTCTCCCCACTCAGCACAAAAGGTGAGAATGAAAGCTTCAAGAAACACCGGTGAGAACAGCTGACTCAGCGCGTCTTGTTGCTTGCCATTAATTTTGGTGTTTGCTTTGCCACCATTAGTGGGCTTGCCATTCTGCTTCACTTTTGCAGCTTCTGCTGCTTTCACATCCTTTTCAGCTTCATCCCACTCTGATGTTTCATCTCCCTGCATATTGCACATATGACTAAAGCTGTACACCTGGCATTGAACTGCAACTTGTGCTATCTGAATGCTGATTTGGCCGTCTTGAAATCTTGTTGCATTGGGCGCTTCATTGGGCTCTGATGTTTGGTTGCGCCAACCCAGCATACATGTTTGCTCATGTGTGTGGTGTACATGTTGCTGGTTCTAATGTCTTAGTGAAATCAACTCATTTTGCCTATCAAGATGAGTGTAGTGTCCTCACTGTGCCATTGAATCTGTGCAGCCACATTGCAGTTTTTCCTGGTTGGCCAAGCCCTGCCTTGACAGGTGAGGTAGAAGAAGCAATCAAGAGGAAGAGGAAAGTCAAGGAGGAGAGAAAGGATGCAAACGGGAAAATGACCAAAAACTACAGTCATGACACGGCCCTGAGGCCACAAGTGCCTACACTCAACATATGCAGAACATGCTCATTACACAGCGTCATTGTGCATGCGCGCAGGCGCAATGTACATGGGAGACCTGCTGAAATTGCATGCACGGCGCCCTGGCCCAGAAAATTGCACATTCCACCACAGGTTGAATGACCAATGCAAGATTGCCGTCATTGGCATGCATGGCACAGAGAGCACGCAATGGTTTACCTTTCCCACAGCAGTGATAACTTCATACAGCATCTTGAAACCAAATACAAAAAACAGCAGCGCTGCTCCATACTGCGTATACTGCTTGGATATCTGTGCAGCACATGTTGCCATAAGCTTATATCATGCTGGCCTTTTGAGACTTCAAGAGGCAGGTGATGCTGGGAAAAGTACCAGCGATGGTGCTGCCCATCCCATGAGTGCAGACAAAATAGTCATGGCTGCTAAAGCACCAGCTGCTCCACCAAACACCTACATTGAATGTAAGGCCTCAGAGCATGATGACCTTGCTTAAGCCCAAGAGGCCGTGATGTGCAAACAGCACATCTTGCTTACCGATTGCCGAGAATTGCGCATAGCCATGACCGCTGCGATGAAAAAGGTTTTGTCACCAATCTCTGAGACCAATATCATGCCCCAGGACTTCAAAAACCCTGCTGCCAAGCCCCCCGCCAGCAGACTAGTCATGTCTGCCGAGTGAAAGCGTTTGCCGATGTACTGAAGCGCAGAAGAGTTGATCGTGCGTCCAACAGCTCACAGTATCGCTTGTCAACAGGTGCGCGTGCCGTCCCAAGCCCGGTGAAGCAGACAATCGTCAAGTCGACTGGGCAATGTGTGAGTGCCAAGTTACCAGGTCGCTGTGATGCAAACGCTCGGGCAGGATACAAGCCGTAACGTCCGAGTTTCGGCTCTCGATTCGGCCAAGACTGATCAAATGAAGCCAAGGGTTTCTCAACCTAAAACCCCCAAGGCTGCACCCGCCTTGCACCCCCACAGATCCCCGCTGTGGGGCCTTTTTTCTTAGTGGTATGAATCCGTTGTTGAAGTTTCAACACTCAGGCATGTCAATGTCCAGTCACTACATTCATAAACAGGGACTGATCAGACAGTAAGTCATACAGCAAGTAATGGTGCAAACGCCGCAGTCCATAGCCAGCAGCCCTGTTAGCTGACTGCGCTTAGATGCTGCGCTCAGGCCCCAAGACCATTTAGAGAGATGAAAGAGAAATTTGTGTCGCTTACACACGTACGTAGTGTTACTCAGACCATGCTCTGCACAAGTCAGGCTGTTTCAAAACGTCAGTTGATCAAGATCTTCTCTAGAGAGGCTTGCAGCTGCAGGCAAGCGCGTTTTTTTGCAATGCAAAATTGCTGCTCAGAGCTTAGTAGAGAAGATACAAATATCCACTGCTCTTTGTTCTGGTCCCTGGCGCAGCCAGTTCTTTCATAGTCTGGCCTGAGGCTTGCCGCTGTGACAATGGGATGTTGAAACGACCTCTCATGTTTTTTACCCTTGATGGTAGCTAGTCAGGGATTTTACAGTCGTTTGGGCCAGCTAGCCCATTTGACTAAGATGCAGTGTTTCATCAGAAAACGAAACATGGCATGGCATTTGCCTGCACATGTATCGTCTTAGGGTTTTATGCAGGGTTTGAGTAGACCCATACCTCATTGCGCTCGTTGGTACTGACGGAGATTGAGATCAGGCTACGGCGTCGG
>JAABUO010003477.1_pt1 | contig 18750 bp, 11 predicted proteins | sample 5559291 | NCBI WGS metagenome assembly JAABUO01 (sample SAMN10711878, study PRJNA513372) | rock metagenome | isolation source: Antarctica rocks | place: Antarctica: Victoria Land, Finger Mt sud | reverse complement strand
AGGGAAATCCAATTCTGCGACATTGAAGGGCTGATTTAGAAGGTCCGTAGGATATAGCTGATTGAGTAGAGGACGCTGCTGCGTTTGCTGCGGTGACTGCTGAACCTGCCCACCCATACCAAGATTATTCATACCCTGGGTAATTCCGCTTATACCTGGTGCGACGGGTGCGACGCCAGGCGCAGGATACCCAGCTTCTGGAGGCTGGTAACCTCCTACAGCGGGAGGATGCTGCCCATAACCTGGAGACATTGCTGGGACTTGAGGAGCCTGGTCCATTCCATAACCTGGCTGCTGGTAGGCTTGTTGATGCTGTTGTTGAGCAGGGGCTCCATATCCTGCTCCAGGAGGACCAGGGTATCCCATTCCAGCTTGTTGCTGTCCACCAAGTGTCGAATTGGCACCGCCGCCGAAATCATATGCTTGCCCGGCATACTGTCTCTTTCTTCTAGCTGCCGCAGAGGACACTGGAGGACCGCCTTGTACTGGAGACACATTGTCTGCATATTGTCCCTCCTCTGCCCCATATTGCTCTTGCGGGTATTGGTCATGGACAGGTTGGCCCTGGGGGTAGCCAGGCTGTGGTGTCGCCATGTCACTTCTCTAGACACTCTGAGCAGTGCTGTAAGCCCTTGGAGAAGGCCCTCAAGATGGGCCTTTGCACCAGGGTTCTGTGAATTAAATTTAGCCCGTCTGTCTACGGCGTGCCAGTCGAGCACCAAAAAATAATCGGTTAATGTAGCCTCACGCGCTGGTTCCTGAGGAGGACGACTCTTACGGGAGACAAACAAAGTATATCAGTACATGCCAGATATTTCTAGAGATGAAGCCACAGTTAGAATGCTACGTTGTTCTTAGGTGGTGTTCTTAGCCAACTTGGCAAGAACGTCAGTGAAAGCAGTCAGTTCAACATCGTGGACGAAGCTTTTACTTAGTCATCATTTTTAGTCAATCACTACACCTCGTTCTCTAATCTTCAGGCCTAAGATATTGCTCGCTTGATTTCAACCATGGCGCAGACATCAGGCCCCTATATTCATGGCCACCATGAGTCTGTACTTCGCTCACATACATGGCGCACGGCTGCCAATTCTGCCGGGTATCTTCTGGACTCAATATCTCCGCACATGACTATCTTAGATGTTGGCTGTGGCCCTGGTACAATCACTGCTGATTTTGCAGCGCTGGTGCCCGAAGGACATGTAGTTGGCTTGGAACATGCTCCAGAAGTTTTAGACCTGGCACGAAAAACCGCCGCGGAGCGTGAGGTGAAGAATGTCAAGTTCGAAGTTGGAGATATCCATGCACTTGAATATCCAGATAATACTTTTGATGTCGTTCATGCCCATCAAGTTCTACAGCATATTAGTGATCCAATTCAAGCACTACGTGAAATGCGTCGCGTTGCCAAGTCAGGTGGAATCATTGCTGCGAGGGATACAGATTTCTTAGGCATGACATGGCACCCTGACGTTGCTGGGATGAATGAATGGAGAGACCTCTACATTCGAGTGGCTCGTTCTAATGGTGGTGAGCCTAATGCTGGGCGCCAGCTCCATGCTTGGGCTAGAAAGGCTGGGTTTGATCGAGCTCGCATGACTGTCACTGCCGGTACATGGTGCTACAATACACCAGAGGAGTGTACATGGTGGAGTAACTTGTGGGCCGACAGGACTGTTCACTCGGCCTTCGCCAAGTCTGCGATAGATAATGGTTGCGCCACCAAGGATGAACTTCAAAGAGTGGCAGAAACATGGCGAAAATGGGGAGCCGAAGAGGACGGCTGGTTTACACTCGTACATGGGGAGATTCTATGCCGCAAATAGAACGTACTCTTGGGTCTAGTAAGCCAGAGCTGTGCCAGCAATAGAGAGCTGGTCACAAAGCCAGTTTGTCTTGCCTCTACCCAGGCTCATCATCTCATACGACAATGCTGTTTCGACCCTTGTCCGTCGTTATGCCTATTCCACAAGTTCGCCTTCTATGTCCAATTGCGCAATTGGATGCATCGTATTCGTACCTATCTTTGTGGTTCAAGATTCCCACCCGGGGAATTTGAAGTCGTACCTATGATAGTGTAGAAAGATGTTGCGACGCTACGAAATATTTTGCACGACGCTAGAACTGCATCTTGCAAGATAATACGTATGCTTATCTTCATTGCTTCAATGAAGTACACATCTATGGGACAATGCAGTAGACTTGGGGCTTTGAATCGACTAGCGCTTAAATTAGCCGCAGCCGAGGGAGAGAATATTTATCGATGTTGAGCGAGGTGGGATTACAATAAGCAATTAAGACATCGCAGACACAGCAGAGGGCTCAAAAATTGCAGGATGGCAACACCAGTGACGGCGCTGCAGCCCGTCAAGCTCGCTTCTGGTCCTTCAGCGCTTACGCCCGAACAGACCTATTGGCGCACTTTCAAGTCCCAAATACTTGCACCTTCGCCTTCCAACAATCCAATCACACATATCTCCACTCCACTACTCCCTTCAAATGCCCTTTCCCAACCGTCTGATCACTTTGCCGTCACTACCGGAACCCGAGTCCAAATATTTTCCATCCGAACTCGAAGACTCATCAAGACAGTCTCACGCTTCAGCGATGTCGCCCATGGTGCCGAGATACGACGTGATGGCCGGGTTATGGTGGTTGGAGATGAGAGCGGGGCAATCCAAGTTTTTGATATCGGCTCCAGGAGTATCTTGAAAACATGGAAAGAGCACAAGCAGCCAGTATGGGTTTCGAGATTTTCGTCCAGCGATCCTACAGCATTGATGAGTGCAAGTGATGATCGAACCGTACGATTGTGGGATCTTCCCTCACAAGACAGCGTAACGACCTTTCTTGGGCATCAGGACTACGTCAGGACTGCAGCATTTATGCCAGGGCAAGCTTCTAGTCTGTTGGTCTCTGGAAGCTATGATCAAACGGTCAGAATCTGGGACCCTCGAGCGCCATTGACTGCTGCCATGACTTTCAAACATACTGCTCCTGTTGAGGATGTATTGCCCATGCCCTCGGGCACAAGTGTCCTCGCTGCTGCAGACAACCAGATATCTGTGCTGGACTTGGTCGCTGCACGACCTCTAAAAATGCTACAGAACCATCAGAAAACAGTGACATCCTTATGCCTAGCTTCGAAAAATACGAGACTCGTCAGCGGTGGCCTGGATGGACACCTCAAGATCTTCGAAACCACCGGCTGGAACGTTATCGCCGGTTCCAAGTATCCGTCGCCCATCCTTTCCCTAAGCGTTATCAGCTCCGGTACAACCCAAGAAGACAGACATTTAGCTGTCGGCATGCAATCCGGGATTCTCTCCATCAAAACTCGCCTCTCCGGCCAACAAAAAGTCAAAGAACGCGAACGCCAAAAGGAAATGCAAGCCCTCATCGAAGGCAAAATCGACGACCACGACAAGAAAATCACCAAGAAACGAGGCAAAGGTTGGGAGAAGCGACTAAGAGGGCGCGACTTCACCGGCGAGGGCGCAGACATCATCATCGAAGGCAACGCAAGACCGAACCAGAAGAAGCTCAGGATATGGGAACAATCCCTCCGCAAAGGCAAGTACGCAGCCGCCCTAGACCAAGTCCTCCAGTACGCCGATCTCTCCGCAACCATCACACTACTAACCGCCCTTCGTCATCGCTCTGCGGTGCGCACAGCGCTAACCGGTCGCGACGATGTGTCTCTCAAGCCCATTTTCAAGTGGGTGTGCGGGCACATTACAGACCCGAGATATGTGAATGTTTGCGTGGATATTGGGATGCTGATACTGGAGCTTTACGCGTCGCATATGGGCGAAAGCCCGGAGATTGACCGGTTGATGGAGAGGTTGCATACGAGGGTGAGGAGGGAGGTCGGCGTGGCGCAGCAGGCATTGCAGACGAAGGGCATGTTGGAGTTTTATACTGATGCGGTTTGAAGAAGGGAGCAATTGGGTGGATGACACCGCTTTTCGCCACGCTTAGCGCGAGATCCAAGGCCTTCAGCAGAGCTCCTGGGATTATGTTATCCCTTTGTTCATGAGTACGTCCTCTACGCCGTCTAAGATCTGAGACATCGTATAGATTGCTTGCAATGGACTTAAGCCCGTCAACACAATAAACACAGCCTCTCTCCCATAGACCCAGTGAGGAGGATTAGGGTAGCTTCGATAGGACGAGGCCTCCCTACCATGTGGTACGGGTATGTATTCCATCTCTCGGGGTTAGCTATATCGTTGCTAACACCTCGCCAAGTAGACGCATGCCGTGGCCTCACCAGCGTAATGGAAAACGAGCGAGAAGTGGTATGGAGAGGTTCATAGATGAGGCCTTGTAATGTACTTGCGCTGTAATGAATCTTATCAGCCAAGAAGACGCGGTAATAGAGATCTGGAATGCATGTAGCAAGTAGGTAGAACCATCTCTCTATCTCACCACCGAACGTTCCACGCTTCTCCTATCATCCATGTCCACACCAACGAGTCCCCGTAAACTACCCCCCGCCTCTCATAATAATCCGCATGTAATTTCTCACATTTCATATATCAAAATAATATGTCAAGTAAAAGTTTCCTTGAGCGTGTAACTTTTTATGTTCGATTGTTATGATCCTAGCTCATCGCCGACTAAGCCAACCTAATTAAGGGTGAAGCACCCAGCACATGCAGCCCGGTGCTTTTGTGTGAACGACAATACAACACCCCCGCCGCCCCTGTTTCCGCCAGCAAAAGCCTAAAGTAAACGTCCGACGCCGAAAAGAAAAAGAAAGAAGAAATGCCAAGCAACACGTTCGAGTTAGCTAAGCATCCATCACGCGTTCCGACGATGACATCCACATCCGCATCTTCCAGTCAACCCATCTACCTGTCTATCGTAACGGACGAGGATAGATATATCTAGACTTATATCTAGACACGAGGAGTCGAGTGAGGCACATCCGCCAACTGCGTTACGCTTGGCTTTCCATGGATGGAGTGGTATGTGGTGCTGGTTGTCGGCTGTGAGTGTTGCGGCTGGATCCGCTTGTCGAAAGTCGGCTTTGGTGAAGCTGCAGGGATGACATAAGCGTCGCGTGCTTCGGCCGCTGGAGTGGCAAGGATGTGGATGGAGAGGGAGGGGTTGTAGCTGTGTACCGGGGCTGGAGAACCCTGGGGGAGGTAGTAGGCGGCGCGTTTGTGGAGAGTGGCACGGGATGTTGTGGTCGATGTTGTTGTGGCTGGGGTGGTCGTGGTGGTAGGGGTTGGGGTGAGAGGCCCGCCGTCGTTGGGGAGGGTGCACTGCAGAGCGAGCTCCAGAAGTGTGCCGTTGAGGCCGACGGAGTCTGCAGCCAGCACGCTGATGAAATCGCAAAGGAGGAAGTAGTCCCCCTGGACAGTCGCATTTGCCTGAGTTACCCAAATGTCCGTAGAGTACAGGATTGTCAAGTTTTTGATCGACGAATCCGATTCGAGAGCCGGCAGCTGGGATGAGGCGCAGATGCGGTCTTTGATCAGCGTGACGTTGTAGCCTTGAGTGGCCAGACGGGACGTGTCGAAGTTGTTACAAAGATATACGAGTTCAGCAACCGAGGTTGCTGAACCAACCAGCTGATTGGCGAACAAGAGGGAAGCATTATTGATGACCTCGACGAAAGCGAGGGAGGGAGCACCAGGGGCCTGACGACCGAGAAGAGCGGGGAAGCCAACAGCCTCCGCTGAAAGGGGTGAGTCGTTATTCTGAAATGCCCAAAGAAGAAATAGACTCACCACGGGCAGCAAGACGGGCCTCCACATTCACGACACCGACTTCATCAACAGGGATAGCGCCAACAAAGATACTCGAGAACGCCGAGAGCAGAGCGATCAGGCCCAAAGCCTGAAATAATGATTGAAACTTCATCATGAAGTTTTTTGTTTTCTAGACTTCTATGGTTCAAGATGTTAGCTTGAATCAACAGCCAACAAGCAGGAGAACCAGCTCATGTTTCTATACTGATGAGCATGAAGGCCATGAGGCCAAACTGAGAGGAGTGTGAATGGGATGTGCAAAGGGGTGGTAGATGGGCCAAAGTCTCCGCGTGAAGATGCAGAGAATCGGAAGAGAAGAGGAATGGAAGTGCACATCAGTAAGCTTGAAGTGTAAGACGCCAAACGGATAGGAAGGGGGATGGACAGAGCCTTCGTATGGAGGCAGAGTAAATCAGAAGAGAATGGGAGAATGAGTGCATGCCGGTGGGCTTGAAGTGCGAGACGCTAATCCGAAGGACAGCAGCATAACGCCTTCGGATAATGGAACAAAGAACGCAAGCTCTTCACGTGACAACGTGGACAATCGGAAAACGCAGAAAGACAATGAGGCAGTGAGATGTGAGCCGCCAGCGAGGTGGATAAGTATGCCAATGACAACATGGTCGAGATACAACAAGTCTGAAAAGATAAAGAGACATCACAATAACTTACTTACTATCTGAACTTGTATATTTATGGATGAGTCCTAAGAAAAAGGCACCTGTCAGCTGTCTCCAATACTTCGAGGAAGACAGGAGGTGCAGTGGGTATGAAGAGGCAGCGAGGATGTGCATGAACAAGCACAAGAAGTCATCAAGTAGCTATGCCAAGTACCCAAGAGTGTCTTTGGCCTGTTTGTGGTGGTGATTGAAGCTCACGACCAACCTACGGTCGGCGTCAACCTCAGTTCACCAAGGCCCAAACCTCACGTTTTACAAAGCAAAAGGGGTTCATCAACTTACTTTCAATGTAGGTGTTGCAGTTTGCCTACTTGTTGAAGCTTGATCAAAGAAGTTTGTGCGTGTGGAATGATGGATGGAGGGTTAGGTTGAAAGGAAATACGGAGGCAAATGAAGAACCTTTTATTGTGATGGTAGGGCGGCTAGCGCTTCCGAATGACTGGGGCTTTCATTCACGTTCAAGTCACTTAGCAGGATGTCGGCTACAGTTGCTAGGCTTGTGTTGCCTACGGGAGGGGATAGGGGGGGTCGGTGTCCACATTTAGGGCATAGGCATGGAAGAGCAGGGAAAAGGATGTTCTGGCTGAGAGGGATGACCTGGATTTCTGATGATCTAGGTCTACCGGGGCTCAGTATTCACCTCTCTGGATGTACGCTTGGCGCCTCTGGATCACGATGGGGCTGTCCTAGTCCAAGGCGTCATCGAGGAGGAGGACGTCAGCGGACGCCAGTATCTCTGAATGGCAACCTCTGGCGAAGTAGTTACGGTTTCGGCTAGATCAGCAAGTCCGCACACTCCTTCACTTTCAGCATCCCATACTACCTTACCTATGAGGCCTTTTCTTCTGGCTTGTGACCCGCTCAGCTTAAGTCTAGACAACAGGCCCGTCTTGCTTTGCAGATCAGTCACCAGCCCATGAGGGAGGGAGAAGGGAAGCTTTACGCGTTGTGGAGCTTTCGAGATCGGTGATCTGCAGCAGATAAGCAGATTTATTGAACTGAGGCTCCGCATAGCCTCTTCACTCTCAGCATACCTTACTACAAGGCTTTTCTGGTACCTAATGATCCACTTGGCTTGAGTACAGACAACAGGCGCCCTCTTCATGCTCTGCAAATAACTCAACAGGTCATGAGGGAGAGAGGCAGGTATCTTATCATTACGCGTTATGGAGCCGATGAAGTCAGTAACCCACAGCAGACAAGCGGGTTTCACCAGTGAAGGCTCGCGTGTGAAACGGCTCCTAGGGCTATGACATGGAGGCAACGGGAGTCAAGTGCCGAAGTTTACGAACATCAGCGGCTCTGCTGATACCCCTTTAACCTTCGGGACCAGCCGTTATGTGATTGCTTTGCAGAAGACATCTAGGAAACGGAATGTGGAACCGATAGTCACATAGAAGTAGATGTTGAGGTGTTATCATCTACTCGACACACGACTCGCTGGCAATCTATACAGGAGATCTACAAATACTGTATCTCATCCTCAATGCCTTGCTTTTTGGTATAATCAAAACCCCTAAGCTCGACTAAGGTACAGTAGCCATCCCGCCAAACAAGACCCATGAGGGACAACTGGCATTTCCTACGGTAACAGGGCATCTGGCTCATACTCAGCGAAGCAGAATACCCTCGCAGTGACTCTTGATCAGAAGCTATCTCTCACGTACACAGAGTGTTCCCAAATCTAGATTTCCAGAGTACCGAAACTGTACCCATCAGCATCATTCTTTTAGTCTCCAGCCCAGCACAGCCGCCACAACATCCGTGGCTGTTTCCTCCAAGGGAAATTCCCTGTTGCTACTCTCGAGCTTTAAACGTTATATGATACACAGCGATACTCCACCCCTAGACGAAATGCCAGGCAGCTCCTCAATCCGAAACTCACCACTTAAACCCCGTACATAGGAGTCACAACATGGAATGAATAGTCTACAGAAGGACATGCATCGCCATCAAGTAGCTCGTCGATACACATATCTCTGTGAGCACCAACTCGAAAGCCGAAGCCTTTCCAAGCCCAAACCCTCTCCATGGATACCATGCTCTCCCAAACGTTCAGAACCTCCATGGTCACCGAACCATCTTTGCAAATTTATTAAACACTCGAGACAATGCCGGCCCGCCGTGCTAGTCCTCCTCTTATACAATAACCTGGTACATGAATGGATGCTGCTTGGTGAAGGGCAGTCGTTGTTGGAGCGCCTGCTTTGATTAAAAGTCGTCTCCCATGTACATGGACTATATCATATCTAAATTACTAGATTACCGGCGATGTAGCCCTCGTCGTCGTCGCTTTGTGTAGGCACTCCAGAGATAGTCGTTCAATAGCTTCCTTTTACGATCTTCTTCGTCTCTAGAACAGCACCAGGGCTAGTATGACCCAATACAAAGAGAGCTACCTATAAAGCCTGACAGCGACGGAGATACATACAGTAACATAGGGACATGGAAGAAACTAAGAACTATCCCATAGAGTCATTCATAAGTTTCTATGCTGGTTGATAATATGTATATTGAGTTTCAAGCACTGCTTGGTCTATATACAGCTTCGTAAATTAAAGGAAAGGATCCTAATAATCCGATACCTGTCTATCTACCAACACTCCGCTCCTCCCAAAAAGACTTAAAGCTATATATTTCAATATCACTCCACACTAAGCTCACGGGGCTCATCGTCTAACCTCTTAGTCGACATCTCGTATAGAGCCAAAGCATATGGCTGGTGTCGAGCGAGCGGCATTTCTTGCGCCGGATTCTGATCTGCACCCATCTCCGGAGGGACGTGCTTATTGTCGGCACCGTGCAATTCTTGGGTTTTGATGGATCGTAAACGGGCTCGCCGCCTGCGCATAACGAAGATCGCCATTGCGACAAGTAGTACAAGAGCCCCGACGCCAACCACTATGCCGCCGATGGCGCCTTTGGAAGCTGGCTGACTTGCTGCTGTGGGTTTTCCGGTTGTAGATGGAGGAGCCGAGGACTGAGCAGCTATTGAAGATGTCGATGCAGATGAAGAGACAATAGGTGGTGAGCTTGCGCATGGAGAGGGACCCAGAGCAACCAGACTCTGGTTTGTGGTTGGATTACTTTGCCAAAGACTAAACTGTCTGTGATCATTATCGACGAGCAGGTATGCTGATGAAAGAAAAGATCGACCAATAAGAGGCAAGTCATTTTTATTCGCGCCTGTGAGGCTGTTGATCAGAACTTCACGGACACTATCGTTGGTGATAGCCAGTCGGCCTTCTTGGGTGAAGCCAACATCAGGAACCACGAGCTGATGATTTGGGATCCTAATGTCAAGGCCTGGCGATAAGGAGAAAGTTAAATCGCCATCATATCTAATTGAGTTTTAGTTTCGAGACACAAGTCAGGGTTTGAGGACATTAAACTTACGCTCCGTTAACCGAGATTGACATTCCCCAGAAGTTGATGCCACCAGAGCGGCCCATTTCATGCACACCAGATATCTTAACGAACAAGCCCCATATGTCTGAACTCAATGACATGACGGGACGATCAGGGCTAATGCAGGCTTTAATAGCAGAACCTACCGACGAACCGAGTATACTGGGGTTCGAGCCATTCTTAAGATTCATCTTTATGTCAGTGATGGTGACTATAAGGTGCGATATACAATTTTGATCCTCGGAAAATGGAAGGGTTATATTGTTGCCCGTCACCTTGGCCATATCATAGCCACCGAGCACAAGGCTGCCGTCCATCTGCTGACTGCTTTCGGCACCCGTCCAACCTTGGGAGAGTGCCCACGTCTTTGAAGCTATATCTCCAGCTGATACCAATGCATTTAAAAGAGTCGAGTTACTCCCCAGACCAATCGAGTTCATCATGTCGTAGTTACCTTTTTCAGTCGGCACTCTGGAGATCCCAAGAGGAAATGTCGTAAGAGCCAGCGAAGAGTTCAAGTGGATCGTATCGTTGCCAGGGAGATCTTGGTCATGATCGCCGTAAGTTTCTCGTGCTGCACTCAAAGCTCTGAAACTAGCAGCTTGGCCCCAGGAAGTAGAGCTACTTTCAACAAAAAACCCTCCCCATCGTCCAGCGCACCTAGCAGGCGTGTCTAGATTGGAACACGGAGTTGAGCTATCGAAGATATATGTATTGTTCCATTTTCTAGATAAAGTTAGGAAAGATGATTCCACGCAAGCAAAACTGCTGCAGAAAGGCAACGAACCCTGATGCCTCCAAGGCAAGGTTTTGCCCCGGGGTCCCTACTTGAAGGGCGATGCCTCGTCGCGAGATGGAGTCCGTGATAGTTGTATTTCGTATTGGGATTTGGACTGGGTATGATGAAGCGCATGGACTTGCGGCTGCGGTTGTAGAAGATACATTGACGAGAAATATGGTGAGGCTTGTGAAGATAGAAAAATGCATCTGCATGAGGCCCATTTCGCGCAGCTCTGGCTAGACTCTACAACTGCTGAAAAAAGAAGAAAAGACAGAGATGGAATTATACACAATCATTCCCGGAGGCGGTAGGGTATCTAAGAGGCACTGGTAGACTGCATCACAATAGCGATCCACGTCTCATAAGGATTGGGATCTACAGTAGATGACAAATGACTGTATGACGGTATTTGCACTACATAAAGAAATTTGCAAGTACCCAGTACTTATTCGAAACGCAGTCGTCGAACCAGGCAACGCCAAAACAAGCTCCGTTAATGTTCTCTCTTGAGGGATCAAGGACAGCTCATAAATGCTGAATTTTCATTGGAGGTTGCAAGAGAAGGAGGATTGTGAGAACGCTGCCGCCTACGTTAATCCACTATCAGGCTTGGTTCTGTCACACAGTACGAAACATCAGTCACATCCCGCATAAGTAGTAAGATTTAGTTCCACCTCAGCCGCAACCCAATTGAATAATATACACATACCATAGCATATCCTGACACATTTGAACTGGCAGTGTCGCCCTGGAAGAAAAGGTTTTCCATTCTCTTCCGGCTATGTCAACATTGACGTTGTGCAGTGTATGCCGTAGGAAATATTAAGACTTGATGAACGATCAGGCCTAGGATGTTACAGTCTATGGGTCAAAGGCTGTGTGTAGGTCCTCTAGATCTCCCATTTTGGAGCCTGTATCAGTATCATGGTTTCTCACATGCTTCGACGTCGGTCTCTTGGCTTCTGCGTCGCCTCGTTCCTCATAATCTGGTGCTTCTATCGCTTCCACTTTCAGCAAACGCCTAACGACCGCCTCACATCAACCATTACAAAACCAGCTTCGAAACCAGCACTTCAAGAGATCCCCCACAACATATGGCAGGTGTTCTTAGGCTACTCCCCGTTTGATCGTCTAGGAGAGACGGTACAATCATGGGTCATGAAGAACCAGGACTTCTCGTACGTTCTCGTCAGCGACGAAGGCGCCACCAGCTTCGTCAACGAACGTTACTCAGAACGGCCACGCATCCTTCACACATACCAAAGTCTAAAATATCCAATCTTCCGCTCCGATCTATTACGATACATGCTCCTTGAGGCGAAAGGCGGTGTATATAGTGATTTGGACACGACTGCGCTGAAGCCTATGCGAGGATGGATCCCGCAGGATCTCCGGGCACGGACTCGAGCTATTGTTGGCATCGAATATGACCAACTCGACGATCCTGAACCATCTCATGGTCTGTTAGAAAGGATATCATTTTGTCAGTGGACCCTCGCATCAAGCCCAGGTCATCCAATGATGGAGAAGATCTTGAATGAGGTCATTGAGGCTTTGAACAAATTGGCCAAGAAACACAAAACAACTGTAGCCAACCTTACGCCGTCGGACGATGAAGTGACACAGACCACAGGACCTGTCATATGGTCTCGTGTGGTTTTTGAAAGCCTTTCGATAGCAACCAACACGAAGGTGACATATCGAAACGTTACGGGTATCAAGGAACCACGGTTGTTTGGAGACATACTTGTCCTTCCTATCGATGGGTTTGGTACTGGACAACCACACTCGGGCAGCAATAGAGATGGAGCAGAGTCCGCCTTGATTCGGCATCAATTCAAGGGTTCGTGGAAACACGGGTGGGGTGTTTGAAGAGCTCTCTTTGAACAGGGACGGCGTCATCACCAAAGGAGGTGGTGGTGGCAGTTTGTGCGAACCTGTATAGGAGGCTTTTTATCGTCAATGATTACAGGGTCGTGCAGGTATGCCTTCAATGGGCAGAACCATTCTTTCGAAGAGAACATTAGAAATTTACCAGTTCCATTCGGGACCGTCGTACGCTAAGAGACAGTTCGATAACCGAGCTTCCCGGCGGGGGTGCTTCTAAACCTCAGGCGTTTTCTATTTTCAATACTGCTAGTTTCCCCGCTTATTTTGGTGGCACAGCCATACTAATTTCTGGGGAAATTAACAGCCTCACCGCCGCCATAATTTTACCTCGTCGGCGTTCTTATTAATATTTAATCCTCGCTATATTTTCGTCTCTTTCGTACATTAATTATGAGGTCATGTTTCTTCTTCTGAAGCTCCTTCATAGCCTGAAGAACGTTCTTCTTTCGAATAGAGTCGATGAGCTTACTTAATTAATTTACTCATTTAGCGAGGAATAAATCTCGTTCATTCGTCGTTCACTCTGTCGTTGCTTCAGCGATATCATAATAACGATTCTTACTAATCTGATTAAGAATCTTTCGTATCTTCAGTAAACGCTTATTAAAAGTTTCGATAACGTCGTGTATATTCTTAACAGCATATTTCTTCGTGATTAACTTATATATTTTAAAGTCGTCGTCTTTAAACATAAAGACTTATCGCTTTTAATCTGATGTAATAATGACATCGTACAGCATATGTAATTATCATAAATATCTGTAATGATAGCAAGCGCTAGCTTCACGACAGCGCCGCTAAAGATAAGATCAGATGACTTGTCAGATGATCTCGAGTCGCTTAATAAGTTAACGTTTCTTATAACGTATTAAGAATGATTTATTACGATTAAATAACGAAATGTTAACGATGAAGTCATTAAGAATATTAAATAAGCTGAAGCTTATTCTTTTAATATTTTTTAGTAATTAATTTTATATATTAATATTATAGTAACTGAATATAATTATAATAAGTTTATTATGCCTTACGTCTTTTATATTTAAACGCGCTAGCGAATAGCTAACGAAGTTAATCTTATAGAATTATATGAATCACGAGTTCTTTCTTTTAAACTTATTAATTATTCTGTTTCTTTTTAACAGTATATAAACGATGTTTTATAAGACTTTTTAAACGAATTCTATTAAGTTTATTTAAATAACATTTTAATTTATAATAAAACTTAACGAGAATATAAATAACATATTAAGATAATATTAAGCCGTTTACGAGAAGCTAATTTATAAATAAATATTCGAAAATGTAAATTTAACGTTAAAGAAATAATCTTTTTAAAAATCATCGTGTTAAAACAGAATCTTCGAATGAATCTCGTTAAGATGAAAGTCATAGTTAATTAAGTTACTTTAATTAATTTAAAAAAGATTCAGAGCTTCGTAAGATTTATTAACTTTTATTAAAATTCATTAAGAATTTCTTAAAGCTGATTAAACTCTTTACTTAGCTTACTCGCAAAGATATACTCTTCGTATAAAATTAAATCTGTGTTTAAGCTTTTAAAGATTTAAAGAAATAAATTAGCTTAACTCTTATATTACGACATTTCGACTTTAAACGTTAAACTATTTTAAAAATTAATGCGTTTAATTACGTTAAAGACGATATTTTATCTTAATATAATAACGAAGATATTTTTTATTTAATAGTCTTTTACAGTAAAAGTATAATTTTTATTAAATGCAATTATCATATTTATAATAAGAAATTGCTAGTCATTATTTAATGCTTCGAGCATTAAAGGCTCGAGCTGAAAGACATAAAATTATTAATTTAAATATTTATTAATCATTAAACTTTAAAGATCTTTATGAAAAATAAATAATTAACTTAACGTTATGTTAATTATTTAAATATTTTATTAAAGTTTAACTTTTAAATTATTTTTCGATTAAACAAGAATAATATTAAAGTTAATGCGCTGACACGTATATTTATAATCGATTCTTTCGAAATCGTTAAACGTATTGAGAATCGCTATTAAATCATTTTAATCTTAAATAAAGTAAATATTTTAGTAATTAAATTAAAAGCTAATCTTTATTAACGAGTATTAAACGCTAATAAAATTAATGAGCTGTGCATTAAATATCGACAAGTAATAAGCGATAATGAGCTTAAACTATATAATATTAAATTAAAGAACTGTTAAATCGTAAACGAAGCTTTATTTAAAAAGAGTTTATTATAAGTCTTTGAAAATATATATACGAAATTGCTATAGAAAATTCACGATCAGTCGTTAACTTTTCATCTTACTAGTTAAAGAATTATGAACTTAATTTAAATTTTATTATTATTAATCAGATCATTAAGCTACGATTAAGCAATACATTTAAAACTGTTATGTTTATTAATAAAGTAAGACACTTCGCGATAATACTAATAAACTTTATTAACTTCTTTTAATTTTACAGAAACGTTAAAGAAATATAATTATAAACTTCATTATAAGATTATTTATATTCGAAAGTTTTAACGCGATTTACATCATAATCTGTCGTTTTATTAAGAAACGATATTATGTTTTCTATTATTAAGAAGACGATGAAACCTTCGCTAAAGAAACGATTTAAATTTTATTATAAAACGTTTATCGACTTTATAATTTACTCAGTTTCATTATTTTTAACAAAGACTTTTAATTTATATTAACATTATAATAAAGTCTTTACAAGCGATTAAAGATTAAAGCTAGTTTATTTATTATTTATTATTTTAAAACAGATAAATAATTAAAGCGAGCTAATTAAAACGTTAAACGCGAGTTAAGAATTTACTATAATTACATGCAGAGTAATTAAGCAAAATGACTTTTAATGATGAAATTCAGCGAAAATTTTTATATCTTCTCGATTATTTTAATGACTTCGTTTTACTTTAATAAGAATTTTCATTTACGAATGAGTTTTAATTTAAATACGATTAATTATAAAATAACTCGTACACGAATTAAAGCTAGAAAGATTAACGACATTACAGTCAGAATGAAAGAGCTTTTAATTTTTAATCGTTAATAGCTAGAAAAGATTAAGATAATTATTAAAGCACAGATTAATAAGCATCATCGAGACATAATTTATAAGATAAGCGATTAAGTTTAATTATTCTTTTAAAACGTTAAAATAACTAAATCATGTAAGAATTTAAAAGATAAACAGCTAAAACTTTATTAAATTACTGTTAATGTAAGAATCTTTTATTAACTTCGCTTACTCGAAAGTATAAAGCTACTTCATTTAATCTTTAGTCTTAAGCTACTGCGTTCGTATTTTTAAAATTCTTTATTAAATTAACACTTAAAATTATTATAATTATTAATTATTAAGAACGAAAAACATTAAAAGATAAATAATATTCTGAACTTTAAACGCTATTAAGATTAATTACAATACAAGATTAAATGAATAAATTTAAATCGAGACGACGAATAATATTATGTTAATAAAGAAGAATTTAAAAGCTTTAAGAAGGTTTTAATCGAATTTTATAAACTTCATTTAAACAAGTTATACTAAATTAAATAAACACGACGTTTTAAATTTAATTTTCTTTCTTTTATTCATGCGAACATGAATATTTAAAAAAAGAAGATAATGTTACGAGTATGTTAAAATTAATTAAAGCTAGATCGAGCTTATTACGAGCAAAAGCTTTAACATACTTTAACATACTTTAACATCTTTTAACATAGCTTTAACACGAACTAATTAACATTTTTAAATATTACATCTTTTCTGTATTATAACATTTTCTTTTCGAGTTTAGCACGAACTTTAAGTTTCTAAACATAAATATCGCTTCAGAAACTTTCTTTCTTCTGTATTCTTAAACTTTTAGTCATAGCTATCTTTATAAATTAAATATTTTACTCAGCTCATTTATTAATAATTAAATTTTAAACACGATTTTAACATATATTAACTTAACTAACGTTTAAAGATATTTAAATAAGCTTAAATTAATCGTTTATAGTAGTTATAAAACGTAAATTAAAACGATTAGTTTTTAAATTAGTTAAATTAAATATTACGTCGCAGAGAGACATTTTTATAAAGATGAGTAAGAATAATAAAAAGATTTATTTATTTATAAAAAATAATCTTTTTAATTAAGCTTTATTACATTTAATTAAAGTTAATTTTAAAAATAAATCGAATTTTAACAACAGTTAAAGAAATACTTAACGACTCGAAACTTTATAATAATATAATAACTTTTACACTTAAATTACATTTAATAACATTAATTTTAGTAGTCTTTTTCGAGTAAGCTGCGAATTTAAAAATCTTTAAGTTTTAAAGTTATTTAAATTAATTTAAATTTAATAAACTTAAGTACGAAAGCTCGCAATTAATTACGAATTAAAAACTTAGCGAGATAAATAAATTTATTATACGAACTCGTTTTTAATATAAAAATTAAATTAAATTAAATAAAATTTCGTGTTATTATTTTAAATTACTCGCTTAATTACGAATTAATTTTTTTTTTAAATTAAACGTTTTTCGTAAAAAATACATAATAAATTAATTAATATAAAAAAATTCGTACTGTATAAATATTAATAATTATTTCTTCTTTAATTATTACGATTATTTCGTAATTAAATTAATTTTAAAAAAGAAAAAGTAACGAACTCGCTTTAAATTTAATTCTTTAATTAAATAACGAGTTTATTATAATTATAATGAATTTACATGCTTTATTTAACGCTTAACTTTAAATTAAAAACGAAGTAAAGAAAATAATTTATAAATAAAAACTTAATGTAATAAAATAACGAGTTATAATAATTCGAAATTAAATCGCTTAATTTAAGAATAATATAACTTAGTTAATTAATGTTTAATTCGTATAATTAACTTTTATATTTTAATTTATTTAATTAATTATTATAAAATTAATAATCTTAATTATAACTTTTAATTCGAGCTTAATTTTATCTTAATTATATATTTTTAAAAATTATTTAAGAATAAAAAAATCTTTTATATATAATAAAAAATAAATTAAGAAGATTATTAAAATTTAAGTTTTTAAGATTAAGTTTTAATTTAATAACGTTAAATTATTAAACAACGTAATTATTTTTAATACTTAGAAAATAATATACGTTTTTAATTTTCTTATTAATAATATATACTTTTAATGAATTTAAAAATAAAATTAACTTTAAATTAAAGTTAATTTAAAAGAAACGCGACTTATAAACGTAATTATTTTTTTAATTAATTTATTAACGTTTTTAAAAACGTTAACGAAATGTTACATCGTTAAAACGTATATAAACGTTTAAAATATACGAAAATGATTTAAATGTTTATTACGAATTTAATAAAATATTAATACTTATTAAATTCGATGTTTTTTAATTACGAGATACTTCGTCGCTTAATTACTAATTTAAAATTAAAGACTTGTAAAAAATACGTTAAATAATTTAATTAATTAATTATATTTAATGCGTATATAACATTTACGAATTCTGTTAAACAAATTACGTATAAAGAACGAGTCGTTAACGAAATTTTAAATATAATAAAAGAATTTAAAAACGATAAATTAAAGATTAAGATAGCTTTGAAGAACATCGATAATTTAGCGAAGGGCTTAAGTAGCTTGTAAGCTAGTGAGCAAAGTCACTTGACGTATAATGCGCTACGGGCGCAGCAGCTAGCTACTAAAAGAGACATCTGCTACAAGCTAGTTGCTAGCTGGCTGCAAGCTGGTTTAGCAATATACAACTGTTTTATGTCAGCTTTAATAACACGCTTCATACCACGCTCCATAACACGCTAACAAACTCAGTAGGCCACGTCGCATCAGCTTTTCATTATCAAATTATCTTTCAAACCACCTCACAAATCACCTACCAAACCACCTACCAAACCACCTCACAAACCACCTCACAAATCACCTTCCAAACTACCTATCAAATCACCTCACAAACCACCTCACAAATCATCTTTCAAACTACTTACCAAACCACCTCACAAACCACCTCACAAACCACCTTCCAAATTATCTACCAAACCACCTCACAAACCACCTCCCAAACCATCTACATACCCACCTTCATACTCACCTACATACGCGTTCCAAACCCACCTACATACCCACCTACATACGCGTTCCAAACCCACCTACATACCCACCCACATACACG
>JAABUO010003474.1_pt1 | contig 18769 bp, 28 predicted proteins | sample 5559291 | NCBI WGS metagenome assembly JAABUO01 (sample SAMN10711878, study PRJNA513372) | rock metagenome | isolation source: Antarctica rocks | place: Antarctica: Victoria Land, Finger Mt sud | reverse complement strand
TTGTTGTACCACAGATGCTGCTGCGACTGCCCAGGTGCAGGTTTGCCAAAGTCTACCAACATCTCAAGAGCCTGCAGCAGCACAAACACCTTGTGGCAGCACATATGGTTTACACAGAGTTGCAACAACTGCTTGTGGCATTTTGTGCAGAAAACATCAAGGTGATGATGACAATCCAGCTTAACCCACTTACTGTCTGATGCTGCTCTGGGACCCTGCAACAAAGACAACAGTGAACATCACCTTGGCCAGCATTTTGGCACCCCTTGCAAGCTGCCTCTCCTCAAACCAGAAGAAGTATACCAGCTCCAGTAACAAGGCAGTGTGCTGAATCTTGAAAAATTGCTGGCCTGGCAGCAGGAGCCAGCAGCTTGCTCTGTACTCCGCATAGCAGAGCTGAAAATCAAGCTGCACCTTCTGCTTTCCTGCAGGACTCTTGAAGGTCAGGCAGCCGCAAATAACCAGCTACTGTTGCTGCTGTCTTTGACAAGCTATGGTGGGAGTTCAGAGTGGTGTGCTGTGTACCTGAGTTCCACAGCTGTTTCCGGTTCTCTTCCAGTACAATGCTTTCAGTTTCAGGAAACCCAGCCGGGATCTTTGAAGCTGTGACTACCAGTTGCTTCCATGTCTGGCCATCTTGCCTCCCCGAAATTGGATATATGCCAGCTGAAGTCCACATTGGAAAGCACTGCTCCAGCTGAAACTGCCAAAGCCTGGCACAACAGTATGGTTCGGAGTTTGCATGCATCACTGTTGTGTAGTCATCAGTTCAACTATGAGTTTCTCGCACAATAGAGTACCTGTCTTGTACAAGCAGGTCTTTCAAATGTTTGCAAGTACACTGCAGGTGAGCCATTGATGTAGGTGGCAAGAAGGTAGCGATTGCTTCCACAGCAGCGTCTGGCAGTTCAAGGAGAAATCGTGTGGTGTTGCGTCGCTTAGAAGCCTGACGACTTCTTGTTTGCATAATGATGCTGCAGGTGAGCCAGCGCTTGACGTGACAAATAGCAATATCCTCGACGGGCCTCAGTGAGAAGTTGTGCACCTTGCTACGCCGCGGCCAAAACTCCTGTAGAAGAGACTGGCAAGTTGAAGCTACGCGCGCAGATGTGTCAGTGATGAGCGCATTCAACAGATTGACAATCGGGTTGCTAAACAACGCTGATCAGCTATGCTCTGCTGTAAATTCGCCTGGCATGAATTCGACGATCACCTCAGTGCACGTGTACGTGAGCCACCGCTGAAGAAGCCGACTAGGAAGCTGAGGGGAGCAGGAATCTGGTTGCAAGTAGTTTGAGGTCCGGCTTGACTTGCGCACGTCATCGATGTCCGCGCGATGTTGCCCGATGAGAGAACGATTGTTTCAATTTACGCCCAGACATTTGAGCCAGATCAGTCATTATGCAGCGATACCTGCGGCTGCTGGCGTCGGTGGAGCAAGCGTCGTGCTGTCAGCAAGGCCGCATGTCGATCAGGGAGGCTTCGTCGCAATCTCAGTCGTGGAACATCCAGGGGTCCTTAAAGGAGGGAGTATCTAAAGCCGCAAGCATGTTCGAAAAAGCAGTGGCCCCAGGCAGTGCTTGGACTCCTGACAAGATGCCAGATCTGTCAGGCAAGAACTACTTAGTCACTGGCGCCAATTCAGGCATAGGATTCCAAGCAGCTACGCAGCTGGCCAAAAGCAATGCAGCTGTTACTATAGCGAGCAGAAATGAAGCAAGTGGTCAAAGGTGTGCCACCTTTTTACGAGCCTGCTTCTGCAGCTGCTCAATCGTTGCACAGCTGCAACAAACATCGATTGCAGGGCAGTGAATGAGATCTTGAAATCTGCACCTGGACGCCAAGTCAGCTTTAGCCATGTGGATCTTGAGTCATTCAGGTAACTTCTGCACTCAAGTGAGTTACACATGCCTGCACGCTTACCCAGGTACAGCATGCACTTGGAGCAGCTGCTGATGGCGACAGTATATGTACTTGCAGATCTATTCAACTATTTGCTGACCAATTCTTGGATCAGAACACCAAGCTAGATTGCATCATCAACAATGCTGGGGTTTTTATGCCAGAGCACAAGAAGACGCCAGAAGGCTTCGAGGTCAAGACGTGTTGCATATGGGCACCATGTAAACAGCATGCAGATGCATTTGCTCAAGAGATATAATCTGCATGTACAGGTGACATTGGGCACCAATTACTTTGGCCCTATGTTATTGACACACCTGCTGATGGACCGGCTTAGGGAGAGTGCCCCATCTCGAATAGTCTGGGTGGTGTCCAGTCTGGAAGTAGTTGGGGACATCAGTTGGGAGGATCTCAAGTAAGCAACATGAAGTAACTTTGAGTCTCACTGTCATTGACTATCAAGCCTTCTGTTCACACAGGTGCTCTGGTCACAAGGACACATATTGTGTGTACATGTTGACTTGTGACTGCTTTTGCTGGCTGCTGGTTTCTTCAAAAAATAACACTCTATAGCAGTGCTGGGTGCTGGCAGGGGAGAGCAGGCATCAACCAGCGACATGAAAGCATACGGCACTTCCAAGCTGATGACAATCATGTCAAACAGTGAGATTGTGCGACGATTGAAGGGCTCTGGTGTTGACTCATTTATTTGCCAGCCAGGAATGTCATCCACCCCTGTGTACAAGAAGACAGACAAGAGCCATGTTATGGCAACTGTTCTAGATGCTGCTCAGACAGTCATAGGTCAGACAGAAGAGAGGGGAGCAGTGCCTCTGCTGTATGCTGCTACTGCCCCAGAAATGGCAGGCAAGAGCCTTTCGATGTCCTATTGTGCACCACCATATCTGTGTGTGCACACAGTGCATGGTGGATACACGACCCTATGTCTGCGCCATCTTTGTTCTTGTATGATTATGATAAATCATCATGAAAGATGCTGTACAGAATTGCAAAGGGCAGCTGCAGTATTTATGGCTGTTTTTCACTTGTGTGTTTGTTCATGCAGGCAAGAGTGGAACTTACATAGGACCATACTACATAGGGCCTTTCATCAGCAACTTGTTCAACACAGGCTCACAGCAACCATTGAACAACTGGACCAACGACTCTGCTGCGTGTACCCGCATGTATGATGAGACAGTCAGGATAATCCACGAATCTCAAGCTGGGTTAAAGACATCGGCGTTGTAGGTAGATCTGATGTGTTCACCCCAATATAAGTCTCCATCAGGCATTGTATATAGAATTGCTTATGAAGTAGCTGCCATGTGCATCAAAACGAATCCTGTATGCATGCCAATGACCCTAGTTTGACAGGTTACACATTGTATAACATGTTCTGTATACGGTTGCAGAGTACACATTTCGTTAGGGTGTTCTACTCACATACATATGTATGCCAAGGCAGCCAACATTGGCTATACTGGTTTTTAGGGGCACATGAGTTATTTTTGACGACAGGTTTCTCTACCTTATGCATGCAATGTAGCACACACACCGATAAAGGAGTACGTCAAGGATCTTCATCAGTCACGCACTTGGTATGCATGCTGGGTGCCAGTGGAACAGCCAGTGATGTGCACATCATTGACGACGCCACTCGGCTGCTAAAAGCGGCTTGACCACTTTCTGTACTGAAACACAGCTTAGGCGTATTGCACAGTGTAGTGACGAAAGCAGGCACCAACCGCGAGACATGGCACACTGCAGTTGATGTCTGGAACCAGCCTGTGCACCGGGCGAAAAGCGGATTGCAGTAGAGTGCAAACCACCTGCGCTGTTTACGCTCGTTTTTGGCAACATCGGCGGAATGCTTTACTTGTTGCCGGTCATTTTGTTGAGTGTTGCTGGGCATGCCGTGGCTGCTCAGCACTCACGTCCTATGGGTCCTTGGCGTCCTCCGAGTTCGTTCGATTCGGCGTCGGCGAACTCCAAACATATGCTTGACTTTTGCAAGAAGCATTATCGTGAAACGACTCTAGATCATTTCTCCTGGGTGAGAGCTTGGTCTGCCTCATTCAAGACCACGGTGAACGACGACACGTCGCACCTGCCAACCTGCCTGTTTCTGCAGGTGCCTCCACCAGATGGCAAGTCAACATACAAGCAAAGGTTCTATGTCTGTGACAAGTATTGGCATACATCAGCTGCTTCCGACACAGGAAAGGGGCCAATATTCTTCTATGTTGGAAATGAGGCAGACGTAACCTTGTAAGGCTTGAACATCACTTCATCAGACCATGCAGCTGTGTGTGTCCCTCTGAACCCAAATGTAACCCAAAGTGGTTGTCTGTGTAGACTCTCATTCCGCTGTTGATGAGGTGTAGGTACCTGAACAACACAGGCTTGATGTGGGAGTCAGCAGCTGAATTTGGTGCCCTCCTTGTTTTTGCTGAGCACCGCTACTATGGCGAGTCTAAGCCTTACAGTGGCAGCAAGCTACGAAACAACATGCAATATCTCACAGCAGAACAAGCTATGGCTGATTATGCTGAACTAATAGCAGAGCTCAAGTCAGATCTGCAAGCAGAACAGAGTCCCGTCATTGGCTTTGGTGGCTCATATGGCGGCATGCTTGCATCTTGGATGCGCATGAAGTACCCTCATGTACTGGATGGGGCAATTGCTGGCTCTGCCCCTATTTGGGCCTTTCCAGGGGAAGACCCACCTGTTGACTCTGGGGCCTTTGCCAAAATTGTGACCAGGGACGCAACTCCAGCTGGAGGCTCTGCCAAAGCATGTGCAGGTCAGTGTGCAAACCCCTGTGATGGTCTGCCACTCCATGCTGTTCCGAAGTCTGTTTGTTTGTTTCACTTTGTATGCTTGTGTGACAGAACAACCTAGCTGGGCATCTTGTCGTCAGCTGCTGCTCACTGTGATGGTGCATTTCACCTGGATGCCTTGCGCACAATCTATATGCAGCCAGCAGAGAAAGCCCATATGCTGCAAGCTGCACTGTAAGCTAAGTCAGCATCACATTGAAATGCTATATGGGATGCTGCATGTCACTGAAGGCTCTAAGACAAGCAACCAACTAGGTCATGGGGCCAAGCACAACTCACAAGCAGCTTCTAATGTAGGCGAATAGTGTGGCACATGAGCAGCGATGAGGTTACCTGTGTACAGGCAAGTGCCGGATGCTTGTGCAGGCAACTTGAGGAATGCCTGGAAGCAGCTGAAGGAGTTTGGTAGCAATGACGAAGGCAGGGATCATATCAAGGAAGCCATGCAGCTTTGCCCAGCAGCCAAGCTAAGCAATGATGATGATGTAGATAATCTAGCGCAGTGGGCACAAAATGCTTTTGATTATCTGGTGAGCCATGAACCCTGGGGTATACCAAGTCACCTGTCATCCCTATGTCAAAAGCTCACCTTGGCTGCCTTCCTTGCTTGTGATGATCTCGTTGGCTAGACCAGTTCATGGTGTCAGTTGACAGATCAGACTGCAGAGTGGAGAAATCTTTGAATCAGATTGTGATTTGCAAATGGTGCATATGGAAACTCACAACTGGCAAAGTTGCTACCTCTGCAAATTCTACCCTAACACTATAGAAGCTGACTGCCTCATAAACTACAAGGTCAGGTCGCATAGTCCCCATTCAATACCCTGTACAGGCTGCATTGTTATCACGCTTGAGCTTGATTTGCCTCAATCAATGTCATATATAGGCTATGGGAGACTATCCCTACCCATCCAACTACATGCTCAATGGGCAAGGAGTGCTGCCAGCCTACCCCATGCGAGCAGCTTGTCAGCCCTTGAGTCAACAGGGCATGGTGGGAGCTGCCCTTCTTGAAGGGCTCCACCAGGCTGTGGGAACCTTTTACCACTTCTCTGGCCATCTACCATGTTATAATTACAGTGAAGGACCCAACCCTGAAGGCGAGGAGGATAGCAACTTCTGGGACTACCAAGCCTGCACTGAAATGGTCATGCCCTTCAGCAGAAATGGAGGTCAGCATACGCCATTTGCCACTTTTTCTTCTGTCTTTGGCTCAGTGCTTGTTTTCAGACATGCCAGTGATTGGCATAACTGAAAGCTTGGCGGCCCTGCTGCTCATGCAGCTGAACTGCATGAAGTGTTTGGGAATGGCAGTAGATGGGCACATCCTGCTGGCTTTGCTAGCTTGCGCTCATGATGCTGCAAGTACAAACGTTGGCTGCATGCAGAGGATGACATGTTTTGGAAGCAGCCGTGGGACTTGAAAGCCTTTGGAAAGCAGTGCAAGGAGCAATGGGGGGTCACCCCTCGCCCTTATTGGGCTCAAATCAAGTCAGTCACCTCTGTTCTCTTTGTGAAAGGTTGCGATAGGCCAGATTTCTGTTTGTGCTGTGATGCCATTCTGAGCGCCAAGCACAGATTTTTGGTGACACTGTGGCTTGCCGTGTCTTGCATTGGCCTCACAGCAGTCCAGCTTTTTGTCATGATGAGCTTCAACTCGTGCATGAGCTTGCAAACAGTGACCATTGCTCTGTACATGCAATGTAAACACAGGCTCAATGCAGTATATGTGGTATAGCTGGGGTGGCCGCAAGATAGGCACTGCTAGCAACATAGTCTTCAGCAATGGGCTGCTGGACCCTTGGCATGGGTTTGGAGTTCTGCAAAATGTCTCAGACTCTGTGGTGGCCATCGTCATTCCAGAGGGAGCACATCACTTAGATGTAAGCCTCCATTTGCCCTCTCCTTGACAAGCTGCACGCTGAGTGTTTCCCTGACAAGCTGCATGTTGACTGTGTTAATAATGCTCTTTTCTGGTTGGGCAAAGTAAAGTGATGGCAAACTGCAAGGACCATCTGTGTCATAGCAAAACTCTGCAATGATGCAAAGCTGAGGCACCAGCTTGTTTGATGACTGCATGCCATGACACAACACTGTTGATTGTGGCTCCTTTGCAGCACATGTTCTGATCAATTGTTGCAAATGAAATGTTGCCAACTTCTCACACGTGTCTTTGCTTTGCAGCTGATGTTTTCAAATGCAATGGACCCGCCGTCCGTCACAGCTGCCCGCAATCTTGAACGAAAGTACATGCACATGTGGATTGAAGAAGCAACAGATGCTTATACAACACAAGCCAAGCTGTAGCACCAGATGACGCAACTTTTCACGGGAAAAGCTTGTATGCATATTTGAAAACTTAAATTATTTTGCTACAACTTGCAATCAAAATTCCAGAAGCATGCTCAAGGGCAGGTTGATTGGTTTCGATATGATCTTGTACATGTAGCTAGAAGTATAAAGCACTTGTTGTCAGGTTTCGGTTTTTGTTACAAAGCCCAGAGAAAGCCTCCCCTAGTCGAAAATTGCTCAGCAGCTTTCAAGTCAGCGTTTCTACATACCATAGTTGTAAATACAGCCTCTGAGATGCGCTTCAATGCCATCGCGCAGCCTAACACAACCCTGCATGACTGCATACTGTGCCACAATATCTCCCTGATCCAGGCATGTTATCAGGCTCTGCAGATCAGTGCTTCCTTGGGAACGTGTATCTGAGATCCCTGTTGAGTCTAAGCTCACAACGTGGGAGCTCCCCTAGAAACGCCCCGTTCAGGTTGTGAGCTTAGACTCAACAGCCCTAAAGCGAGATTCCGAAGCAAAGTCCAAGCCACACGAGTCGCTCTACTTGCCGTGATACGCATGCTGCAGCTTGGCTTCTCCTGACAAGTGCGGTCATCGCCAGAAGAGCTTGCGCTGGCATCAGCAGCCTTGTCGGCTTCATGCTGGACCGATAGCTAGCAAAACGGGAGGATGTTAAGTGCACCAACACCGCGACTCGCGCTTAGGACGTCCCTCATAGATAGCACATCGCATGCATATCACTAAGGGCGCGTGCAAAATGCCAGCTGCTCCATTGGTGTCATTCTCTTGTTCCAGACCGTTTACAAGCTTTCGCCCAACGATTCAGCGCAGGCCTGTGGCAAACGTCACTTTGTTTAGAATACAGCATCGCAACCTAGCTTGCAGAACTCACAGGTCCTGCAAGCACACTGTGCAACAGGGGTGGTTATCCCAGCGTAGTGTTGGCAGACGTTCCTCGTTTCAGACCAATGCCACAACTGACCCACTGGTCCCTCTGGGCCTTGACTTTCTTACCTTCCTGGCAGCAACCGTCCTTGTCATACCTTTGTTCAAATCAGTCAAGGCTTCCCCAGTGCTGGGATTTCTTTTTTCTGGGCTTTTGTTGGGGCAGCTTGGGTATGTTGCTGTCGCTGTCTCAATGCCAATACCGCTCAGTGATTGTAGTGCTGTTATGACTTGATTTGTCTGATGTCCACGTAACGCTTTACAAATTGACACTACAGGCTGTTCCGCAACATTGAAGATATTCAGAAGCTCAGTGAGCTAGGAGTGTTGTTCCTTTTGTTTGAAATGGGACTTGAGTTGAGCTTGGATAGACTAAAGGTTTGTAGCTTACGGCATTTCAGCAGAGGCTATCAAGTCAACCTAGTTTCACTACAGCAAGTTTGTCATGATAGGTTCAACAACCATTCCTATGCAGCTGTTCATTTCGTTGTTCTACCCTTATTGGTCAGAGGTCCACAGCTGCATCACATCCAGTTGAAGACATGTTCTGTTTGCAGGCATTGGCCAAATTTGCCTTTGGGTTGGGCTCACTGCAAATGCTACTCTGCACACTAGCTTTCACACTGTTTGCACTACCGGTCGGGAACGGGATAGGCACACAGATCCTGGTCAAAATCTTTCATGCTCCTGGTGGCTTAGCAGCCATCCGCACGGTGGATGAGGCTGTTGTCATTGGGGCAGCACTGTCTCTGTCTTCCTCAGCCTTTGTCCTTCAGCTGCTGTCAGAGAATGGAGAGCTGTCTTCCAAGTTTGGTTCAGCTACGCTTGGTATACTGCTTTTGCAAGTAAGCAGCCTTTTACTCGAATTGATCACACATGAAACGGTGGAGGCAAAGCACACACTGTGCCATGTTGCATCAATCACAACTTGTATCTCAGCATGACATAAACATCTGCAGTGCTGACCGCAGCCACAATGCTCAAGCCTTGAATCCCTTTCTGACTCATGTCAAATCAGAGCTGCACACCTCCACGGTGACTCACCTGTTGTCCTTGTTTCATACAGGATATCGCTGTGGTCCCTTTTCTGGTCCTGCTACCCTTTGTAGAAACAAATGACCTTGGCGGCCAAAGCACAATGAGCCTGGTATACCAACTTGGTCCCACAGCCCTGAAGACGCTAGGCAGTCTTGCTGCACTGCTGGTGGTGGGCCGCCTGTTCATGCGACGCCTCTTTGAGCTGGTGGCTGAGTCACGTAGCGATGAAACCTTCATTTCCCTCTGTTTGCTGACTGTCACTGGAGCTGGTCTGCTGACTCAGAAGCTGGGCCTCAGCGATACCCTAGGTCTGCCTCTTGCACAGTCAGATTCAGTCTGTTACCTGCATCAACACTTTTATGTACATTCAGAATTGCAGTCTCATATCATTGCTGCCTCCACATGGCGCTGCATTGTGTCTCTGCCTTGCTGTGCCTGGTTTTACTTTTCCCCTGTTGCCCTGCCTTACTTTCTGACGTCTTGCCTGCAAACAAGCAGCAGCTTGTCAGCATTGAACTACCTATGACCAGTAATTTCATAGCTCTCTGTTGGTGCAATCGCTTGTGATGCTTCCTTGGAGTGACACAACACTATTTTAGTGGCTGCACAGTCTGCAAGTGACATGCGTGTGCCTGCAGGTGCCTTCTCAGCAGGAGTGCTGCTGGCTGAAACCAACTACAGGACTCAGGTAAGACAGCAGCCTCCACAGCTGTCCATCTGCACAGCTGCATTTACGCTGATTGTGCTTAATTAGAGCAGATCACAACTAGACAGCATGCATTGGCAGACATCCTTTATGCCACCAGTACAGTCATGCTTGATGGATCATTCAAACACATGCCTTTCAACTGAGGAATGGCATGTGCACTGTCAGTGTGACAGTACCATTGATTGTAGCTTTGCTGTACAATCAGCTTCCTTGCATTTTCTGTGAGCCTCCAGTAAATGCACACAGGTTGTGCTTACATGGCCACTTTGTGTGTGCAAGCATGGGCCATCAGGGCAAATGCCATTTCACGCTGTGCCTGATCAGACTTCTGCCTGGCCATAGGTGGAAGCAGACATCAGGCCATTCCGCGGCATTCTGCTCGGCCTTTTCTTTGTGACAACAGGCAGCAGTCTGGATCTGGCCCTGCTGTTTCAGCAGTGGCCCATTGTGCTGGCTCTCACAGGAGGCCTCATCTCTGTCAAGGTCGGCATCATCGGCAGTGTGGTGCCCCTCTTTGGCTTGACCAGGTCACCCTTCTCATACACATTCTGTATTCCATCCTTGCACATTCTGGATTCCCTTCTTTTTGCACTAGCTTGCCTGTTTTTGCGCAACAGTGGTCAATATGTGAATGAGTGTGGTCAGTGTGACAGCTTTGTGTGCCATTCAAGCTTTCACACACAGTTTGGCAATTCCCTGATGGCTTGAATAATAACACAGAGTTGCTTCAGAGTTACTTCAAAGTTGCTTCCACTGCAGTGAAGAGTTGTCATATTGCCTCTGCCTGGCCCACCGGCAATTGCAAGGGCTGAGTGGCACTTTGGTCCTGTTCAGCGTCACTGGTAATGATGTCAGCTAGTGCACACACGTGTAACTCAAGCACGCACAGATATCGTCTGATGTACCCTCAATTTTGTTCAGGATGGGACCACTGCGGTGGACTGAGCGTCTGTCTGTGCAGGGGGGAGTCTGTGCGTACAGCCTTCATGCTGGCTCAAGGCGGGGAGTTTGCCTTTGTCTTGCTCAGCCTAGCCGCCGAGCTGAAGGTGCTGCCAGAGGAGCTCAACAAGCTGCTCATCATTGTGGTGGTCATCAGCATGGCTCTCACGCCTGGCCTGGCATCCATCGGCAAAAAGCTGGCAGACAAATACGATGAGGAAAATGACCAATCAGGCAAGCCTGCCTGCTTGCATGGCCTGTGTAGCTGCACACAGGGAGCAGTCAACTGTCAGTGGGCTCAGGATGGGTTCCTGATGCGATTGTCAGTCAGGCATGCTTCCTCGTGGATTGGATCTAGAAAGGTCTTAAGGATGCAGTTTCTTGTGGAGTCTAAGTAACATGCCTGAATTCTAGTCTAAGTAACATGCCTGAACCCTGGACAGCATGAACAGCCCAGCATGCTGTTCGTGTGGTCAGCATACTTACATGAGCTGTCTCATGCCATGAAACAAAGCAATGCCTGGATTGGATGTTTCATCATGTAGCTTGCACTCCCCTCATCTGTTGAAGCTGAGGTGTCATCATGTAGCTGTGTAGCAGTGTCATACAATTGCTTGCAGATGCAGCTGGCATTTCAGCATTCCATCTGTGCTTCCAGGCCAAAATGTATGTTCAATAGTATCTGGCTGCATACCTTAGATTGCAAGGCTTGCAATGAAGGAAATCACGCTGGCTTATGTGGTTGACAGGTGCAGAGGCGGGGCCGGCAAGCATAGGAGCTGGGTCTCGGGACATGCGCCCTGTTGTGATATGTGGCTTTGGAGAGTTGGGCCAGTCTGTGGTGAACATGCTGGAAAGTCCCCTGTCGCAGACGCTGGAAAGGGGCCAGGTGCCCTATGTAGCCTTTGACTTGCAACCTGCTCGCATCAAGGCAGCTCGAGCTGCAGGCTTCAATGTGCTGTATGGGTAAGCTCATACTATGGCCTGTCACTAGGCTACAGGGCTTCTGTTGTACATAGTTTTGACAGAAGCTAGAAGCGACATGGTGTCACTGCATGTGGGCTGCTGCCGTGTCACTGCATGTGGGCTGCAGCCGTGTCTGTTCCCAACCGACCCTTTGTATGCTGGTGCTACTTGAAAGAGTGTCACCAGTCTTCACAGGCATGCGCATTCTGAGCTACATAACCGCATTTGTGCAAGTCATATGCACTGTCTTTGCCACGCTACAGGTATGCGTCTTGTCACATGACAGGATGCAGCATCAGCCGTATGCTTGAGCTCAGATTGAGCGTTGTTGTAGGGATGCCTCAAGGGCAGTGGTGTTGGAAGCTGCTGGCATTGAGAAGCCGCGAGCACTGGCCGTGGTCTACACAGCACGGGCACGCCTGGTCACCACTGTCCACTCCCTCAGAGAACACTACCCAAACGTGAGGCCTTGCACACTTTTTCTCTGAGGCAGCGTCAGCTACTGCAAACTGACAAGCATCATGACCAGCACAATTGCTGCCCCATACTTCTCTGCCAGAAAGCTTGTGTTGCTGTCGGGAGGAAACTGAACAAGCACGCCCCCCTGTTGCAAGTAAGCAAATTTGGCTTGCTTAGTTGCACTATCCTCCCCACATCCTGCTTGCGTAGTTGCACCAGCATGCCTGTTGCATTACCCTCCCCACAGCTTCATGACAGAGAGGTATGCGCCAGCATCAGCAGCATCGCAACTTTGCAAGCAAGCCCATGCCTGCGACGCATTGGCATCACCAATGGAGTGCGCTGCAGGTGCCCATTTATGTCAGAGCCCTTGACTTGCGGCATGCAGCAGAGCTGAAGGCTGCCGGGGCAGATTACGTAACAGCAGCCACTACAGAAGCTGGCATAGCCTTAGGCAGTCGGATGCTGCAAGAGCTGGGAGGGCGCGACAATGACATAGCAGGACTCACCCGGGCTCTACGCAAGCAGCTTGATGACCGGTCACATAACATGATGCGGGTCTTGACTAATGAGCTGCCTGCCCCACAAGCAAACTCTTCTGAAGAGGAGGACGTGTTCGTGTTTGACCAGGCTGCTGTGAGCAAAAGTGACATGCCTAGTCTATCAGCCTTGGCTACCCCTGGGGTCAACACTGCACCCAGGGGACAGGAAAATGCAGCTGCCTTGGGGCTACAGGAAGCCCCCATTGACCGGCCAGTCCAAGTGGCTGAAGCTGCAAGGGGTGATGGGAACAACAATGGGACTAGTGGTGAGAGTGATGCTGCGAACGGTGATGGAAGCAATGGAAGAGCGTTGGAAAGGACACTGAGCGATGATGAGCAGCGAAATAAGCATAGGGATGGTGCGGATTCGTGTCCGATTGACGGAGGAAAGCAAAGATCGTATATGGGATCGAGTAGCGCTGATGACGATGAGTGAGCACCGTTTCATATTCCTTTAGCACAGATGCAGCAAGGCTGTTTGCTGGTGCAACTGCCCCCGCCTCAATTATTTATTTTTTTGGTAGACTTTTTGACTGTCTTATCAGCATGCGTTGTCACCAGCGTTCACCTGTACCCTTCCTTGTTTTGTATTTTGGAATAAGACCGTCTTATTCAAGATACTTCTCAGTTCGCGCTGAGCAGATGCACACCTGCTCATGCCTGCTGCATATTATATTTTGTCGGCATTCGTGCAATACTATGGTGTCTCGTGTTTCAGTGCAGGCCTGTACACAAGTCTGACTTGTAGCAGGGCAGAATGTCAATGAACGGGTCTGAAAAATAATTGGTCACATGCAGTAGTCGCTGATCCCAGTCTCATACAGAATCACAACTTCATTAACTAAAACGCCCAGACCTAACACTTCTGAGGTTGATGCTGCCTGCGCACAGAACATGCATAAACATAATTCGCTTCTACATTCAATGCACTCTGAAACCACCTGCTTTGCAAACACACCTAACTAGACTTCACACACACGCTGTTGACATCACGCTGAAGGCTGCAATGCAAAATGTATACTGACTACACGCCGCCAGGAAATATTCTGAATACGCATGGCGTAAGCCACACAATGCCAATTGCTGCAATCAGAAATATTGGAATCCACAAGATCCAAGTCAGCTGACCCAAGGCAGGAGCAGTCAGCACAACCACTCCCAACCATGCAATGATGGCTAGTAACACAATGGCGGTGACTCTATGCTGCACCTGGTGCAACGCCCGCTGCATGGACTCAAGCTGAAGCAACACTGACCTCAGATCAACATCCACATCTGAAAAAGTTGCCACAGCAGTGTTGCTGTCCTCTACAAGATCACTTTTTACTCTCTGCATAAGATTCAAATCAGCCTGTAGCCCCTTGATAGTCTGATCTAGAGCACCCAACTCAGCCGCAGTCCGCTGCATGTGCATTGACAAGTTCCTTTGCAGCTCAGCTAGCTGTCTGGGCGTTTGCTTCTGTTGCAGCTTCAGGGACTTGATCTCCTGAACTAGCATATCATAGATGCTGCCGCCGTGGCGAGCTTTGGTACTGCCAGCGCTGTTATGAGGCAGTAACAGGTCCTCTGTTGATGGCTCAGCTCTAACTTCTGCTTTGGCTTCCGTTTCTGCTGCTCCAGGAGGTGCTTCCCGCAGAAGAGCTTCATTCTCTAGCTCAACACAGTGGACTGTGTCAGCAGTCAGGTCTGCAGAATCTGACAGCACTGGGTGTGAAGTCCGGCCAGAAGCTACAGCTCTTTGCTCGTAGTCCTGCTGACCTGTCAAAACAAAGTATAGCAGGTTGTCGGTCTATCTGACTTATTACCTGTTGCAGCCATGCACAGCTGAATGTGGATAAGAAGAAACACAGACAGAGGCCATGCAACTTGCGCTTACATATGTTCTTTGCCTGTCCTGCTGCTGCAGCAGGCAATGCAGCTGACCTGCAGCTACTACTGCCAAATGTTCATATGGTAGCAGATCTATAGCTAACATGTTCTCACCTGGCTGGCGAGGACCAACTGTTGAGTTGGAAGATGCCTGCTGCTGGGCATGTGCTTGCTTGCCACTGCCTGATACATTGCCAGCCTGCAATACTCCAGAGGCATTCTGCAGACCTGCATTGCTGCTTGCATCTACATTTGCTCCAATTGCCACCTGCTGTGCTGTACTTGGGGTGCTTGCTTGTGCAGCCTGTGAGTCAGTGTCGCCGTTTGCATTGATGGGTGCTGCTGCCTCGCTGGCTTTGGCATCAGCAGAGTCTTGTGCATCAGTCAGCAGAGCCTCATCACTCAGCTGGTCTTCAAGATCCTCTGCTGCGCTCTTGCCAAAAACCAGAACATCATTAAGTGCGCACATGGGCTCACTGCCGTGATGAGTGAGGAAACGAAACTGAAGGTACTTCAGCCAAGCAGGCTCTGCCACTGTGAAGGTCTGCAGCACCAAGATTGGGCTTTCAGTGTGATTTGCTAACCTGAAAATGACCACTTATGGGTCCTGTTCAGCCTTTCAGGCTCAACCTCACAGCATCGACAAGGCCATCAGATCTTGCGCACAACATCTATAGAGTGCGTGGAAAAACAGCATGTCACACACGTTATCAGTTCCTATAAGCTATGGCCTATGAATCTAATTACACCCCAAAAAGGTACAGCTGGGCATACAAACCTGACTGCCTTTCATCTTGGCAGCAGTATATTTGCCCATCAGCTGCCAGCCAGTGGTATTGAGGCTCTTGCTGTACTCGCCCCCCTGGGCTCTGGGGTGGGCCTGCCGGCCCCTCACCTCAAATTCCTTCACCCTGCTGGAGTAAAGCTCGTACTGAGACAGCTGGAAGGAGTCTACCTTTGCCACCTGCACTGCATTTGCACTTGGCGTGGGTGCAATACACCCATGTTCGCTGGTTGCAGAAGGTAGGTGAGCAATGCTGTACAACAATGAAGATATTTGGCATATGTTTGCCTGTTCAAAGCAGTAAGTCAGACTGATGATTGATGACTGATGACTGATGACTGATGACTGATGGCTGATGACTGATGACTGATGGCTGATGACTGATGGCTGATGACTGATGGCTGATGGCTGATGGCTGATGACTGATGACTGATGACTGATGACTGATGACTGATGACTGATGACTGATGACTGATGATTGATGACTGATGACTGATGATTGATGATTGATGATTGAGGATGCACTAGTGCATTGATTTTGGTCTGCTGCTGAATTTCTGTACATAACAAGACTCTGTCAGGCAGATATGAAGTGTGTTGGCATGCTATCACACCTGAGATAGCTCAATGATGAACCATTTCTCAGCTTTGCATTCATTTTTCATGAAGGTGTCGCTGTCAGTGTCCAAGATGGCAGACGCCTTCTTGGCCTCCTTGTTGCTGGCCACGATTTTGGCTCCATCTTGGGACAAGGCAAAGTTGTGCCGGTCCTCTTCAGAGCTGTCGCTGGCTAGCTTCTGCTGCTTTGTTGCAGCTACTGCCTGCTCAACCGGAGCCAAATGTGTTGCACTTGCATTACTGGTGCTGCTGGGGGCAGGTAGACAGCTGCCAGCACCTGTGTCACCAGCAGTCTTGCTCCCAAGTGCAGGATTGATGTTGGCCAGGATGGTGCAAAAATCTTCCTCAGCGCATTGTGAGCGATGGCTTGATGTGAGAAACGATGTGGGTTTGACAATGTTAATTTGACACTTTGCAGGCTGTAGGGGACCTGACTGAAAGGTGTTGACAATAGCTTCCACATCTCTTATCGTGGGTTTGATGCTGTATTGGCATGCACAGTTGCGTATTGATAACAATGCAGATGTTTGGCAGCACTTGTGTTGGACACACCTGAAGGTTGGCGCTCAGCTGAGAGATCACTCTTCAAGACTTCGACGGGACAAGTTTCACGTGCTGTTGGAGGGACTAGAGCCTCCAAAAGCGCAGGCTTTTCACATGTGGAGAGAGCCTTGCACTGCTGCAACAGCAAGCCACTGCCAGCTTCCTTCTGCACAAGGTCAGTCTCAAGCTTGCTGGGAAGGCTGCCAGGAGACTCTGCTACTGCTGCATGTGGGTCTAAGCCAGTCGTATTGGTGCACGAGGCTGGAAGCAGCGGCTGCTGCAACTCGTGCTGCTCCTTTTGCTGTGTGGGCTCAGCTAAGGCTGCGAATGCTAGCCAGCATAGCAAAATAAGGAAAAGCAGCCTTGTATTCGATGTACTCCGTGCCAAGGCCTGCTGCATCAAGAGCTCAGTGCACCAGCTGATTGGAAGTTGCCATCACATGCAATAGATACTCACGCCGAGGGCTTTGTACCGGATACCCAGCTGTGTCGATGGCTGTTAGGTCAGCTCAGCGCGTGTTAGCGTTATGCGCGGAGCAATACGTCACGCCACGCGTCAAAATCAAAACTCAAGGCCCACAATGGTTCCTGCTTGACTACCTCTACCAATCTGCAGTACAGGCTTATGCAGAGCTTCGCAGACCATGAGAACAACAACCATGAGCTCAGCACTTTCCTGCCTGCCGGGTGTTAAGGGTAGTGCTTGCCGGCCTGGCACAGCAACACCGTTCCGGTGCACACAACTCAAGCCATTCAGGACGCCCACACCTCAACTTCGACGTCGCATACCCCTGCAGTCAATCCAGCGTGTTCAGGCCACAGCAGTCAGCACGTCTAATGACTACAGTGTTGGCAACTCATTGTCCGAAAACTCGTTTGAGGTGAAAGGCGACATAGAGAAGGTGTTCCAGTACGCTGCTGACTTTTCACACATAGACAAATGGGACTCAGGTACATCACGAAACCCAGCCGCACTTACAGGCGTCGGTGTCGTCTCTTTGTAAATGCTGAGTTAGGCCCTGAGCTTCAGGTACAACTGACTCAAAGCTGCGTGAAAGTAGCAAAAGAGGGGCTTTCAAGGTTGGGGACACAGTGTCCTTGATGACTGTATTGCTGGGACTCAAGACTGCCACAGTGTGAGGCCCCAATGCTGTTCTTGTTTACTCTGGTGCCAGGTTGACTCTGATGAGTCTGGGACCATAAGATATCATGCTGGGGGTATTGCTTTATTGTATAGCAATCAGGCCTGACCTGGAACACAGCCTCCTGAGTGCAGTGTTTGTTCAGCATACAGCATCCAACTGCACTTACTTGCCATGAGCATGCAGACTTGCATTGGAGTGTGAAACTCGAATCCTCTAGACATCTGGACATGGGAAGACGTGTTATTGCACTAAATGTGATTTGCAATCTGATGCAGGTATCAGTTGCTTGAAATGGAGCGCCCAAACAAAGTTGTCTTTTTTGGCATTTCAAGATTTCATGAAAGCACAGACACACTCACTTTCACCCGCAAGCCAGGGTCTGAGGACATTGTTCAAGTGAATTATACCACTGACATTCAATTGGTCAGATGGTACAAGTAGGTTTTCCGTTGTGCCTGACATGAACCTCGCCCTCAACCCTTCATGTTGCCCTCTTACATTTCTGCATCAGAAGCTGTGTTGTCTCAGGCCCAAAGCTATAGCAGGCTGTTGACTCAGAAGCACACTTGAATGGCAATTGCTGTCTGCAGGTATTTTCAGTTCTTCATAGGTTTCTTGATGGGAAATCTGGCCAAAGAAGCTGTTGCAGGAGAAGTTGCAGCAGATGCAGGAGCAGGGCAAATTTGTCTCTGAAAAGGCTTCTGCTGCAAGATAAAACAGTCTTGTGCCATCGTGTCATGCAATACTTTTTCAGTTGAGTCCCTCCAGGCAATAGCAGGAGGTATACGGATTTTGGTGCACATTTGTGCCGTGTATGCCTATAGCAGTTTGTCACAATATGTGCAATTCTGTAGAGCACGGCAGTGTGCAGGCTTGGTGTCAAGCAGTCACTGGTTCAGAACATGTTGCCCTGTTACTGAGCTTCGACTCCCCTTCTGGTCACTGTTTGTGTTGCTTGGGACTATGCCTGCAGACAACGTGTCCATTGCATGCAGGCAAAGAACTGTACTGCGCTTTTTTTTCATGTCGGCATGCATGATTGTTTGTGTCATATTTACAAAAGTCTGTTTATCTGATTCTATTGCTCAACAATGGCAAACTTGCGTTGATTGCAGCTTTCAGTTTCACTGCTTCAAAATACTTTTACTGCTTGTATCTGTATCCCT
>JAABUO010003470.1_pt1 | contig 18778 bp, 25 predicted proteins | sample 5559291 | NCBI WGS metagenome assembly JAABUO01 (sample SAMN10711878, study PRJNA513372) | rock metagenome | isolation source: Antarctica rocks | place: Antarctica: Victoria Land, Finger Mt sud | reverse complement strand
CTGGCCAAGCAAACAAATCTACAACCACCACTTGCATGCCTTGTGTTCTGCAGGGCACACCAGAGCCCCAGAGTGAAGTAGAGGAGAAAACCCCGGCCGTAGCGGTCGACAAGGACGGCAAGCCGTTGCCAGGGGCTGTTGACAAGGATGGCAAGCCTTTGCCAGGTGCAGCTGACGCCAACAATCTCAAGATTGCGACTAGTCCCAAGTCAAAGAAGGCTGAGCCGGCTTACATCCCTAGAGGGCCGCTCAAGAGCAAGTACCACATTCAGGTGTGCTTTGACAACGCACTCAGTCCTGCGTCGATCCTGCAGTATCATTGTTTGCAAACTTCAGCACCTGCATGCTACCCTTTCAACTGGGCTGCAGCAAAGTCTGATTCCGTTAGCTGACCTGTCATGTGGCCTGGCTTTCAGTCAAAAGTAGCATACTAGAACAGGTTTTGACAGCCTAAATGTTACTTCCTCTGGCACACTCCATCAGCCTGCTGTCACTCCATTTGTGTAGTTACCTGTTTGAGCATGGTCTAATAACAGGTTAATTTTTTTCATATTTTTCATCATCATCATCATCATCATGATCATTGCCATTGCCATTGTCGTTGTCATAGTCTTTGTCGCTGTCACTGTCACAGTCACTGTTACTGTCACTGTCACTGTCATTTATTGTGTTATTGTGCTTCAATATGGTCAGGCCCTCAGTCAGCAGCAGATGGTGCACGCTGCAAGGCTGGACTGCTGGCTGCACACAACATGACTTTCTAGCAAACGTCTCCCTCTGGCAGATGTGTCCTGTTAGGTATGCCTATGCAATGTTGGAATCTGCAGGTGCTGGTGTGGTCAGGACCTCAGTCAACAGCAGATGGTGCACGCTGCAAGGCTGCCCTGCTGGCTGCACACAACATGAGGATGCCTGTGGGGGCTGACGGCAACCACTGCACTCGCATCGTATATCTAGTGGACCCTGCTAGGTATGAGGGCCAAGTCTTGCCAGCCTTGTCAAGTTGCAAAAGTTTCTGTTTTGTTTGCTTCCAAATTCTTTAACTCCTCAAAAACAAAGAAAAGTAAGGTGTTTTCCAGAGGTTTTCCAAAGGTCATGTAACTTTGTAGCCATCTCATATTCCATCTCCATATGCCTTGTAGCCTTTGTGTGCCTTGTAGCCATCAAATGCCCAGTAAGCATCTCAAATGCCTTTAGCCGCATGTGAAGCAAGGTTCTGCGCTGCTGCTGCTGCTGCTGCTGCTGCTGCTGCTGCTGAATGCATAGGATGGCGTGAAGCTGCTGAATGCATAAGGTTGCGTGAAGCTGCTGAATGCACAAGGTTGCGTGAAGCTGCTGAATGCATAGGACTACGTTCAGTTGGTACAGTAATGCCTCGCTTGAGCACCATCTGCCCAAACACAGCCAGAGGCACTGTTACACCTGGCAGGGGCATTGTCTGGGGCCCTGGGGCAATGTTTGGGGCAGTGTCTGCTGACCACATACTTGCAATTGCACACGACGGCCAGTCAAGATGCTGTGCATGGCGCAAGTGAGTGAGTAAGGGAGCAACTGAGTGAAACCTAGAGGTGACCCCAAGTTGCAATTGCTGCAGGCACCCATTCAGAATGGTCTCGGTGCATGAATTGGCAAGCCAGCCCGGAGGTTGTGCGGCACAGCCTGTCATCAAAGCCTTGCCTGCTGCTCATCCCAGTCATCACTTGTTGGTGCAGGAGACTAGCCAAGATGGAGGTTGTGCGTGAGCTGGCAACAAACGGCATTTTATACATGCCAGGACCAGACAATATATTTCATACCCTATTAAACCCTTCCCTGCTGCTCATCCCATACTTGCTGGTGCAGGAATCCAGCCAAGATGGAGCTGGTGCGTGAGCTGGCAATGGACGGCATTCTATACATGCCAGGACCTGATGTGGTGACTGCGACCACTGACCTCAGCAAGGGGGCCTCCCTGAACAGGGTGCTGCGCAAGATCTACCCCCGGGGTACCCACCCCAAGCCCACCGACCTGGTTGCCATCCTTGATGATGACCAGGTAAGCAAGCGCAACTCTGTATTGCTTTTTTGATGTTGTTTACTTTCCTCACTTTCCTCACAAAACGTTTCATACTTGTACATGCAATCTTCTTCAAATCTTTTTCGGTCAAGTGTATGTGCATGAATCATACTTGTCAACTGCTATAGTCAATTGCTTGCCATCACAAGCGGATTGCAGGCAAAGGACTGTAGCAGCTGACGAGTATGTTGCCTGCACATAAACTTGGTCAAGAAAGAGTTGAAGAAGTATCTCACAATGCGCACCTTGCACTTGTTGCACGCTTGGATGATCATCAGATGATCAGCAGCCACTCCCAATGCTGTCATAGATAACAGTATTGATGTTGACGCTTTCCAGCTCATGATGAGCTAGGTCCCTGCAGGGCAAGTCTTGTCTCTTTCTCTCTCTATGATAGTCATCATGGTCGGCAATCACTAGTGCCCACATGATGTAGATCGGTGATGTTGATCAGTTTTGATATTGATTGGACCAAGCAACTCAGTTTGTTCTGATATCTGTACTGCATCACTTTTGTCACAAAACAGTCCAGGCTTTGTACAGCACTATTGACTGTTGTTAGTTGCATGCCAACAGCCATTGTCGTGCAGGCCAGAATGAAATAGGGCTACATAAGGCAGTGGCCAAGGCTTTCAGCTGAATTTTTATGCTGCTCTTAGCTTCTACAAACCCAAATATAACACCTTTCTGATGCTCCTGGCTGTGCCATGTTGCCTACAGCAGGAGCAACTCTGCAGGCGAATATTACAACCATTACATCTTAAGCAGTGCAGGCAAAGTTGTTGAGTCAATGACTGCCCTGCCTGGCTTTGCAGATTGCTCACCCAACTTTCCTGGATTGGACCTTGCCGGCAATCGAGGGGAAGCAAGTGCGCATGGCCCATGCTCGCCCTGCCTACGAGAATGTCTCCCTTCATGGAGATGTCTTCAGCCAGGTGAGCTTGGCCTTTGCCCAAATCTTCCTGCCCACTGGTGGTGCCCTTTCTGCCCATTGGCAGATGCCTTTCTGTTGTGCCCTTGCCCTCTGCGCTGTCAGGACACATGAGAAGCACGTGCGAGGCCTACGCATGCCTGGCCTGGCCTATAAGAATGATTCCCTTCTTGGTGATATCACTCAGGTCACTTTGCCCATTGGATCCGCCTTCTGCCTTCTGTCTCTGTTACTTTCTGCCTTCTGTCTCTGTTACCTTCTGCCTTCTGTCTGTGTTGTATTCTGCCTTTTGACCTCATGTGTCACCCTTTCTAGCTCCTTGCATGGTGATGTGTTCGTCAAGATCAACTATCCCTCCACCCTTTGCCTTCTGCCTTCTGCCTTTTTGCTTGGCCCTATACGCCTTTGCTCCCCCTGCTCAACTTGCCTTTCCTTCCAGGATTAGGAGGCATGGGCAGCCGAGTGCCCCAAGGAGCTAGTTTTCAAGTTTCTGATCCTGTGACTCAGGTGGAAACCTCAGCTTTAGTTTCGTGACTCTGCCTGTGTCTCACAGATCAACCAGGTGGAGTATGACAGCCGGATCCCAGGATATGAGGCCTTGGGATTCTGTTCCCCTTCCAACAGCGCTTTCATAGTGCGTGCCGACGCACTGCAGAAGTGCAGCTGGCTACCGATGTACAGCCGGGCCCCCCACCTTGCCTTGGGCCAGGAGCTCAAGCTGCAGGAGTACCTTTGCCATTACATCAACATGCCCTTGGCTGTCGGTGAGAGCCTGCCATTGCTGCTGCTGCTGCCCCTGGACTTGCCCCTGTGTGCCCTCGCCCCTGGCCCTGCCCTTATATGGCCTTGCTCATGCTCCTGCCCTTGCGCCTGGGCCTGCCCCTGCTGATGCCCCCGCCCTGCCCTTGCTGTCGTACTTGCTGTGCATGACAGCAGACCTGCCTTCTGTATTGGCTGTGCATCTGCTGAGTTTTAAATACAATGGTCATTGTACTCACGTGCAAACCACAGCTGGGTTGTTTGCAGCGTGCACACACAGCAGATGGAACTCCTGTTTGTCTTTGCTAGCATCCTAGGCAGATACACATATGGCTGCTGTACTGCAGAGTCACAACTGGATGCCTGGACACAGAGCAACATCCTTTTTCCTGTTCATTGCAGGTATCGCACCTGAGAGCATTGCGCAGCTGTATGCTTCCAAGAGGATGGAGGCGCAGGGGCAGTTCCAGATGTACAACCACACGCACCCCGCATATGCCCTAGGGCACCTCAGCATGAAGATGCGGCTGCTGTATGGTGCACATGCTTGGACTAACCAAGTGGTTGCGCTTTTGATGCCCGTGTGGGTGGCAGTGCCCATCATCCAGATCATCTTTGGTGTCTTCCCCTTTGATCCCAACAGGTCAGACAAGCTCCGTGGCTGCTAGAAAGGATTGCAGACATTCATGTGAGACTTGAAGTATGCACAACAGAGCTGCTGAGCACAAGTATGCCCAATGCCTGGCCAAAAGCAGCAGCATCTTAGGCTGCCAGGGTGGGTCCACCTGGAAACGCTGTGTGTGTATATGAGAGAGAGAAGCATGCAGCTTTAGTGCGATTGCACCCAGTCTTGATGAAGCCCAGCTGCAGTCAGCAGACCACACTGCAAGTGAAGTGTTGTGTCGCCTGTGCAGATGGTTTGGCTTGGGATTCCTGCTGTACTGGTGCATCGGAACGCCTCTGCTGTTCAAGAGTTACCGCTTTGGACATGCTCGCGGCTTGTGGCACTACACTGTCACCCAACACAACCTCTGGGCTACATATTGCCTCTGCTTGGTAAGCCAAACTTGACATCTTTCTGCAATAGCAAATCAGACTGTATCAATCTAAGCTTCCAGAGTGTGTTGAGATAGCTCCCTCGGTCTGTGCTACCATTTCACACTGCCCATGAGCCATTGATTGTATCCATAAATTAAATGTTTGCTTGTTGCCCAGAATGTCTATAGAGGTAAAGAAGGTGATACATGACAGTCCAGTGATACTGTGGCAATAATGTTATGCTGCAGTGTGAGACTCAGGTAGCTGTGGAACTGCCTGCTTTTTGTTTGCACCTTAAGTCAAGGGTGCGGTGGTGTTGTGTTCAAAGGGGTGAAATTGCTGATGCAGATCAGGACGTGGATGGGCACTTGTGGCCCGCGTCAGGAAGCACAGGTGGTACAGGACCTGCCACCTCATGCTCGTAAGATCAAGGGCGAGGTATGTACTTCCTCTCTTGCTCACTTGATACAATACTGGCGAGCTGTGACTAAACATCAAGCACGCATCACCCATCTGCCATGTTAAGCAATGACTTTGCATGATCACACGAGCATGAATGATGCACTTCTCATGCTGCTCAGTTGTGAGTCTTGAGCAATGCATATGCTCATAACAGATGCGATGCGCTTGCTGGAAATTGCTTGCGGTCATGGCTCCCACACACAGATTTTGTGCTACTTCTGCAGCATATTGTTTGAATACGTAAAACAACAGTAGCGCAATCATTGATTGGATGCCTCTAGCCTAATGCTTCTGCAAGCTATGAGTGCTATATGCATTTGTTGTGCTCTCAGAGAGGTGTGTCTCACATATGACGTGTGTACATCTGATTCACATGACGCAGCGAGCCCATATTTGATGCAGGATGTGGCCTTGAGCCCCACACACAAGCTTGGCATCACTCCGTCCATCTTCCAAGATACTGAGAAGGGTGACGACAAAATTGGGGTGGGCAATGCTGATGTCAATGTTGACCCAAGCCAGGTAGAGGCAGAAAGGGGCAGAGTTGCAGGCCGCCACAGGAGACGGAATGAAGTGCCCTGGGCATCTTTGGTCATGTTCTTCATCTGTGCAGCCTTCTTGGGGGTTGGCATGTGGCTGCTGTTTGGCACCAATGGCATCCAAGGTGGACCAATGTGAGTGCCTTTGCACTTGCACCTGCTGTGGCATTGCTGTGATGTCAAGCTGCCTGTTTGTCCTTGCCTATATGTCAATTCTGTACTTGTGAAGAGTGTGATCGTATATCGAGCACATTCTGATTTTGCTCAAGGGCCACCAATGTCAAACATACAGCACAGCTTGACTATCTGCAAAGCAGCTGAAAGCAAAGCATGCTGAAGACTCAGCTGCAGGCTTGGACTCACGTTGTGCAGGTCTATTATGAGCCTCTCAGTCCTTGCCGGCAATATGCCGTTCGTTGTGTCCCTCTTGTGGCTGTTCTACCACACAGTGATGTTCACCATTCCTCTTCTGTGGGCCTTTGCCGTGGCTACCGCTCGCCCCGGATCATCACCGCCGGGTGGGGCTGCAGGCGGCTTCACCGTTTCCAGCCCGCGAAAGACAGGTCCCGCCGGTCCCCCTGACACCCCAAGAACCGCTGCTCCGGCTGAGGTCTCCGAGAAAGGCTCTCTGGGCTGTCTCGGCGTGTACTCCTATCTGGCATGGGCCTTGTGCTGGGCGGCCGTGTTGCTAGTGGCCATTGCATGCCTTGGCATCGGGGATGGAACAATTGGCTCATGGGCGGTAAGTCATTTAATGTCAACGTCCGGCCACCTTTTGTTCCTGCTGCCCAACTTTTGCAATGTCTGTTTTTTGCTTTTCTGCTTCAGGTCCATATGCATAATTTCTCCTGTCTGGCTTGATATGCTGTGGATCCGGATGCAAGTCCAGTGCAGCACAGCACTGCATTTGAAACACTGCTTCAGGTCTCTTGTCATGCATTGTACGTGGCTTTATTTGATCTGCTGGCTGAGATTTGGCTGTATGTCTGCATTCAGCTGAGCAACATGCTGCATGCAAGTAAGTTGTAACTGTCTGCAGGCATATGACTCAAGCAAGGACACAGACTACAGCTCTCTGTTGAGCAAGTCTTTGGCTTTCTATGAGGCTCAGCAGAGTGGGGTGCTCTCCAGCAATCCAATCTCATGGCGCGCCAATTCTGGCTTGACTGATCTGCCCCTGGGTGGCTGGTATGAGGGCGGAAGTAAGCTGCCTTTTGTGTTGTTTGCCTTCTGCTGCCCATGGCTGACTTCAACCTTGTCTGTTGTGATGAAGTCTGGTTGCTGATGCCTGGAGTAAGGATGTCAAAGTGTCCAGGCTGTTGCAAAGCTGGCTCATATATCTGTCTGAGTAATGTGCCATGCTGACATTCTGGCACTCTGTGCTCTGTGATCTGTCTGGTGTATCCCTGTTACTTGCACAGCGCAAAAAATCCAAGCAGCACAACACAAACAAAAACATCAAGTGGTATTTGGTGTATCGACATTTGCAGAGAAGCTGCTTGCATGATTGCTGATGTGCTACCTTTTTTGTATGTGAAGAATGGGCAAGCCAAATTGTCCACCAGCACAGTCAGCACCTGGAAAGAGGTGCAAAGCAAGCTGCTTGGGTCAGCCTTGGTGCTTGTCTCAACCTTTCATTGCAAACTCATATGATGAAGACACAATCCTGTTCTGCAGTCTGCGCACCCCTCACTGCATGTTACACTGTTGCAGGCAATCTGAAGCTGACATTCCCTATCGCGGTTGCTGCCACGCAGCTGGCCTGGGCCATCATTACTGTACCTGGAGCCTTCGCCAGCACGCCCTCCACCAAGGCTCATTTGGCCAGCCTGAAGTGGGGCACTGACTACCTGCTGGCTTGCCGCCCATCCAGTACTGAGTTTGTTGGACAGGTCAGCCCTGATCTCAAGCTTTTGCGTCCTTTATCTGCTGTGTTGTTGCATCAGGCTGTTGTATCAGGATTTTCCCCTGTCAGTGTGGGGCTTTTGCTGTTCTAGTTTGAACTTAGGCTGCCGATTAAGCACATACACTGCCTTTGCAATTAACAGTGAATGCACAGAATGGAGTTATGGTATGTGAGTGCACAATGCAAGATACAATGTACATGCACGAGGTACCTGGGTCTGACGGCTGTTACATTCCTGCTGACAGTGCATGGCTTGCATATGGCACACGCTGCACAGCAACAGATTCATGAAAAACCCCGACATTCAGTTCTCATTCTGACTTGTCAAATTGATCAGGTTGGTGACTACGCTAGTGAGATGGATACTTGGGACAGACCAGAGAACATGAGCACGACTCGCACCAACATCACCATCTCCACAGCAAACGGCACCAGTGCAACAGGCGCAGATCTGGTGGGAAATGCTGCAGCAGCTCTGGCGGCTGCCTCCATAGTATGGGAGACAACGAACAGCACGTATGCTGCAGAGGCACTCATAGCTGCTAAGGACCTGTACACATTTGCTCAGACGGTGAGACTTTTGAATCATCTATGCAACATAGGTGCTTGCAACCGCTGAAGCACCTGTCCACACAGCAAAGGAAATAAAAAAATCATGAAACTGAATCCTGCCAAATGTTTCAGCTGCTAATCTTGCTGATACGTCATGGGTTGTGGTCACACAGCCTCCTTGCATGGTGCCTTCTCACTACACCTGCTTCAAGAACGATTCCCTAGTAAGCATGCAGCATGTCTTGCACATGGTGTACAGACTACCAGGCATTGTGGCATTGATGAACCATACTTGTGTGCCATTGCAGGTTCCTGGTTTGTACACAAGTCAGTACAGTGATGCAGCGTTGTCATACCCTTCGACATCATACCTTGATGACATGGCGTATGCTGCTAGTTGGATGTACTATGCCACTAAGGTAAGTGTATTGTGGCCAGTGCATGCTTAATGTACAATGCAGTCCTTTTTCCTGATCAGTATAGTGTGCCATCTTGCTATGTAGTGATGCGTCATTGCAGATGTTCATTGAGACTTCTGCACATATGCATGCGGATTTTTCTGAAGGATGATCATGACTTGACCACTGCGCACACCATCATCGAACTGCAAGTTGTTCTTGACTGCAGTTTGATCTGATCAGATGATTCATCTGTATGTCTACTTTCAATCAGTTCTCCATGCCTAATAAAGGCCTGGCAGCAGTCACTTGAGCATATAAGCATATATGAGATTACCTTGTTTGGTGTTTTGCAGGAGACAGCATATCTGATTGATGCTGTTGATTACTACAACGAGTTCATCAATGGCGCCAGCAGCATTGCTGCTGTGAACAACTGGGACAATCAGTTCTATGCCACCAGTCTTCTCTTGTGGCAGCTGACTGGCAACACAACATACGAAGACAAAGTGGAGGTGAGACATCTTGCCTTCGACTTTGGCACAATTACAGACAAGTTTGGCAGGGATGTTGACAACAATGTTCTTGATGCTGTTGTATCGCCTCACAGGCTTGGTAGCTAGCATTGCAGCAGCAAGATCTGTGCAAGTACTGATACCATGGCATCTCTGGTTCAAGAATCAGCAGCTGCCAAAGCAGGCTTGTGATCTCACCAACTGCATGCTGCCACTGATGCTTCATGATGTCACATACTTGAATGGCAGGTGCTGTTCATTAGGTTGACGCAGGTTCGGTGACCAATGCTTTCTGCATTGCTTAATCACAACCAGCAACAGCTTCTGATGGCTTTCTGTGACTGCTGCAGTACTTCCTGAGCAGCTGGTACAATGGTGAGAACAGCATCACTTACCTGTCGTCTGGCATAGCTTGGTCAAGTGCCAATGGCGGTGCCTTCAGAAACACCGCCAACGCAGCATTCCTGGCGTTGCTCTTCCGGCTAGGCGACAGCCCATACAATTCCAGGACTTACTCATGCTGGGCTCGGCGCCAGATACAGTACCTGGCAGGCTCCGGGACTTCCCAAAGCTACGTAGTCGGCTTTGGGGACACTCCGCCCTTGCTAGCGACTCACAGAGGAGCATCGTGTGCAGATTCCGTGGCGAATTGCACAGGCACTGTGACATCCAGCCCAGAATATCTGGCTACCTCGGTCAATCCCCATGTGCTGAACGGTGCGCTTGTTGCCGGCCAAGGAGATGGGTCTTATGTCGACTCCAGGACTAGCACTGACAACACAGTGAGCATAGAGTACAACTCTGCCTTCATGGGGGCAGTGGCTATACTGGCCAACGAGAACTGGGCCGTATGCTGGAAGCGCAATGGAATACTAGATCAGACTGGCCATTACATAGGCAACAACTGATTTAGTTGTTTAGCTTTGCTACCTGATAATGTCTTTGAATGCACGCAGCATTGAGCATTGCAATATGTGTAAGAACACTTACATTGCAGATACAAACAGCCTGCTGTACAACATATGTATTTGCTTCAGTAGATGCTATGATGATTGCACACTACCCCATGAATGCACACAGATGTGTGAGTTCATGTGTGGATATCAATTGTACCAATGTTACACACGTGCAAGGTGGGATTGCAGCAGGGTGCATTTGGGTTGCATTTGCAGGATGCAATCAGCTGTCATTACAGCAAGGGATGCAACAGCCTAGCATTGCCTACATGGCCTAACAGCCCAGCTGTCACCGGATTTGACAAATCTTAAGCTGAATATGGTACATGAGCAAGATAGTGCATGTGATCTGCAAACGGTATACTACACAGCAACAGCTAGAATGTCTCTATGCACATTTTCTACATGCTTTTGGACCTGCTCAAGAGTTTGCTGAATGTGCAACTTGTGGTGGAACAACTGCTCCAGTGCTGCACCCAGCTCCACATTCAAGCCTTGTACTTCACTGTCGCTGGCCCTGCAGCGCACAGAGACTAGCCAAATGGTCTGGTGTCCTCAAAACACCATATGCAAGCATGTAAGATTGCATTCTGACAACATTGCCTGTGGCGTTGACCATGCAAGTTGCATCATCAATTGCATGTCTGAAGGTGCACCAACATGCCCATGTACCGTGGCTCCACAGGCTAGCTAGCTAGCATTGCAGCAACAAGATGTGCAGGTGCAACTTCCTTGTGGTTGTGGCAGCGCATACCTGGCAAAATGCTGCTGAGCATGTGTACAACTTGAGATGGATATCAGTTCTCTAAATCACACTGATGTCAACAACATGCGAGTGAAGGCGAATTTTGCCTAGTTGAGCCAATCTTTTGGCATGCACTGGATCGCAGCCATTGGCATTGTTGCAATGAGCTTGTCTACAACAGCTTGTGCAGAGAGGGTGACAGATGATGCAGTCACAGGTTGCATTGTGAATGGAACAGAATCAAATTTCCCAAGATCTGCATAGTCCGGTGGCACTGCCTCAAAGCGAGCTGTAAAGACTCTTACGCTTTTGTAGAACATCCCATAATCTGTTCATCATTTGTGATTAGATGAAAGGCATCATAAGACACGCCAGCAAACACTTGCAACTGTCTGTTGTGTTTGTATTTCATGTAGTTTTCCGGCAATGCTTACCTAACAAGGTCATCATACTGGGCATGCATGGAGCGCAGCTTCTCTTCACTGGCGGCCAGGGAGTGGGAGGCCTGGTTGCGCAACTGCCCCACCTGCTCCCTCAGGACATCGGCTTGCCCGGCAGTGCCCCTCACCTCCACCTCCAGAGCCTCCTTCTGACCCCTCAATGATGCCTCCAGCTTGTGAACCTGCACAGCACATGTGAGAAAATCGATGATCCTGATGGTAGTTTGCATAAGAAGCTTTTATGCTGTCAAGTTGAGGGCAATAGATGCCCTGGTCGTAGTTGCAGAGGTTGACTTACTTGTCCAGTTTGATGTAGACCACATCAGGACACATCACGGTTGAATATCTCGCCACAAAACAGGACCTGGCAGGGAGCTGCTCAGGCCTGTGCATACCTGACCCCAGGGGAAGACACGTATTCAAACAGTGAGCGAGGGCATGAACGAATGAGCACGAGAAACTTGGCTGCTTCCTTTGCAAGGTGTGAAGTGTAAGCTTGGGAGGAGGCTAGGGCTCCTGGAAGCGATCAACGCACCCAATGAAGTTTACTAACTGGGCAGCTTCTGCTGCTTGCGCAATAGGCAACTGGCTTGTGTGGCTTTGCCCGCCACAACAAGCCTGCTGGAGCAATAACACTGAACCTACATGAGACCCATTGCCAGCGTGCCTCAGCTGTTCTTGTAAGTGATGGCAAAGAGAAGGCTATGCCCTTTTGACGTTGATCAAAGGGAAGCCCAAGGGTGAGGTATACTGGGCTTCCCTGTGGGGGCGCAATAGCGAGATGGAATGGGATCAATATGCAAATGGGTATAGGTCAGACAAGGCTGGGCTCTTTCAGGAATGCCAGCCAATGAAGGGGGTGAAGGAACAGGACATGCCTGTGTGCCTAGGCCAGCATTCTCTTCTGTGCGCTCAGTGAGTGCTTCCAGGCCTGCATCCAGCCTCTCCTGGACTGCTAGCACCTCCTCACTCAGCTCGCGTGCTCTTGCTGCTCGTGACTCACGCAGCCGAGCCAGCGCTGGCTTCACCTCGCCCTGCACGTGGCATGACGCTTGCTCACATGGTTGATGATTGCACACCAGGTGTGTGTCACCTGCTGCAGCCTTTCATTGCTTATCTGCCCTTGTTGCGTGTTGGCAAGAGCCCTCATGCTTTTGAGTTTCTGTGACCTCAGGCAGACATATTTCCATGGCTTCATGGGCCATGTTGCATTTCTGGCCTCAGCAGGCTGAGCTGATGTGTAGTGTCTTGACGCAAAAGTGTTACATGAGTGCGTTGGAAGGTTTCAGAAGGGTTAATCTGAACACACAGGTGTTGATTTGCCTGCCAAGCATGACAATATATCAGCAATGAACACAGGAATTGCAGACGATGGCATGTGCAAGGCAGCAACAGACTCACGGAAGAGCGCTGGACAACACAAGACAGTCTTGGCGGGCCTTGGCAACAGCAACAGCAGGATTGTTTTGAGAAACCAGTAGTGTTGACAGCAAATTTGGTGGCAGCAAAAGCAATGACAGCAAATCTGGTGGCATCAGAAGCAATGACAGCAAACAACATGATAGCATCAGCAGTTAGAGGATGGTGTAGGCAAGGAAGGCGGTTGGTCACCTTGAGGTCTGCATTGATGATATCAGAGGCAGTGGCACCAGCCCTGTCTAGCTGAATCTCAAACTGCACTCCACCAGCATACTTGGCTGTCACAGGAATGAGCTGCAGCCTGTCTGCTGCTGTGTGGTATGTCTGCAACCAGCAGGAAAGACTTAGCAAATAGGCAGCATGTGCCAAAGCCAATGCAAATATGAGACTTTTGCTGAGCTGACATGCAAGGTGCAAAAATCACGCTGTCAAGGGCAGGTCAAAACTGATACATGTGCTAGCCATGACTTGATAGCAGCACGCCTGTCATTTGGAATCTCTTTACAGGTAGCTACACCGGTGCCGAATTTTTGGAGCATGCACGGCTGATAACCAGGTGTCCAGCAGCAAGGTTTCTGGAAGCAATCAAGTGATTCTTGTGCTCATGTAGATGCTGCACTGACCTGAACAGCTGTCTCAAGCTCATCCAGGCTGAGCTCGAGCTGCACATCCTGCTCATACACCCGCCGCTCTAAAGCCTCTCGCTGCCCACACACTCCTGCCAGGATTTCAGCCTGCTTGCACCTGCAAGGCAGCATTAGCGCATGTTGCCAGGAGCTGGCGTGTGCTGTCAGCCTGTCTTTGCACTTCTGGCAATTTCTGGAAGTATCTGTGGATGTAGGCATTAAATGCTGACTTGCATGCTGCTCTTTTTCATTGGTCAGACCATGTGAATGTGGTCAGACCATGTGAGTGTGAATGCATGGCACATGAAGAGCACTTGTGCAGCTCACACCATCTTGCATAGGCATAGGCACGACAGATTGCATGGCTTACCATGTGAGGCGACGGGCAGAGTCACACCAATGTTAATCCAATAGCTGAAACACACAGAAGCAGGAGCAGCTTCCTCCATTTTATGCATGTATCAATTTCTCTTCCCAACATCTGGCCAACAACTGCCAAAACGAAATCAAAGGCATGTCCAAGTATGCACAAAGAAGGGCAAGGGGGCCCACTTCTCTTGATTCATGCGCGCAACATCATCCTTGTTGACGGTCTGGCCAGCGATGACAGCCCTGAGGGCATCGCTCTCTTGCAGCACGCTGCCCAGCTGCTCCTGCTTGCTCTGCAGCTCCACGTGCCGCTCCTGGAGCTTGCGCTGCAGGCTCTGCTTGTGACTCTGCACCCACAGCTGCAGTGTTAGTGGCAGCTTGAGAACCAGGACACAGCTATCTCTGAGCATGCAATTCGGCACTACACTGATGTTCTGGGATTGAGCCAAGCACCGGGATTGGCAGTCACGTTTGGTTGGGCTAGCAAGCAGTATGGTGTAGCGCAATGCATTGGCAGGAACAGTTGTGTGACTGAGGAGACGTTTGTCAGCTGTACTGGCCAGAGGTGGAATGGGTTTGAGCAGACAGTCATGGCATTCACTGGCCAATCAGTGTAAACAGACTAGAAACAGGACATCTAGATACAGATCAAATGCATGGAAACGTGCCTGCAGGTTGTCAATGAGGGTCCTGAACTTGTCTCTGTCTCTGATGTGCTCCCCTTGCTTGGCCTGAGCCTGGCTTAGAGCAGAGGGCTGGCTGCGCAGGGCATGCAGACGTGCTTGCAGCTGCTCATTAGCCTGTGTGCATTACAGTGATTGATTTGTTGCACTGCCTGTGATGTGTTTATAACGTCAGAGCAATGTGCTGGCTCTTGATGTGGGTTTGACAGTATTCATCGGGGTGTGGCAATCAAGCTAACGTAGTGTAGTTCAGCTGACTGTTGCCCGTGGTGCTTTGTATGGGGCGTCTACACATGAAAGATACCTTATGATATCTAGCATAAACAGAATCTACACCAATAATGCTGTGACAGCTTTCCAGCAACTTGTTATTAGGGCGTATTGCAGCAATGTAACTTGCAGTGATTGTGCCACATTGCGTGATGCAGCCTGGGTGCCCAGCAAACAACAAGCTGACCATTGTTCTGCAAACAGTGTTGACCTTTTAGGGCTGTGAAGAGCTGAATATGTCTGCACACACCTAGGCAGATCTTTCAGCCCAACTAGCGTGTACTAGAGTGTAGTGGTGTTACAGTGCAGACATGCAGGATGACTAGGCATTTCAATGCAGCCCCACACCTGCTGCAGCTGCTGGTTGCTCTGTCTGATATCCTGTACTTTGTCCTCGGCCTCCTGTGCAATCTCGTCGTCCACTGCTTGTGACTGGTAGTCGTCCCCAGCCAGGAAAAACTTGTAGGACTTGGCAACATACTCAAAAAAGTCATGCTCGCTCCTTTGCTTGTCATCGAAAACATCTGTTCTGGCCTGCAAAAGCAGACAAGCCGATTGGATGCGCTGCAACACAAATGCTGCAAGCGCTGCAACATATAGTACTTGACAGTCGTGCTGTAAACAAATGCTGCTTGCAGTGTGTGATTCACCATAACTACGGCAAACAGCATGTCAGTGACAAGACTTCTTGAACAGATATGACCCAGGTCAAGCAGAACAACTACAACAAACATTGCTGACTGCAACACAAACTTGCTGCTGCTTTGCAAGTAGTGCATGTCTGCAACCTCAAACTACCTCGTCAGCTTTTTCAGCATAGTTAAGGAGCTCTACTACCCAGTTCATGGCTGCCAGCAAACCAGGCCAAGTGTGAGGGCTTCCCACAGCAAACAAGGCACTCTTGCTGATCTGAAAGGGGTACTTGAGGTGCTTGAACAGCTGCGGAACATCCTCCTCCATCTTTCCGAGAGGCTTCATATTTGGATCCACTTGACGCAGCAAGAACTGAACTATGCTGAAGACATCCTTGCTCATGGGACTGGTTAGCGTCTTTGGAGCCACAGCATGCTCATAGCCATGAGTGCTCAGGTACTCTATGAGCTGACGAATGCAGTCATGCTGGTAGGCCTTGTCGCTGACAGGCCGAGGGTCTTGTTTAGGGCCCGTTGTCTTCTTGCCATAAGTGCTGGACCGGCGCTGGACGCCAGACAGGGTTGACAATCTGCTATTTGGCTGATTGTTGTTGGCTGACTTGGGAGCCAGTGACTGACGGCCTGACATTGCCGTGACTTTCGCACTGCTTTTGCCATCTTTGGTTATGCGAGAGGGTCCGAAAGATGTTCTGCTGTTCAGCTGTGCAGGACTCAAGCCTCCTAGCGTCTGCCTTCGATTCATACTTGAGCCCGGCTCACAACGCCAGCTCAAGATATCGGACACGATGCAGCCGTGCAGTGCGATGCTTTGCACCCTGATGTGATCCGGCGCTTGGCCGCTTCAGCCAATCTGCAAAGTCGCCATCCACTTAACAAACTCGCAGCGCTGCTCAACAGCTGATCGGATTTTAAAACTGCTCCTGTCATTAGGAGGGCAAGCCCGGAGGGCGTGCCCCTGTTATACAGCTGTCTTTTAAGTCTTTTGCTCCTGTCGCGCATGTGGTAAAATAACATGACCAGCAACTCCCGCTCGGGTCCCCATTGTGTTCGTTACAACCATTGTACCACAATGGCTTCTCGCCTGCAGCTGCACGAGCAATGCTTGGTGTATCATGATCAGAAGCTCATACCGCCATGTACAGACCGCTGATGCTCTGTCAGAACGAAACACGGACATTTCTTTCAAGAATTGATCAATCAGTGCGATGCAGTGTCACTTGCAATTGCCATCTGCTAGCAAGTGCTAATGACTCACTCTGTAGATTGATCTATCTGATATCTTCACGCTTTGACAGCATGGCAAGCTGTGAGGTCGGAGGACAGTCTGTTGGCCACCAGATACATAATTTACAGAAGATCAGGCTAATACCCCACTCAGATGTGTGCTAAAGCAAATTATTTAGACTACAGTGCATTGCCCTACCATGCTACGTGGACTGGACAGGAACAGACATAAACATGATGCCAAATCTTTCATCTCACAGACGTTTTGTATCAATGGAACTGCCTGTTCTAAACACACTGGACTTTGGTCTGCTAATTGCGCAGGGTGTCTTCTCAATGGCAGTAGCACTGCTGTCAACTGCCATCAGCTCAGTGAACAAAATTGACTGATCAGGCTGCACATTCTATGCAGCGCCTGTCTCGCTTGCCAGGGCAGTGAAGATGTCAGTGCGGGTCACTATGCCTACTAGCTGAGCTTTGGTGTCAACCACTGGAATCCGGTGCACTTTGTGCTTGAGCATCATTACAGCTGCATCTGCCACTTTGTTCTCGGGTCTGGCTGCAATTGGAGGTGTTGACATAACATCTCCCACTGTAGATCCACCCTGCAAGAAGGACACAGAGATCAGATGCTGTTTAACTTTGCTACCACTTTCAGAAAACGATCGCACAGAAGGCCTGTGGGCTCAGTCCAGAGTAGCTTGCCTTCTTCAGATCCTTCTTCGACATGACTCCCACCAGTGTCTTGTCGGACTGGCTCTTGGTGACAGGGACACCAGATATGCTGTCAAACAGGCTGCCGAGGCTGTCCAGGGTAGTGTCTGGTGTCACGGACTTCACGCTTGTGGCCATGACGTCCTTGAGCAGGTTGCCCGCGTCCTCCTTGAACAAACTGTTCTTGAAGAACTCGCCCACGTCTTCATAGGAAGCCAAACTCCAATTCACAGGCCATTCTCCTGACAGATCAGCTTCTTTCTCATTTGCAGCGCGTGTGATCGTTCTCTGGACGGCTCTGGTCCGAGACGAAGGACGTGCAAAAGCTGCTGTCAATGCCCGCGCTGATCGGGTCTGTTGCTTAGAAGACTGGTTACAGGTGTTCGGCAGCACATAACCTGCCAGTGCATTTGCCATGATGCCGGCAAAGACTTTGTGCTGGAAGTACAAGCAGGGCTGATGGCGATGTTGGCGTGCCTTGTCAACAGGCAGTCATATCTTGGCAATCGATTCTGTCTAGGTGTAAGATGTCCCCAAGCTAGTCCCCAACGATAGCTCCCAATCCCTAGGTTGTGCCAAAGTTGTCCTGCTTCATATCATGAGTGCAAGAAAGCGGCAGTCTCTCGGCAGCCTAGAGAAGGCTGAACTTCACCGCTTGCCAAAGGGCCACCGTCACCCAGCAGCAACCGCATGTCACTTTAGAAGCTTGACGTGACGACTGTGCCTTGCACACGGGATATTTAGGCCTTTGTTCTAAACTATAGACCCAGCCTTTCGTGCATGGGCCGTCGCATTGCAGGTAACACGCTCATGGTACGCCTGCCGTTGATTGCGTTGAATGTAGCCCATCGCCTACTGTTTTGTAGACAAGCTGTTCAAGCTTCCTGTCGACATTAGAAAGTCAACACTCCTCTTCAAACTGCGTATGCCGCCGGATTTGATAGAAGCTGCCAAACCCGGTTGTCCTGAACACTTTAAAGCTGGAGACACCGTCAGCCTGGGTGTGTGCCGCTGGCCCAGCCCTGGCACTTTGTCATCTCTACAAGCTCATCCCCTCTGCCAGTGGGTCAGAGTTTGAACAAGCAGACTGTTATGCAGGAGGGCAGTACCTAGCCAGCTCTGGTCAGACTGTTTAAAGTGTCACACAAGAGCTCAACTTAAAACCATATGACATATTCAGGCTCAACAACCATCTCAATGCTATCTATCCACTGCAAGCTGGCTCTATCTTGACTGTACCGCTCCCTCGTGGTAAGTGCAATAGCTGTTAGATGTTTGATTTTCAAAATGCCTTTGTTGGCCTGTTCAAGCTTTGTTGGTGCATGCAGTCAACAAAAGTGAGTGATGTTGCAACTCAGCCCAAACTCAGGTAAGCCTCAAGGGTCATTTTGCAAGATTCCACTTGCGTATGTTGGCTGGCAAAATTTACCTTTGCATGTGTTTGTGCAGAACATGTTGAAGCTGCCTTGTGCCAGCTCATTGTGCTACATCAACTGTGGCTGTGTGTTTGGCATGAAGGTCAC
>JAABUO010003468.1_pt1 | contig 18780 bp, 27 predicted proteins | sample 5559291 | NCBI WGS metagenome assembly JAABUO01 (sample SAMN10711878, study PRJNA513372) | rock metagenome | isolation source: Antarctica rocks | place: Antarctica: Victoria Land, Finger Mt sud | reverse complement strand
AATTCCAAGCTAATGTGACCTTGGGGTCTAGCTGTGTGCATGGTAAATTGGAAGCCTCACCATGCTCTTGCGGTCGTAATGACCTGCTGCCAATGCCCAGATGGTGCTGGTGTGCTTCTCCCGCACCATAAACTCTTTGGACTTGATCTTGCTCAGCTGGCAGCGGGGGCTAAGAGGCCAAACTTTTGACGGCTCTGGAGAACCTTCCTTTCGAAAAGTGGCCACGCAGTGAGGAAACAAAGCGGCCCAGCGCCGGTTTGTGATACCACTGACAACGCCGCTCTCCCTGTACAGAGTCCCTGTTGGCAGGCAAGCACAGGTGGTGCAGAGGGACAGGAACTGAGCGGTATAGCAGTACTGTTTGTGCAATTGCAGCTTGCGAAACATGCCTAGATGCCTAGATGCGTTGGACAGGCATGCGAATGCTTCTGGTAGTTCTGCAAGGCACTTGGCAGTCAAACCTGAGATGATGGGCTCGCTGTGCATCTCTGCTGCGATTTCTGGTGGCACAGATGACGATGAGTTGATGAGCTTCATGCCCCTTTGAGACATGGTTGCAGAGCGATCTCCAACCACGCTCAGGGCATCGTACAGCTGGCCGCTTCCAGCTCCTACTGAGCGAAGCCTACGACGGTCGAAGTCTAAACCCGTTCGTCAGTTTTGGGGTCTGCCTAACGGGATGAAGCGACCCCCAGCAACCTCAAACTTGTAAGTCAGAGCTTTATTTCTGCGTAACAGAAGCGCATTGTTGAGTTCAGCGACATGATGGACCCTAGTGTCTCAGCATTGTTGGAACAGCACCGCAAGTACTTCCAGGAGCAGGAAAATGGGCGTATTGTCTGTACGCTGAACAAGCACAGTCTTCCTGCGAGTCGTCAAGCCCTCGAAACTTTCATTAAGTAGGCTGTCGAGTGCCTTAGGCTTCGCTGTATTGATCACCATTTACTCTGCTCTCACTCGCAATGCTCTTGCAGCGGCAAAAAGTACGCCCAGCTGAAGAAAAAAGCAGATGAAGCAGCAGCTCTTCAGGAATTTGAGCCTTTTTTGCTGCCGTCAAGGAATTTTCCGTAGGAAGCCTCTATGATGTCAGCAATGCTCCTCCCCGAATGCCAGTGTCTTTTGCGCTGAAACCTTGCTTGTACAAGTGTTGCAGGGGGCAGCTGTACTGCGCACTGACCTGTCAGGTCATGCAAGCCAAGCTTGAAACAGTGAAGAAACATATGAGCGGCAAGCGATTTGCTGCCGCCAAAGGTAGACCATGTTTGTGCAATGCTCTTGCACCCTCTATTCTGGATGCATGGTAAGCAGGCTTGAGGTGTGATGTAGTTGATTTTGAGAAAGACAACAGGGAGCTAATGGAGGAACCAGATGTTTCAGACACAGCAAGCAGCGGACAGGACCAAGAAGAGGTAAGCCAAGCTGTTGCAGCTTGTGTTTTCTCTGTGTACGTATGCTTCAACCTGCGTGGAATGCTGGTATGACGGCCTGCAGCGCAAACATTTATCATGGCTTAGGCACCAATCATAAGACTGATGGCATTGTTTATGCAATCCAGTGCAGCATTGGGTTTGCCTACAGGCTGAACAAGCTCTTGATGCTGAGCTGGCCATTGATGTACTCGATGATGGCGCATCACCGATGGAAGAGGACGTCTTGCCAGAAGCTGCATGTCCGGGCACTCTTCCAGCTGATGATCGAGCAAATGATACTGTCACTGTGATATCAGAAGCATCTACAAAAGCTGGCCATAAGCGCAAGCAACAGCACAGCAGCACAACCAAGCTTCCAAGGTGTGTGCTTGACGGCTTCTGGGCAGCTAGACTGCATTTGCTGCATCTGCATTGGCTGTTGGCCACCTTCAGCTCTACAGACATGATGTCAGGTTCAAACTGCTCAGTGCAGCCTCAGAACAGCTTGAAGTTATTGCCTGATAATGATCATTCAAACTTTTGTTGCCGTGACAACATACACCTGCATGTATGCAGGACAAGAGGAAAACCTATCAAGAGGAAAGTTAGGCAGTCAAATGCAACATGAGAGGCCATGGAGTTTTGACATATGTTTGTGTTGTCTGCTGTGTGCTTGTGCACCAGCTGCCTTTTCATGGCTTCTTTCTATGTCATGGCTTTCATACCCTCTGTGTTGTAGTGCATCACATCAGTTAGCAACAATGCCATTTGATTTAACCAGATCACTAGCCCTGCAAACACACATGCACTGTGTGCAACAGGTGTCAAACTAGAGGGCTGCTCGTGCACACAATACAAAGAACCCCTTCTGCAGGACCCTACATTTACAACATGAGATACACTAACGCTTGCACCAAACTGATTCAATTTCAGTCTATGCACATGAAACGGATCAGGTGACGTTTGCGTCCAGATGTGGGACGTCCAAGTGCCACCTCCATGTTGCAGACTACACATAGTGTCACCATCTTCACAGTGTGCGAAGCCATCTGTACCCATCTGTAGCCTAGTACAAGACACACCAATGCTCTCAATCCCCAGATCAAATTGGTGTTGCTGGCACAAAAGGCTTCCGTAAATATAGCAATCAAGACAGGTGGGTAGTTATTGCGACTAAAGCAGCGCTGCCCAGTACAAGGGCAGCAACAGACACCTCATAGGCCACTTAGCAAGCGGAGTACTACAAAAAAGATGCAAGCAGAAACGCACATGTCAGTGCTCACAAATGAAATAAAATTCTTGTCTGAGGTGAAACAGATTCAGCCATAATCCAGTGCAGCCGCTGACAGACATATGCAGGATGTGGAATCAAAACACAATTTACAGAGACAGAGGCGCATCAGCATCACACATCAGAGGGTTCCCAACATAAATTGCATGGTGCAACAATATTTACGAGTGCACTTGATACGGCTGGGGGCGGGTGCTACGAAGAAAAAGCAAACGGCGCATGGGCCCATGCAGATCTGCTTTGTGTGCATCATGGTTCTGTGCGACAGATTAAGCTCCATCAGCGAATCCTGCATCACTGATGGAGCCTCATAGTGAAATGTTCTTCCATCCCACCAGGACCAAAATCTTCTGGACGCTGAGACCCCACTGTTGGGTTGAACTCCTGGCTTGGTGGAGTGGCACTTCGGTTGTTGAACCCTTGTGTCTGTCCAGACGTACTTGCCTGACCCACAATCTGTGCCAGCCCCAGACCATGCTGCCTGGCTCCAAGCTGTGCTCTGAAGACACTGTTGATGTCCAGTGGACAACTGTTATAGCTGAGCATGTGGCCAAATGAGCCTGGGGGTCCTGAGGGGGGGTGGTGACCCACCGTTGCCTGATGTCCCTGCTGGTGGTTGACTGCTTGCTGTGACACCACACGTTGGTGTGACAGCCTACTGTATGGGTGACTGCCCATGCCATGAACACTGGAAGGGAACATCCCTGGGTTGCTCAGACTTCCCGCGTGTGAAAAGTCTGACATTAGCAAAGCTTCCTGCATCTGGGGCTGAAGTACGCCGGCACCCACGTACTGCAAGGTGCGAGGGCCAGTAGGGACGGGCGGTGTGGAGTGCCGTCCTAGCAAATTTGCCTGCTGACCAAACTGCTGTGGCTGACCATGTTGTTGTTGACCCAGCTGTTGCTGATCAAGTTGCGGTTGACCCAGCTGGGGTTGACCCAGCTGTTGCTGACCAAGTTGCGGCTGACCCAACTGGGGTTGACCCAGCTGTTGCTGTCCAAGTTGCGGTTGACCCAGCTGGTGATGACCAAGCTGCTGCTGACTAAGCTGCTGCTGACTGAGCTGCTGCTGGCCGAGAGCAGCAAAACTAGTTGGGTGCAAAGCAGAGTCATCTAAGCTGTAGTTCATGTGGCCACCAAGGCCCATGAGTGGGCCAAGGGCATTGTCCACTGAGAGAGTGGGCAGGCCCTGCATCACGAGTACACTTGATATATAGAGGCCTGCACCTCAACATGCAGTCAAAATGCCATTGCCAAGGCAGCAGCAGGACAAGCTGGCCATGCAGCTGATGCATAGCAGGAGGGTGCAGGCCATAAATCTGCAGGCACCAGAAGAGTGCAACACCATGCAGCAGAACCCACACCTCTGCAGAGCCCACAGTAATCGCACTCCTTCAATCCACAGTTGCATATGAAAGTGCAGTTACAAGAGCAGTTACAAGAGCCGATGCCCCCTCACGTGGTTGGGCCTTAGCCTTGGCAGGAATGTATATTTATGCCGGCAACCATTGGGGTGTGCCTTGTACACTATTCCAATCACGACTAAACCAACGTGACAGTGCAGAGGTGAGAGTGGGTGCGAAGCCCAGGATGTACCTGTTGGTGACCGAGCACGATGTTGTCTGCAGCCAAGGCGGAGAGACCAGCCTGTTGGGCTTGCGCAGCAGCTAACTGGGGCAACAGGCCCTGTAGACTCAGAGCAAAAGGATGGGCAGGCTCAATGTCCTGAAACATACGCTGAATCTCTTCACCACCACCTGCCACTTGCTGATAATGAGCAATCCTGTCTGCTGTCATGGAAATAGAGGCGACTTGGTACCCACTGGTCTCCCTGTTGCTCTGCGCAACTGCTTTCTCGGCAGCCTGTGAAACACAGTGTCATGCAATTGCAGCAGTAGGCACCTGACCCAAAGGCCAACAAGCAGAAGCAGAAGCAGAACCAGAAGTAGCACATACACGTCTGCATGCATGACTTAGCCGACACTGTACCAAAAGGCGCAACAAGGTGGGCAGGCTGGAACAGAAAAGCAAAGGTGTCTTGACAGAGGTGCACAACAAATTGCAAACAAAGCTGGATCTAGCGCGTTGTAGGGCAAATGTGCTCAATACAACAATGCAGGATGTGAGTGGCAAAGCAAAATAAAGCGAAGCATAGTAACCTCTCACAGAAGAGACAAATGGAACAGTCTACCAGCATCTGGTGCTATGGACAGTGGTCAGCTTTGTATGAGGCATAATCACAAAAAAAGGCACCTTCTGTGATGCAAAGGTGACAAAACAAAAAGGCCTTCTCCGCCCAGAAGCTCTTTCTTTGGGAAAGTATACATCCTCAACCTGAACAGCAGGTGACAACTGGTGAAGTCAGCCAAATAAGTGTGCAGTCAGACATGACATCTAAGCATGGCATATTTGGCAGACAGAGAAGCTTTATTGACATCTACTGCATGCTGCCAAATTTGATGCTGAGTCATACAAAATCTATTGCCCAAAATACACTGCATTTGTGAGACCGCACACAGCCAGGGCAAAGGGCAAGTGACAGGAACAAATTTGACTGAACGACACTGGCTGTACTGCTTTGAGCCTGTCAATGACGCACCTTGCCCCAGTTGCTGAAGTACTTTCTGACCATGGTCTCAGAAACAGCATTTGGTATCCCCCCCACATATATTCTTGGGCCTGCACCCTGGGGAACAGCTGACCTAAGGCCACTCTCAGATGCGCCACTGCTGTTGTCAGTGCCAGCTGCTGGTCCTGCAAGCATGCATGGGGAACTGTTGAACTACACGCAGATGGTACTTAATAAGATTGAGCAGTCACTGTCATGCATCTGTTGCCACAAGAGTGTCAGCAGATAGCAAGCTGCAGCTGCAGATTTTGGGCGCGACACAACTTGTGGCCTGAGCAAGCAATGCGTACTCGTCATGCGAGTCTGCAAGAAGTGTGGGGATTGACACTGCAGAATGGAGATCAGGGAGGGGTGTACCTAAGTCAGGAAAGATTGTACCCAAGTTTTGAAGCATATTATTGCTGGTTGAAGGCTCCGACGTAGAATGACCGCCCCTTTGACACGAGACACCTCCAGACATGGGGGCACTACTAGCATGACTGATGCCTTGCCTGCCTGGATCTGAGTTTGCAGCTAGAAGATGAAGAGCAGGGCGAGGCCCCGCTCTGTTTACTCTCACTGTCTTGCCTTGTATAGCATGCTCTTCGCCAGCATCCAACTGCACACCAGTACTGGTAAGACAGCATTGCAGCACACCCCACACACACACACACACAACAGACAGCGTTGGCTGGTATGATTGTCACCAGCTGTTGTTGTGCAAATAAGGCACAAGCTGTTGTGCTGTAAAAACATGTTGTGCTGAGATCAGTTCACAGTTGTTAGGACCAGTACAGAGGTGCTGAAAGTGCTAAGACCAGTACAGAGGGGCTGAAAGGAAAAGCTGACATCAACAGTAAGCTCTGACGGATTTGTGGCGCACAAAACAGTAAGCAGGCCAAACGGCAGTACATGCCGTCAGACTGGTATGCAGTCATGTTGAGACAAATTTGCTGTGCACAGCGAGCGGAAGACAGGCTGACTTACTGCTGCGCTCAAACCATCTGCAGATTCGAAGCTTGCAAAGCCATATCCTTTGCTCTGACCATCACTGCTGAGCAAGGACTCAGTCTCAGAACGTTGTACCAAGCACAGTACAGCAGTTTCAGAAAGCAACACTTCAGACTTACAGTCCCTTTGGGAGGTAAACGTCTGTGACACGGCCAAACTGCTGGAGGTACGTATACAGCTGATCCTCACAGAGTCCAGGACAGTGCCTAAAACATAGACACAACATCGTCAAGCAAGCCTTGCTCCAAAGCTCCTTGAGTACAATGGCCTAAAGGCTTGGCAGCGAGCTGAGTCATGCAGCTCAGCTTTTCCGGAGCAGGCAAACGAGGTGAAGGTGCTGCTTACATGTACAAGCGGTGCTTCCCGGGCATGCTGTCTTCGTCTGCTCACCGAACCGCAAGCACCTCCGCTTACAGCACATCAATCCGTCCGCGCGTTTTGCCCCGTATTTTGAACGTTTTGCTGTGCCGTTTAGACAAGGATTGGGTCACTCCGGTTGTGCTGAGTGGCTACCTCAATACTTCCAGCACGGGAAGATCCTGTCTGTGCGTGGAGTGTCCACAGACGTGACCCTTGACACGGACAAGATGATCTGCAGAACTTCTGTTGCTTAAGAGTGATACAGGGGGGGAAATGCCGACGAGGCAGAACAAGTGAAGCAGTGACAGCCTTATGTGCAACCTGCCGTCTTTCGCCTTACCCTTGTGTGTCTATATTCATCAATCATGCAATCAATCAGTGGATGTGTCCACTCTCACTAGAGTCTCACGTGATCTGACAACTGAGAGAGACCAGAAGTTGTACAACCGTTGCCTTCGAGAGAGAGAGAGGGAGAGAGAGGAATACACGCTTTAGCCAGCCAACAAGTCTGATCATATTAGGATATGTATGTGAGTAAGTGTTATCACCGCCTCAACGCAACATGTTCAATGGGTACAGCAGCAAAGACAGGCACAAGCTAGAAAAAGCTCAGACCACCAGTACAAGCAAGCTCAGCACATATGCACCAGCCTGTGCAACTAGAGTCAGGGGCACATACCCCTTCACAAACGGCGCTGAAAGCAAGCACAGGCAACAGCAGTAAATCAGACAATAGGAGAACCATGTCATAATTATAAGTCATGGCCACAAGAGTCAAGAGCCAACAGGCCTGTCACATCAATTGACAAGGCCAAGAAAAGCCATTGTGTACCCCGATTGCTCTGTAGATTTGCATTTTCTACGTCTTGGCCTTTCGCGTCAGCTCTCCCCGTTGTCACTGCTCGTACGAACCGCGCTTAAATGTTACCACTTGGGTGTCAGCCAGGGTGCTCATGTGCACAACGTCAAAGGTGGCTTAGTCACGGCAGACCCATTTGTGCCTGTGGATCAGTGCATGCCATTGCCTTCACTAGACCTGACCTTAAACAGGTTATGACCATAGACGTAGACAAGTATATATGTTTCGGGATAGCACATGCCAATCCGCAAGAGTGCTGGTGCTCGGAAGATCGTCATACTATATGATACACTAATCAGTGTACCGATGGGAACTTGTTGCTGAATCCAAGTCCAAAGGCAGGTGAGGTCCATGTTTTTCGACATCATGCAGAGCAAAAGGCGGCATCAATGATTTAGCTGATGTACATATGTACAGCAATCGCTCGCTAGTGACCTGTCTGCTTACTCGATATGTTTAATGTCCTGGGGGGCAACTGGGACCCAACAGACAAGAAATTCAGTTCAGTGAATCAAGAAAGGTACCTGTGATGTCTGATACAGCGCCCGTGCCTCTGGTGATGAGTCATCAACTGTAGAAGGGCGGATCGGTGTCCAAGTGCCCTGTGCCTGAGTACCTACAGGTGCAGCTCTTGTTTGTTTCACCATAAACGATCATGACAGACGTTGCTACCCGTGACGATGTCGCTCGTGTCAGTGCCCTTTTTACCAGGGGTGCAATGGACGCCCCTGATTTGCGAGGGGACTCTATGGTCACGAAGCACCTGGAGAAGCTGCAGCAAGAGAAGGAGAAGCAAGGCTTTGCAAAAATGCAGGCGTTGCATCCCAGTATCGGCCCCACAGTATGCGCCATAGCTCTGGAGGAGACCGAATGGGAAGTGGAGCCTGCGCATGAGCTGTTGAGTCGGTTTGAGGAGGAGAACAAGGAGAGGATAGCTCTGTTGCTTTTGGTGAGTCGAGTTCCTGCTCTGCATTCTGGCGTGTCCGATGTTGAATGTGTTCGTATGCACATGCTCAGTTGGCTTGTTCAGCAGCTTTTACAATTTTGCTGTTATGTCAACTCTGTGATGCAGCGTGATGCAGCATAGCATCCTGCACACTAGATCCGTTGGAAACTGGCTTATGCTTTGCCTGCCAGATTACCTCTCAAAATGCGGCCTGTACCTCTTACTGCTGATGACTCTTATAGAAATTGTCGTGAGCACATACATTCCCTGTTCTACAGAAAAAGGAGGGTCTTTTGAAGGCTGCCTCAGCAGTCCAAGCTAAGCTAGTTGGAGGTCACATGGCCACAGCTTCAGGTGCCGCTGACGGCAAAAAGCGCAAGCACTCTAGCCGCCATGATAAGCACTCAGAGCATAAGAAGCACAAGAGCGATAAGCATGGCAAGGCAAAGGTGAGCCAGCTCGCATGCTGTGTGTAATTCTGACTTCTTCCTGTTTGTGCGTGTGTTCCTGTGCGTGTGCCAAGCTTGTCAGTTGCACTTGATCTTGTGTATGCATAATCATGCATGCTTCTGGTACATGCTCACAGCCTTCATGGCTTACAAAGTATCTGTGACCTGACCACTTGGCGCTTGCAGGCTGGCATTGCTGGTCATGTTGCAAGCGATCAGTATGGCAGGTACGGCATCATCAGAGAAGCTGATCTAGCGACCAAAGTCAGCGAATTTCAGCAGTGGGCCACAGAAGTCAAGAAGGTCAACATTGAGGCCCTGCCTAAGTGGGAGGAGAAAGAGTTGTTTGCAGAGTTCATGGAGGACTACAACACAGGCACTCTGCCACATAAGAAATACTATGACCTTATGGCTTATGCTCAGCAGCAGGCCATGAAAGCAGCCAAGAAAGGCAGATCTACTGGGGTGAGCCTGCGTCAGCGTGTCATTTAAGGGTGCTTGTCTGTCTGCGATGGGTATTGTTGCATGTCACCTTCAAAATGCCATGTTGCAATGAGTGGGCAAAGCTCATTGCATGATCTCTGCATTTTGATACCGTGGATACGACTCAAGATAAGCAGTTGCTACAGCAGCAGTGTCCTATCTGTGAAAGCCTTTGCAAGTACACTCATATGACTTGTGGCAAATAGTGAGGATGCTGTGCGTTGCAGAAATCTGAAAAGACAATGTTTGATGATGAAGAGGAGAGGCGTCGTGAGATTGCAGTCATGCGTGCAGCAGATCAGGAGGATCGCCTCAAGCAGGCATACAATGAGCTGAAATACACAGCACCTGACAAAGCCGCAGATATGCGTGAGCAGGATATGCTGCGCAGGCAGATGCAGATGGCCTACCGAACTGGTGATCATGACACAGCTAACAAGCTGGCTGAGAGGCTCAAGCCAGATGAGCAGAAGGAAGCTGAGGCTGCCAGAAGGCCTGATAATTAGGACTTGCCTGCCATGATTCTTTCCAGTGTGTTTGCTTGTTAGTATGTGGTGTATGTGTATGGTCATGAGTAGCAATGTGTTGCTGAAGTACTTGTGTGGCAGTGATTGTCCTCTGCTGACCATTGATATCATTGCTCATGTGTGCTGTGCGAGTTGAACATGATCAACTCAAGTTCGGATGGGAATATCGATATGAAAGGCAACTTTTGTGCTGCTGTGAGTAATGTTGTGATCAACTGTCAAGCCTCAAACACACGTATTCGACTCTGCTGAGTGGGCAGTAGATGGTGCAAGAATGCCACCCCTGCCCACAAATACACACGCAAACATATCAAAGTCACAGGACTAGCTGCTACAAGGGACATGGGGGCTGGTTCTACGGAACGTGCAGATTGTGCCAAGCAGTTGGCAGCACAGAGTGTCACTGCTTGCAGTGGATAATTACATCAAGGGTTTGAAAACACAGGCACTAACGCCTGCAACTCTGCAGCCTTTCAGTACCGCAGTACAATGACGCAATGAAGGACCAGCTTTACTGAACAAGGGTTACTACTTTTGCTCAGTGTAACAATCAATAAATGCATTGTGATGAGCAGGCCAAAAAGCGCAAGGCATAGCTGCAGCTAGCCTAGATACATGAAAAGTTCAGAGCAGTCAGCAGTAACAACAAGTAGCAGCACTTTTTACCTTACTGACTGGCTGACTGGACAAGGATTCGCAAGCTCACAACTTGATGACATTCTGCTCATGCGCTGTCGGGCACAATGCTGTGGCATATGCAATCCCACAGCTACCTTGGTTGGATCTGTCATGCTGAGTAGCAATGGGAAAGGGAGGGGTGAAGTCCATGAAAAAGAAGCTACTGCAAGTGCTGGCCAAGCGACAGCCATGGATAGGCAAGGAGCTGATGGCCATAGGGAGTGCTGTGATGGCTAGGGAACGGCTGATAGAGGCAACAAGATGAACGGCACAGGCACAGGAGAGGGCACAGGCGCCAAGGTATGGACTGAGGAGGCATGCACCAGGACGTGGTGAGGTTCAGGAAAGAGTGAGGCCACAGGTACTGGTTGGATACAGGGCCAGGCACAATGGGGAATTGCAGAGGAAGAGATTGGTGCCTGTGAGGCCACAGCAATGTTGACACTGGACCGAGGATTACATCACTTCAGCAATAAGAGCGTCTTTGTTGTGGCAAGCGCAAGCAATGTCAACACATATAAGTAGAAGAGAGGCACTGCCTTAACAGACCTGATAGGCAAGCCAAATATGACTGAGTCACAAATGATTGCAACAGGTGCCAGAAACTGCCTATGTATACCTCGTGGAGACACCTTTGGGGACGCAGCATTGATGAGGAGGTGCTGAAGCATCATTTCATGCAATGCAGGGTCAAAAAGTCCAGTCATTGATCAGCATGGCACATTGTCTATTTGACGTTCTTGGCCCTTTCCACAAGCAGGCGGCGCCCATTCCAGTCTCTTCCATCCAGATGACGGATTGCCTGCACAACCAAGGCATGTCAGAGACAAACAAGATGCATACCTCTGCGTCTGCAAGCTAGAAGGAGTCGACACGGCCAACATCAAGAGTATGTTGCACTGGAGACTCACCCTGTCCACATCATCATCGTTTTCCATGATTAGAAATCCAAAACCACGCGATTCACCACTGCGTGGGTTCCTGACAATGCGCGCCTCCTTGACAGGCCCATACTTCTCAAACTTCTTCTCCAAGTCCTATCATGGTCACGCAGTCAAGTTAAATACACAGCTCAGCATGCATGACAGGTCAACAGTACCTTTGAATGGCAGCAAAGATGTTCCTCACCCTCTCATTGATGATGAAGTTTAATCCAGCAGCAAACAGGTGCAAGCCAGTTGTTGGGGGCCTGCGTGAGCGTGGAGGAGACCTGTATCTTGGTGGCGGAAACCTTTCTCTGGCAGGAGACCTGTGGGCCAAGGAACTACGCTGTCAAAGGTGTGTCTGGAGCTTTTAGCATGACTTTGCATTGACTGTCTCAGAGTCATGACAACATTACCTGCGCCTATAACGATCTCTGTCATCAAATCTGTCACCTCTACCAGCAAAACGGTCCCTGGAGCGACTGCGTGACCTGCGCCTTACATCCCTGTCTCTACTACGGCTATGGCTAATTCTAGCTCTGCAATCAACGAAAGTAGTGTGCAAATATCATGCGCAGGCTAAAAATCAGCAGCTGAAGCACCAACAGTCGAAGGACAAGCTCAGCAACCTGGGGCAAAAACTTCAGGTGACGCACCATGAGCGGTTGCTTACCTTGACCTGGACCTGGACCTGTCCCTAGACCTGGAACGAGACCTGAACCTATCACGGGACCTGGACCTTTCTCTGGATCGTACTGGAGACCTGGACTTGGAGATAGATCTGCTTCTAGCTCTCTGCATGAAGTAGAAAAGTAATTTGAGCAACCGGTGTAATGATGACACCACACACAGCGACGTGACTGGTTTACAAGATGGCCAACATACCACAGGTGACCTTTCAGGAGATATGTCACGGCCAGCTGCTATAGGAGATCTGGACCTAGAGCGTTCTCTAGCAGGAGACCCAGACCGGGACTTGCTACGTGCAGGAGAAGCAGAACGTTCTCGTGATGGAGATCTTCCAGCATCCTGAGCACCATTTGCTGCCTCTAAAGGCTCCTCCTCCATGGGTCTTGGAGATCCCTCGTCCGACATCTCGTGCTGCCAAACGGCTCAGAGGCAGCAAGACAGACGCACCGACTGTGATGCAATAGCCTGTCAACGAGGTAGCGTCTGTCGTTGACACCGCATGCAAACAGCACAGTAAGCTCAGCGAAGAAACTTCAAGGCATTTGGGGCCGCCTCGTCGCCCTTCATTTTCACATGCTTTTCTCCGAAACCATACTTAGCTTTGTGAAGTCAGGCTCAGGACGCAAACAGGATCGCGACTGATTGCGATGTGCCGAGCAATATGCCTGACGTTTAGTGGTACGTGGTGAGCAAGCCAGCAAGGTGCTGTTCTCAGGAAGTATAAGGAGACCGGTGCAGCGAGCATGACAGTTCCTTCTTGCATTTTGTCAGGTAGTAACCGCCAGCGCACCAATACGGTCAGCAAAAATCAAGCAGCTGCGGAGTGACAGCCCATGTTCAAATCGCTATCCCACACGAAGCTCTGCCACGAACCTATTGCTGACCGGGAATCTCGACACTGACCAACATATGCCCACCTATGTTTGTTGCAGATTGTCTGGAACAATGCCGACTTTGTTGCACTGTAACATACTCAACAATACTACACGTTCGAGCCAGATATATGGCATAGACAGATGTGCTGTGTCATGCTGCCCAAGCCTGATCCTCATTTAGCTCAAAATAGGTAGCACCTGAGTGACAGCTGAAGAGTCCCTCTCATGGTAGTTGCGTTCTTTCAGCTATGGTTTAGGATGTAGCAGCTATGGTCCTCCCTGTGTTTATCAATAGGTGCAGCCAGGTGTCTCCCTGTTTTATCATAGGTGCAGCGTGCAACTTCAGCATTGAGCACAAGCATGCTAAGTACAAGCTGCTGCCTACCAGAATTATGTCTTAGTCAAGGACACTTAATGAGCAAAACCACACGACATCCAAGTAGCTGTCAGCTTCATTGACTGACAGCTGCCAGCGCTGCAGCAGCTTCTGCCAAGGCAGCTGCATGAAGCTTGACGCTCTGTAGTCTACTCTGTACAGCAGCAGATGTTTGCTGCTGCTGTGCAAAGCCTGTGTGCTTCATTGTGGCAATCTGTTGCTGCATTTCCTGCATTGCAAGCTGCAACTGTGCCACCTGCACAACATTGTACTTTGTGGCATAGGAGCTGGTCAAAGTTTTTGCTGAAATGACTCACAACAGTAATTCAGCACAAATGCCCACAACACTAATATCAGCGCAGTTTGAGGCAAGACAGTTACAGTCATCCGCAACATGGCTTCAAACACATTTGTAGCGACAGCGCTGTCAGGTCGACGCTTCACCGCATGGCAGAATATGGCAAATGCTTCCTGATATTTGAGGCTGCTGGAATGGCGTGTGCACCAAATCTCAAACAAGCCACATTTTGTCGAGGAAACAGCAGGGCACCTGTTGCTCAGCAGTTGCACGAGCTATCTCCTCCTGTTGCAGCTGCTGTGATAGAGTGGCACTGTCAGCATCAGCAGCCTTTCGTGCCTCATGCTCATGTCTCACCTGCTCCTCAAGCATAGTCTTGTCAGCCTGTCATAGCAGCTTTGAGACCTGAGCTGTGGACTGATTCTGTTATGGCTGTGCAATTGTGTGAGCACACAAGCCCATGAACATGCAAGCGCTGCTGAGCTGCAGGACAGTTCAAATGCAATGTGTTGAAGTCTGTCTCATTTGACGCACTACAAGAAGCTGGCAATTGCATGGACATTGACAAGTGAGTTTGTGCACTAAAAATGCCACAGGCACATGCCTTGTCACCTGGTCACATTGACAGCTGAGTCTGCAAATGTGACAGTGATGTGGACAGATATTACCAGGTGAAGACAATGATTGAAAAAGGCTACAGTCGAGTAGTATTTGTTTACCAAGGGCTGGTTGGGTACCTGAAGTTCCACCAGCTCGGAGAGGAGCGCAGTGTTGCTGGCTGTCAGGCGTGTCACTTGCTGCTGACCCTTGTTGTGACTGCCAAAACATTGTTCAGCTGATCTGGCTTCGCTGTCTGCACCTACCTCATCAAGTGCCTGTCCCTTTACCCCATGCTGCTTGCCACCAGATGCAGCTGCTGGCCTGCTGGTCTCACTTGGCGCTGCTTCAGCAGCTTCATCAGAAGCTTCAAAAGAGTTTGGGTCGTTTGAAGCCACAGCTGTTGTAGTCACCTTGGTGAGGTTTGGCTTTACCCTGCCAGGCTGCATGGCGACCGCATGCTGTGCCCAGGAAGTTACAGAGGTGTCAGCTTTGTACCTCCCCTTTCTGGCAATCTGCCGCTGCTGAGAACTGCTAGTGGCTGCTTGATGATCAGGAGGGCCTGACTTAACCCTGCCTGTACCGATCTTGCTCTGAACAGGCTGGGAATGGCCCGTCTCCTCTGCATGGCCCTCAGCAGCTGCATTGTTGTGCACAGCGCCGCCTGATGTGACCCTGCTGACAGTAGACTCAATCTGTGCAGCTGTGATGGAATGCTCATCAGCTTTGGCTGAGCCAGACTTCCCTTTCACAGGCTGATGTTCACCTTGTGGCTGTGCACTTGTTGCTTCAGTCTTGCTAGCAGAGTTGCTTGGCCGTTCACCATTGTTCTGCTGTTGCCGCTGCGGCTGTGGCTGCTGGTGGTGCAGAGACTGGTGGCCACCTCTGACTCTGCCAGTCCCACTGCTTATGCCATGCTGCTGTGCCTTTCCTGCTTGCTGACTATGCTGGGGGGGTCTGACGGAGGGTGGCAGAGGGGGGAGCCTCTTTGTCTTGGGAGCCTTGGTGGGGTGCGGTTCTGCACTCTCATTGCCTTCGACAACGTCGCCCTTGTCCTGCTGCTGAGTCTGCATAGGCAGCTCTTGTGCTACTTGGCGCTGAGTCCTTGACTGCAGCACACATCGTCATGTTTGAGTTCATTGCTCACAGCTGTTGCCGGTGGTGCTGGTGCAAATTAGCGCTGCAACAATCAATCAATCAATTAGTCTACATTTTCTGTCTTTGGGACCCATCAGGGGAGTCAACAGACAATGACTGACAACTCGGAAAATTTTGACTTAACAAGTCATTCAATGCTGTTCTGGACCACAGAAAGATCCAACTATTCAGGGACCGTTACACATATCCTGAGATAATCAACAAGGCATGACAGTCATCTGCGCCAGCTCTCACAGCAGCTGATGGCAGTGACAGCTCACATTGTAGCGCCCCACCACTGACACATCACAAATTGATGCAATGCAGTCATGACGCAACAGGCAGACACCAGTGCTTGTTGCAGAGTGCAAAGTAGTCAGGGTGACAAAGACTAAACATACTGATACTTTGCTGAAGCAAGCAAGTATCCGAGCAAGGTCAAGAAAGCTAAACAAGGATGAGCAAATCCCCAAGCTGTACAGCTGACTGAGCTGTACCTGCAGCTTGGATTCTGTAGATCCCAGCAATTTAGGGGACATCACAGCAGGCTGCCTGCTTGGAGATGCTGCGCTTGTCAGTTTGTTTTTGGAAGGCTTAGGGGTTCCACCATCTTGCCTTGCCTGAGACAAGCATGTGTTTGGTATGTGATGCTGGGACGGACGATATGCTGTTATGCTAGGTGTGTAATGCTATACTCACGCAAATGCATGGCTGGTTAGCTGTCTGGCCCCCGCAGCTTGTCCTTCTATGCTGTGACGCAAAACGTCAAAGCATTTTGATATGCGGAGAATGTAGGCTGCTTGCCAGCATTAGGCAGTCTGCAAGCTTTGTGCCATGTGCAGGGCTTCAAATGCCTCAGGATGCAGCCTGTTGACATGTTCTTGGGAATGAAGTGCTAGGCCTATGCAGGCAAGTACATTTTGACACATATCATGGAAGCAATACTATTGCAGCTGCGCCCAGAGCTGGTCTAGCATGAGCATGCGCGTTGCCAGGCTTGTCCAGCACCATTGCTGCTTGATCCAGCCCAGAAGCATTGCAGCTCCGCTGTCCCTCTGCATCGGCTTGCAGGCGCTCATAGTACGTCTGCAACAGCAGCAGTTCTTTGAGGTCGCTGCTTTCACAAAGCTGAGCTGGTGTGCAAGCACATGCGCTGCAGAGCTACATCACAGTACAAGACGCAGCTGCTGGCCTGTAAAGCATGTTTTCTGAGCAAACAAGTCTCACCCTGAAAGGGCCAGGCTGCATTTTTATCCTGCATGGATGCAAGGCTTGTTGCAAACAACGGTTAAGTCTTGCCCACAGCGTCAAGCGATGTTCTCTGCAACCGGCTTCTTTGTTGACACCAAGCAGATTTTTGAGCAAGTTTGCAATGAAGTTGCAAGGCTGACCTTGCCATCCCAGGAGTCCAACAAACGCTGCCGCAGATCCTTGCTGTCCTGGCCCTTCTGCTTAAGCCGCCTGGCCTTCTTGTCATGTACCTCTTCCTCCTCTTGAGGGAGCATGTCCTGAGCAAGACGGCTCAGCTCAGCAGTCATCGCTGCCACCTGTGCCGCTGTGTCCTATAATAGCAAGCAACCAATATATCATGGGTACTCCAGACAGACTCCACACAGAAGCATTAGGTTGGTGTTACATGTCTTTTGACATTGGGAAGATATGCAGGCAGCTCTATACAGCAAGGCGTCCTTGCATAAGCATGCTGGTCAGCTTTGCAGACCCGCCACTGCCTCACTATCATGCGTACTTGAAGTTCTGTGCAAACTAAAAGCCATACTCATCAATGTCAAATCAAGTGATAATCAGAAAGGTAAGGCTATATTTCTGACCTGTCCAGGGGCAATGGTGCTGCGCCGTAAGCGGCTTGTGCGCTTGCCTGCCATCTCCCTGTCCTCATCAGTGAAGTCTGAGTCATCCAAGTCAGCAGTGTAGCTTGGCAGAGCGCTCTTGCGCCTTTCAAGGCCACTGTCTACTGCAAAAGCAGCACTTGCCTGCTCTGCATTGTATTCCAGCAGATGTTCATCCAGATCAGTGTCGTTGCCAGTGTACCATTCACCATACCGCACAGCCTGACCAACAGGGCGCCTGCATCATCATCAGCTGCTTGTGTAAAAAGCATGTACACAATGGTTATAGTGTTTCCGCAATACTCAAAACCCACAGCTGCTTCACAGGCATGACAGCTTCACAGCAGCAAGCAGTATGCATTCCTGCAAACTGTAGTCATTGCAGCAGTACCTGCGCTTGTTGATGGCAGCTTGGCAGGCCAAGGGCACATCACCAACATGATGCTCCTGTTCATCTTCAGCGTGAAAGCTAGGGCTTGGTGCCGGCACTGCGAGATTTGTCTGCTTGATTGGATCAGGATTCATCTCACTGTCAACATGCTGACTGTCTGGGTTGCTGGCTGCACGCACAGTTTGTGGTACAATTGCTGCAGATTTTGACTTGCTGGTGTCTGAGGCAGGAAAGCTAACTGCTGCTTGCTGTGACACTCTCATCACCCTGTCCAAACCATTTACTACAGATGCAGATGAGACCTTGGCCAGCAGCTGTGGCTGTGCACCCATGCTGGCCTGCTGTTCCAGTCGCACAGCAGACTGCTGTGGCATGGACTGTTTGGCGTATGGGCCAGCAGCCCGGTGGGGACGCGCTGGCTGGTTCTCTTTATCTCCTGGTGTCCCAACTGTCACAGCTTCGCATGCCTGTTTTGAGGGCGCCTGAACTGGCTCGGCTGCTTTGAGCTTGCTCCCGCCAGTGACTCTATCGCGGCCAGTCGCCGATGCTGTCTGAGTATCAGCTGGCACTGAGTCGCAAGTTTTCAACTTTGGCACCGCCAGAAGACTGAGAGAAGTTGCTGCTGACGGTTGACATCTTGCGCGCTTTCGGCTTATTGCAGGTGTCCGCGTCGCCTCACTTGACGGCATGTCAGCTGCCAAGCTATCGGCAAGGCGGTTTCAGTACCATGCGACAGATCCTGAAAACCTATAAGCTAGAGGGTATAGAGCTGGGATGGAAACGTTGCACATGCCGCTTGCAAGACCTACGGGGTCTGATTCAAAGCAGACGCTGTAACAGACGCTTTCTGCGGTGATCAGGCGAACCGAGCCTGTAGGGGTGACAGGTGCCGCAGCAGCGTGGTGGTGTCAAAAAAGCTGCAAGGAATCCTAAAGCAGCATGGTACGAGCTGAGGAACAGCAGCGCAATCTAATTAGTTTGTAAGTAGCGCTTGCAGGGTCACCATGGACATCAGCTCAGATCTTT
>JAABUO010003467.1_pt1 | contig 18782 bp, 26 predicted proteins | sample 5559291 | NCBI WGS metagenome assembly JAABUO01 (sample SAMN10711878, study PRJNA513372) | rock metagenome | isolation source: Antarctica rocks | place: Antarctica: Victoria Land, Finger Mt sud | reverse complement strand
GACAGACACAAAACCAGGACATCCAAGATCGCATCATCCATCGTGCACAGAATTGGGATTAGCAGTTGCACGACACCTTGAGAATGACATTGAGGCGCTGCAACAGTTCCTCATCCTCATCTCCATCAAAGCTGGCCAGGGACTTGGTGGTGACCATGCTGCCGCCGCCTGCCTGCCCAGCCAGTCTGTCCACCCTCTGTGCTGCGCCAGCCACCTCTGCCACCTTGCGCCCCTGCACCCATTTTCATTTCATTTAATACCTTACAGTCTCGGGTGTGGAGCCAGTTGTGACTCATCAGACATCCTGGCTTGAACCACCCCTCACTCATGTCATCAACACATCTCCTTCAGCTCAACACCTCATTGCTGACGCAACACAAGTCCATCATTGCTGTTTCAGTCACAGCCCAGTGACAAAATGCATGCTGGTGTCATCTCTTGGGCACTTCACTGCATGGATGCAAATGAGATGTGATTCATCTGGCCCAACCGCAAATCAGTGGATCAGTACTGTCTTGATGTAGACAGGTGACTGAGTGGGACATCAGATGTGGCTCACAGCTCACCTCATCCAATGAAGTTGCAACACTGAAGTCATCCCCAGCAATAGGGACTGCACTGAGGCCAGACATCTGCACAGCTGTGGAGGGACTAGCTGTTTCTTTGTCCCCATAATTGTCTTTCATGCTGCGCACCTGAAAGATGCATCAACCAGTTGGACAGAGCGTCACACACTGAGACAGGAGCATGGTGACGTGCTCAACTGGCAGCAACAACTTGTATGTGTTGCCAGACACTGTTTCAGATACCTCTGATGCACATGCAACCCATGTGAGCAGCGGATTATAAGCACAAGGCAAAGTTGCAAACACAAGCTGCTGCATGCTCAATACGACGTACACTTGGTAGGTACCTAGCAAAACAAAAATGCTTGGCTAGCACACCTGTAGACACCATACACCAAGGGCAAGACGCCACGCAACTCATGCAGCAAGCTGGATGGGTGGCAGCAGGACTACAAGCAAAGTGGATGTTTCAATGAGAGCTTGTGCAGCAGTAATCACCTTGCCATAGGCAGAGCCAGCAACAACAACATCACCAACACGTAGAGTGCCGGTCTGGACTAGGAGGGTGGCAATAGGGCCAACACGCCGATCCAAATGTGCCTCCAACACTGTGCCGGCCGCTGCTCTGTCAGGATTGGACATCAGCTGCTCTACCTCTGCCACTAGCGCCACAGTCTCAAGAAGGTCATCCACGCCGGTGCCCTTCTTGGCGCTGATCTGAACATTTCAATTTCAACTTCAGCATCTCGGCAGGTACTATGGGTGCAGACAGGACAGTACAATATCTTGTGTGTCCCCAAAGACCTCAAAAGCACTTCAGATTATGACATGACAAGCCCTCACGCATGATAGACATCCCAATCCTGATTAGCCTGTGAGTCTGCTATGTGGATGCACCTAAGGCCGTTCATTGTTTTGGTGCCCCAGCCACCAGGATCCACAACGACAGCACGCATGCAGCACATGCCTCAGGCCTTATAACACACACTTGTAACACATCAATGCATGCACAGGCAGAGGTAGCAAAGGGCCGCACTGGTATCATGGGAGTCTTGCCACCCCACTCTTCAGGCAAGAGGCCAGCTTCACTCAGCTCCTGCTTCACTCGCTCAGGATTTGCGCCATCCTTATCAATCTGCATGCACCAAGGCAACAAATGTCATTTGATCTAGCACACCATGTTGGACTAAGGTTTGTGCATCACTGCTGCAAGCTGAAAACATGCAAGGTTCATTACCCTAGCAAATGTCACATCAGCACATGGAGCTTGACATGCCCTGCAAGCCATAACCTCTCACAGCTGCATACTGGTGCATTCAGCTGCAGGCAGTGTCTTTTGTGCTTACAGATGGTGGCTGGACAGATTCTGCAGCTGGTTCAAGGTGTTCCAGGACACGGTATTGTATTTGATGGGTACACATCTGACTACATCCTATGTTGACAGCAAAGCCTTCAATATGGCTCTTGGTCTAATGCAATGTCTCAGAATATTGGGGCAGCATGCAAATGCCCAGATGCCCCATGTTTGTTTTGCAGCTGCATTGCAATCATCATGCTTGGAATGCTCGCTGCTGCTGACACAACTGTACTGTGAACACAACCTTTCTATCTGCATTGACCGCTGGCATTTCCACATGGTGCTAGGCCACCTGATCACGAATGACCACTGCCACACAACAAACAGCAACACAGAGGACACAGCAAAGCAACCTATCGGCTGCTGCTGAAATCTGCGGCAGACTTCAATTCTGCAGAGAGCAAATCAGCAGATGGATGAGCAGATATGTACCTTATTGATGGCCACAACAATGGGCACCTCAGCAGCCTTGGCGTGGCTGATGGCTTCCAGCGTCTGCGGTCGTACTCCATCATCTGCTGCTACAACAATGATGGCTACGTCCGTCACTCTAGCTCCTCTTGCTCGCATTGCACTGAAAGCCTGGAAGGCAGCAACAACAGCTCAGTGCAAATTGCAATCATTGAGTGGCACCAAAAGCATGCACTTTGACAGTGACTCTTTGCAAGGGCCAGAGTAGCTGCATGCAACTTGCTGATGACCAGCCACATGAGGCCTTTTCCATTTGCAGCTAAGGACTTGTCTGGCTGCAGCTTTTGCGCAAGGTATTTGACAGCTGCAGTGTTGCTGTTGCTTTTCTACAAATGTGCTGTTGGAGTCAGTCTGGCACCACAAGGACTACACCTCTCTGTATCTGTGCATGATGTAGCAAGGCATGTACATCCTGGCCTGACAGCAGCACACAAATGCATTACGACGGCAGTACCTCATGGCCTGGTGTATCCAGGAAGGTGACCTCCTTGATGTCACCCTCTGTGTCCACCCCAACAGTGTAGGCACCAATAGCCTGCGTGATGCCTCCTGCCTCCCCTGCTGCTACCTTGGACTTGCGTATAGTGTCCAAGAGGGATGTCTGCAGGCATACCCAACAGGTGTGAGCACAACAGTAAAGATGCCTTGCCTCTCAGGTCATGCCTTGCACAGCTGCCGGTGTTTGGTGCAGTCTGCAAGCAGCTGTGCCTATGTAGCAGCTGTGCCGCACGTCGCTAGCTAGTTGCAAGCATGCAAATCTGTGCAAGAGGCAATGAATTAGGTGTAAATGACATGAACAGAGCCTGTGCAGCTCATCAGTGTATGTGTTGCTCCATCTGCACAGACCGTTGCCTGCATACCGAGCAAGCAGCATGCAAAGAATCACAGACCAGCAACCAGACTTTATGTCAATTAGTGCATTACACGACCCACTGATACATCTTGATGCCTAAAGAGACGCAGACTGACCTTGCCATGATCAACATGACCCATGACCACCACAACAGGCGGCCTGGGCTGCAGGAATTCCAAGTCCTCCTCCTCCACGTAGTCCATGGTCTTACGAGCAAGATCATCAAGCCTTGCCTCCTCCTTCTCCAGGATCTCGACTTCAAACTCCTCTGCAGCCATTTGGACGGTCTCAAAGTCCAGCACCTGGTTGACCTGTGCCATGATGCCCTTCATGAACAGCGCCTTCACAATCTCGGTGGGGGCTACTGCAAGCTTGTCTGCCAAGTCCTGAACCGACATGCCCTCCAGACCAACTTCCAGGATTTCCTCCTTTTCAGGTCGGCCAGCCTCAATGGCTGCTGCTCGCCGCTGCTTGCGCTCAGCACGAGTTACACGCCTGCTGCCAGCGTCTACGCGAGTCTTGTTCTTACGCCGACCCTCGTCTCCAGTTGGCTTGCGGCCTTTGCACATACAAAAGGAGCGTTAGTGCATTTGGCCCCTTGGTAATTGACAGCACGGCTAGCATGACACAAAGTCAATGTTAGGGTTATTTGAGTGTCATTTGATGGCGCATGAAGTACAACATTCGCAGCTCACTGTACGGTCAGAGCTGACGGATTGGCAGGATGTGCAAAGAAGAACAGGACATCATGGCTACTGACACTGTCACATATTCCAAAGCCCAGCGCGCTTCGCAAGCCCCCCAAACAGCAATTACAGATTAATATGCAGCAGATGCAGGCAGCAGGTGCAAAGCATATGAAGGCTGACAACAGGCACACCTTTGCCTTTGCCCTTCCCATCGTCATCATCTGATTCCTTCTTCTTGCCCCCCCTGCTGGCTGGCCTGCTGCCAGGTAGAGGCTGAGCAACAGGAGCTCCAGGTATAGGGGCTGCTTGACCACCGGTGCTGGGTTGCCTTGCTGCCCCATTGTTGCTACCGTTGCCATTTTGCCGGGACTGGTCAGGACGCTGATTAGAGCGGTGACGCATTGCATCAAAACGGTCTAGATCGATTGGGGGTGGCCTGCTGGGAGGCGCTCTGAGTCCAGGCTTTGCTGCCAGCACAGGTATGTTTGCAGCTGGATTTGATGGTGCTTGTGGAGCAGCTGGTGCTGCTTGTGGAGCAGCTGCTGATGACGCCAATGCAGACCCATCCTGCCCATTTGCTGGTGGCTGCGCTGGACTGGGCTGTGTTGCCTGCCCAGCAGCTGGTGATTGCGAGGACTGGGATGGGGCTTGAGATGGGGATTGAGATGGTGCACTTGGACGCGGCTGAAAGCTGGAGGCAGCTGCAGACCTTTGAGAAAAGTGTGCACTAGAGGGCAGCTCTTGACGCTGAGGCTGTCTTGCTGCTTGACTATGGGGCTGTGGCCTGGCAAGTGCACTACTATTCAGTGCAGAGGGGGCCTGAGGCCTTGAGGGGGGTGGGACTGGGGTCTGAGGCCTTGCTGAAGGCGACGCAGATGCTGGTGACGCCTGCGACGCTGAAGAGGGCCGTTGTTGTGACAACAATGACTTTTGTGTCTCTGCCTGTGACTTTGTGGCTGAGTGAAGGTTCTGCTGATTTGAGGCCAGATCTGGCACTCCAGAGTGCGAGGGAGCTTCTGCATCAGTTGCAGGAGCCTGTGGGGGGCTGGACTGCAAAGGTGGCTGTTGTGAAGATACACGGGAAACATCTCTCCTCTGTTGTCTTCCAGCACTGCCTCTGTTGTCATACCGGTCTCGTCCGTTTTGTTCATTTCTTGAACGTTGCTGGCGAGGGCCTTGCTGATCTGGAAGAGAATTTGAGCCCCCATTTCCGTTGTCACGTTGCTTTGAGGTGTCCCTTCGAGGGACTGGTGGTACTGACGGTGGGGCGGGTCGAACAGGCCGCTTCGGCGGTCCCGCAAGTGAGGGTTTACCAGTCAATGCTGGAGCGCTGTCGTCGCTCGCCTGAGTCCTAAGACGTGTTCGTGCTTTTTGTGGGTGTAGCTGGTGCAACATGCTGTCAAACAGGTGACGACGATGAGTATTACACTGTCCCTGCATTGTTGTGCTGGTGAAGACCATTGTCTTACTGCGCAAAAAGTCTGTACAGTGTTGTCACGACTGCATTGTCGAATTTAGCACAGGTGCTCCACGGTAAACAAGCAAGATCAGATCAGGGTTCTGAAGCTGAAACCAAGAAACCTAACCAACTTTGCATGCTGTGAAGTTTCTCGTGGTTTCAGCTTGCTTGCTGGTCAATAAATGCCAAGTATGGCGTGCACTTTCCAAATTGGTGCACCTCGTCATGCGGGCTGTGATCGGCAGCAACCCAGCACCAGGTGCCAGGCGTTCTGCAGGTCTATGTGCATATTGATCCCGTCACCACGTTGCTGAGGCTATGTTCATGTTCTGACGTTGCAGGAGGTGGGGGTGTCCGTCAGCATTTGTAGGATTCAGAAAATGCGGTACTGACTCGATTGCTAGGCATTATAATTTTTCCTGCTCGTACTATGTTGTGAAAGTCACAAGCTTTCTATCATAATTTCTTGCAGGTCACCTCTCTAGCTCACATAATCCTGCAAGTTTTTTTGAAAGAACTCATGCTGCTACAGCTAGTGTCAGGTGATTTCTGAAAGGCTTGTAAAGCTGTAGCTTTCAGTGCCTGCAGCAGCTTGAAGGTAAACTTGCACTTGTTCAATAGGTCAGCAGGAAGATTTAAAAGGCAAGTGACTAGAATGATGCCAATTGGAGTACCTAGAGTCCCATACAGAACCCCAAAAGAGGGGGGTTGGCAGTGGGTGGACATATGGAATTGCTTGGTATGACCTCAGTACCAGCTTGCATGCACTTTGTGTCATAAGGTCCAATGTGTCTAGTGCTAATCAGCATATGTTGATGTGCAGTATCGAGAGAGAATCATCTTTCTTGGGAAGGCAATCGACGAAGAGACTGGCAATCAGCTAGTGGCAACAATGCTATACTTGGACAGTGAAAACAAGAAGGATCTCAACCTGTATATCAACTGCTCTGGTGGAGATGTAAGCAGCTTTGTTACCTGCATCCCATGTGTTGTCTGTGGATTCAAGCAGGTCACAAATCACACACTGCACTGTCAGCATCACCTCAGCTTCCTGCATGAACTGTGAGCTGACAAGCTGGTGTCTTCTGCAGGTAGTGCCATGCCTAGCATTGCATGACACCATGCGTCACATCAAGTCTGATGTAGTCACAGTAGGTTTTGGAGGATGTATGGGAATGAGTGGATTTTTGCTGGCAGTTGGCAAGAAGGTAATGTTCTGAAATTAGTCGTGCAGTACACTCTGCTCTGTACAGTCCATAAGCCCTGCATGTTACCCTGTGTAGGTATTCTGTAGAGGTTTTTTTTGTGGATTTGCAGGGAAAGCGTTATGTACTGCCAAACACAAGGATCATGTTGCATCATCCATCAGGTTCAGCACGCGGTCAGGCTTCAGACATACAGAACGAAGCCAAAGAGCTGTTGCGGATACGTGGCTATGTTAACAAGATGTTAGCACAAGCTACCGGCAAGTCGGTAGAAAGGGTATGTTACATTCAAAATGTCTTTCTGCTGCAGACATGACTGATGAACTCATCACTCTTTGTTTCTTACAGCTCTGGCTTGTCTGCAGGTGCAGCACGATTTCAACAGGAATTACTACTTCAACACTCAAGAAGCTAAAGAATATGGCATCATTGACAACATCATCAAGCCCCCTCGCAGTGCCATGCTTGGAGTGTGATGTCAAGTCCACATCATGTACATTAGCAATCAGCTCAGTCCAGCAAACTGCAATGGTAGCGCTTCTGCTGGATTTCTTGAAGTTGCACAAGCTCCAGCCTCTTTTGCCAATGTTTCTACAGCGTCACATTCGCCGCCCTGAAACTCCAGTGCAATGTGCTCTTCTGCATGCAAATTGCCACTCTAGGGTCAAACCATTACTCTCAACCAATACTTGAGATTGTTGGCGACACTTGTGATGTTAAGTTTGCGAGGCAGCAGATCTTTGTCAAAAGTTCAGCAGTCGTGGTGCAACTGACAGAGCTTTCTTATGTACAACATCACAGGCTCATTAGTAGTGCTACACATATTTGCATGGCAGAAGTGTATGCTTGATGATGGTAGACTGCTTGAGTTGAGTGAACCAAGTGTCTGGGCTTTGGTTTGGGTTCGGGCACAGCACATACCAGTCTGGAATAGATCCCATATCTCTGAGCGCAATCCAGTGTTGGCCTTCAGTTCATCAACTGTGTGTTGGTCCAGCTTGGCTTGAGTCGTGCGAAGTAGAATCACACTCTGCATTCACCGTACCTACGTATTACCTAGATGCCTGATAGCACAAGGGGTTGTTGAAGCTGTCTGGAAGAGCCTTGCAGCTGCTTTGGTGAGACTCAATGATGTTTCACAGGCACCTCACCTGAACCTGTTGCTGCACTGTGATAATGAGCTGGGTGGCAGCTTGCGCAGCAGATACAGGGAATATTACCCACAACAACCTGGAATAGTCTGCACGTAGTGGTCGTTGGCCGTAAGTTTTGGGTATGACCTGCAATCACATCAGTCTGGCATACTGAAAGATGGGGGACATGTGTCCAGCCTCCTTGCCAACAATCATACAACCAGGTAAACCACAGCAAATGTCTGCCATCAGGTCACACCTCTGCAACATCTTTCGTCAGATGTTCAGTGGCTTCCCCTGAAACAGGCTCCAGCAGGTTCAGACCTGAACATTCCTGTAAAATTGCACTTTGGAAGTTAGGCTGGAAACAGGACATGCCTGACCTCCACAGATGTGCAAGCAGGTTCTGTGACTTGCTGAGGACGTCGGACTATGTGTTGATGCAGATCAGCATATGCTACAAGCAACCAGGGTGTTTTGGCTACTGACCAAGGGAAGAAAGTCCCAATGGCCTGTGCCAGGTGTGAAATCATAGACATCACTCCAAAAGTTTTGGAACCTTGAAAGCCCTATGGTCTCCAGCTGTGCTGCAGCCAGTAAGAAGGTGTGGCAGCTGCAGGAACAAGATGATGCCAAGAGTTTCCAGAGCAAAGCAGCAGGTCTGTACGCCACACCTATTAGGCCCTGATAGCTAACATCAAAGCACCCAAACTGAATGTTACTGGAGGCTTCTATAATTGGCTTTGTGCCGCATGCCAGCATGCATCTACAGTCACAGCAGTCCCTTGTTCTGCACACAGGATGATTTCAGCAGCGAGTACCATGCTTGCCAGCAGCTGATGACAGAAAATATCGAGTCACACCTGAACTGACGGCACACTGTGATAATGGTACAGTTCCTGCAGTCTCTGACAAACAAGCTGCACCACAAGAGCACGCTTACTCTAGATGACAAAGTGTAGCTGTGCTGTCTTTCAAAGTAAGGAGTGTACCTGCCATCAACCGGGCCTACAAAGATGCAGCAATTGTTGCAGTCATCGATGTTGACGGAAGCTGAATTGTCAAAGAGATAGATACTGCAATTCTGCATCACAATTGTTGTAGTGATGAGACACTGTGAAGCTGCTATATCTCATTATTTTCCCAACTGCAAGCTTGATCCTGCCCTACCTCACAACTGTCAACAATGAACTGCTGACCTTGTATAGACCTGCGTGACACTCTTGCAGCTTGATATGGGGGACTTTAGCACTTGCTGAAGCTCGATACAATACATGCTGACCCTGGAGGTTTGACTTTGCTTTGCCCCGTCAGGTCTTTGTATGCAAAGTCTTTTGCGTCTGAACGATCAGCCCTATCCCAGGAGAACACCGGTGGTGGAACTGTCTGATCAGCAGATTCGGCCTGCACGCCGATGATGCACATCAGTCAAAATGAGAGTGCGCACTATCGTCTACAAAGCAATCTATCATACTTCCACTCGATACAGGGAAGCCCTGCTGCGGCTTCCAGAAAAAATGCAGCCCATGGTGCCTGTCCATGCAACAAGCAGCTGTTACAAGCGGCCACGATTGATGTGCTGGCACATTCTATGTGCAAGCGAGCCGTTGAGCCAATGGCTAAAACCTCGTCGAGTATGCGCAAAAAAACAGATAGCAAGCTGCAATTTCAGAAACTCGGAAGCTTTCGCGCTGTGCATTCTTCTTCTTCTTCGTCTTCTCAGATTTGCATTGACAAGACTCTGTACAGGAAAGCTATACAGGTCTTTTGACAAGGCAGGTAGCCGTTCCGGGCTTTGGTTCATTGGGTGCTCGTATCTCAATCAGCTGCTTATCAAGCCTTCTGGCGACTTGTGAGCTGCCGTTTGTTTGGAGTAAAGGCAAGGTGTTTAAGCTTTGTTTGAGCTTATCGCACGGAGGCAGTCAAAGGCGCCTTGATCGTGAACAGAGCGTCAGACATACCCAGAGTTGCTCACAGAGAGCGGGTGACTCCGCCTCGATCGCCCCTGCTGCAGCCAAATCTGTGTGTGAGACCTTGTCAGAAGGCACAAGGTGCTTCACACGATAGGTTACCATGGCAGCCCAGGGAAACCGGAAGAACCGTCAGGTACGGTTGGAAGGCCTTTGGTCGCGGTCGCAATATCAAAAAAGCCTGCAATAACACAGCCGAGTCTTGATTGACGAGGTCCTGCAGTTCTGTGTGCAATGCACAAACAGCTCACTCAACTGAACCACTCTCTTCGACACATGCATGTGCATGCATGATCTGACATGCTTGTTGCACTTGTTTGGCCGCTATTCCCTCTTGTCACCATATGTTAGTTCGCCCCGAACCCCTTTTGGACCCTGCAGTTCAAGATAGAGCCCTTCAAGCATCCTGTCAAGATGGATCCCAAGTATGGAGGTATGTGCAGGCAGCAAACATCTTACAATGTGGGAATGTTAGTGATCGAGGTATGCAGCAAACCAGTGTGCTTGTTTTATGCAGAGAAAACTTGGAAGGTGCTAGAAGACGCTATTCATGAGATAAACAATCACAATGCTAGCGGCTTAAGCTTTGAAGAGCTCTACAGGTGCGTTATAACTTCCAAACGGGTCTCAGACCATCAGCCATGATGAGGAATTCTCTGTTTTGGTCTTGCAGGAATGCATACAACATGGTCATCAATAAATTTGGTGACCAGCTGTACAGTGGTCTGGAGGAGACCATCATCAAGCATCTGCAGTTCATAGAAACAAAGGTGGAAGCAGCACAAGGGGAGAGTTTCCTGCGCGAGCTCAAGCTGCGATGGGACCATCACAATAAGTCCATGCAGATGATCAGGGATATCCTCATGGTATAGTTGTAAATGCAGGGTTTGACATGCTCATTCTCGCGCCAGCATGCTGTATGTTTTGTCATGCTCATGTTAAGGCAGATTGTCTAACAGAGTCAACCAGTCAACACAGGGGATTGCCATAACTTGTGCTTCGTTTTGCAGTATATGGACCGGATATATGTCAAACACCAGAATAAGGTACCTGTACATCAGCTTGGCCTTGACAAGTGGCGAGATGTTGTGGTTCGCAACAAGAAAGTAAGAGAGCGTCTGCTGACAACGCTGTTGGATCTGGTGCAAAAAGAGCGCACTGGAGAGGTCATTGATAGAGCGCTCATGCGGTCAATCACCATGGTCAGTCACAGATCTGCTGTATGTTGCTATTCTGTGCTGTGCTGATGCTGATACAGATGCCACTGAGCAGACATGCCTCGAATGGCGCAAGCTGATGTGCAGAGGCGGCTCTGCACATCAGCTTGCACCATTCAAGGCATGTCTGCTCAGTGGCATCTGTGCATATGCGCATGCAGCAAAGCCTCTTGCTGCCTGGACACTGTGTGGGCTTTGCGCTGTGCAATGTTTTTGGCATCAAGACACAGTTGTTACAATGCTTGCAGATGTTAATGGATCTGGGGCCTGTTGTATATGTAGAAGACTTTGAGAAGCATTTTCTTGCCAAAGCCTCTGAGTTCTACCAGGTACTGCTTGCAAATGAGGGCTTTGCTTTGACAAGACCCAGTAGCAGCAACAAATGGTGTTTGCTGCCTTGTGCAAATTTAGCACGAACGCTGAATTGCTGGTCTCCCTCTTGATGGCAGTTTGTATCTTGAACATTACGTTTGTGTACATCTTTGCATCAGCAGACACTGATTGCATCACACTGTTCAGAGCAACCATGCCCAATGCACAGTATGACTCACTGGGTGCCACTGACATGTGACTCTGCACATGTTGCTGAGTCTCAGCATAATTGCCCAAGCACAGTTGCTGTTCCAAGCATGTGCACTTTGCAAGACTGTTGTAGAGATTCTGAGGGCGCTGCATGCCTTCAGGCTGAGGCTCAATGCTATATTGGAAGCAGTGACTGCCCTGACTACCTCAAGAAGGCAGAGAAAGGCCTTGGCGAGGAGATTGAGCGTGTAGTGAATTACCTGGATCCCTCTAGTGAAGCACATATCACCAAGGTTGTAGAGAATGAGCTCATTGGCAAGCAGGTATGTATTTCAGCCTACAATCCGCAAGGAACTGGCTGAGAACCAATCACAGCTTGCCTGCACCTGGTACATGCAGCAGCAACTATGGTGAGCCTTGCAGTATGTGCAAACAACAGCTTGCAAAGGCCAGAGCTGCGCGACACCCACTTGTCAACGCTTGGGCATCACAAGTGTGATCTTGCGCATGCATTTCGCATAACTGTGTCATACCTTAAAGCTGGTAAACTTTGCTTGTATACAACAGTCATATGTGATGCAGATGAGGGCGTTGGTAGAGATGGATAATTCCGGCCTGGTAGTCCTGCTGGAGCAGGCTCAGTACGAGGACTTAGCTCGCATGTACTCCCTGTTCAAGCGATTGGACGAGGGCCTGAACATGATCCGCAAGATCATGGGAGAGCACTTGAAGACTGCAGGCAGCGCCTTGGTGCAGGATCCAGAGAGCACCAAGGACCCTGTTGACTTTGTGCACCGCTTGCTGGCCATGAAGGACAAATACGACAGGTATGTCCTTTTTTTGGACAGTATGTGCAAGCTGATGTATGTTGAGTTCTGGCTGCCGAACCTGGAGTCCAAAAGCTTGTCTCCAGCAGTGCAGTTTTGGGAGCCAGACCTCATCAGTCTCATGATCTCTGCCCGCTATGCATACACACCTATCACAGTGGTGCTTGATAGCCAGCAAGCTGTGTATGAAATGGCTCTGGCTTGGTAGATGTGTATGCATATCAGGCAGAGGTCATGACACCGACAGGTCAGATGTCAGTAGTGAAAGAGTTTCTACAAACTGCATCATGTGACTGAGCACTCCATTCACAGGTGTGGTCTGCAGAACTGGCCACATGATTGCTGTCAAATGATTGTGTATATACTTCATGAGGTCAACTTTTTTTTTTGCCTGTCTGCAGAATCATTGCTACGTCCTTCAATAATGACAAGACTTTCCAGAATGTCTTGAACCACAGCTTTGAATCCTTCATCAACTTGAGTCAGCGGAGCCCTGAATACATCAGCCTGTTCATGGATGACAAGCTGCGCAAGGGCCTGAAGGGCATGTCAGAGGATGACATTGAGAGTGTCCTGGATAAGGTCATGATGCTGTTCAGATACCTTCAAGAAAAGGACGTCTTTGAGAAGTATTACAAGCAGCACTTGGCCAAGAGGTTGTTGTCAGGGCGGACGGTGAGCAGCTGGACTGTCTACTCGCTGATGTTCATACTGAAACATGTGGCATGGCAGGCTGCTTTCCTGGCAGATTCCAGGAAGAATGCTTTGTGCATGGCATACATCTGAGCATCTTACGGTGGAGAGGCCTTTAATCGCTTTTGGCCCGCCAAGAAGCTCTGTTGCAGGGATGCGACGGATCTAGGCTGATTGGCCAGAAGCAGATCATTCCCAGACAGTACTTGCTTGTGCTATAAGCTCTTGTCAATCTTAAAAGCAACAAAAGCATGGAGGACCAATTTTCCCTCTGCGTGCAGACCTCAGATGATGCTGAGCGAAGTCTACTGGTGAAGCTGAAGACAGAGTGCGGGTATCAGTTCACGAGCAAGCTGGAGAGCATGTTCGCAGACATCAAGACATCCCGAGACACCATGATGGACTTCAAGGCACAGGATGCTGCTGCCTCCACCTCAGCCTCACCAGACCTGGACCTCTCTGTGCAGGTGCTCAAACACCGCTGCATTGCAGTCACATGCCTGAGCGCTATTGTACAGGGCCTGAGTGCTATTGTACAGGGCATACATGCTGCAAGGACCTCTCGGACCAGTTGCAACACTATCGCATTGCAATCAGATGCCTGCATGCTGTTTTCACTGGCATACATGCTGCAAGAGCCTCTCTGGTCAGGCAAGCGTGGCTTGCATGCCTTGGAATGCCCAGTCGAATGGTCTGTGCCACATTGTTTTTCATGCTTTCTGACAAAGCAGGTGCAGAGGTCACAGCAAGGCTGTGCGGGGCTGGGATTTGTTATGGACTGTCAGACGTGGCTTGCACTTAGTTCACGGCTCAAAGCAGGCTGCTCCCCTCTGCACTGTCAGGAGCAGCCTTTCTGCACTGTCAGGAACAGCCTTGTTGTGGTATGGCAGGTGTTGACCACAGGCTCCTGGCCTACTCAGACAGCACCCAAATGCACTCTGCCCCGCGAGGTTGATGAAGCCTGCACACGCTTCAAGGACTTCTACCTGAGCACGCACAGCGGGCGCAAGCTGAGCTGGCAGACTAACATGGGCAATGCAGGTCAACTCACTGACTCTTGGTCAGGCTCAGTTAGCTAGTCAGCCCAATGAGCTCACTCATACACAATCAGTCAGACAGTCCCCTGTCAAAATTTGCAACAGAACAGTTGCTAAGCTGGACCTGGGTGCCTCTTGTGCCCGTCCAATTGCAATTACAAGCTGCTGCTGCTGAACTGCCGTGTTCTGGCAGCATGTGTTTGCTAGGGCACATGCTGCGGCTGCTTCATAGTGCTCTTTAGTGCAGCTCAACAAAAGCACACACCTGGCAAGATGGCAGGCCCTGCACACGCCTGCATGGTGGTAAAGCTTGGCTTGAGATGTTTGCTGTGATGACTGCAGATATCAAGATGCAGTGGGGTGACAAGAAGCATGAGCTGAATGTCTCTACGTACCACATGTGCATCCTGCTCTTGTTCAATGAAGCAGACAGGCATTCCTACCAGGACATCCTCACAGCTACAGCCATCCCTGCGGGTGATCTTAAGCGAGCTCTACAGTCACTGGCTCTAGTCAAGGTGAGCCATCGTGTGTGTGAGTACCTGCATGGCTGCATGGTTGAGTTAGTTCACATGAGCATGACAGAACACCACACGCCATCTGTTGTGCCATGATATGGGGGGACAGACCGGCCATACGTGGCTTGACTGTCAGTCTCTCGGGTGCTGTTGAGCTGATGCTGTCTCACTATAAGTGACCAGCCAATATCTACTGGCTTAGCAGCATCTGCATACAATTTCAGCAGCTTTTGACCTCTGTGGGGCCTCAGTGCACTCCACGCTGAATGCAGGCTGCAAGGCAAAGTTTGGTCCTTTACAGTCGCTTTTTTGAGGAATTGGTCAACACAGTTTTGGCATGCAGGGACGGAATGTGCTGAAGAAGGAACCCATGGGCAAGGACATCAGCGAGACAGACGTATTCAGCTTCAATGAGGAGTTCCACAACAAGCTGTACAAAATTAAAATTGCCACTGTGTCTGCACAGAAAGAGAGTGAGCCTGAGAAGCAGGAAACGCGGCATAAGGTAAGGCAAACTGAGCAGTCATTGTGAAGATCATTGTGCTTGCTACATCTCCAGGTGCTCATGCTTGTCTTTGCTGCGTACTTGGCTTGAGCTGCAATGGTGATATGTGCTTGTCTGTGTAGGTCGAGGAGGACCGCAAGCCTCAGATTGAAGCTGCTATTGTGCGTATCATGAAGTCACGGCGCATACTTGACCACAACAGCATTGTGACAGAGGTCACCCGGCAGCTAGCTCCTAGATTCCTTCCCAATCCTGCTGTCATCAAGAAGCGCATTGAGTCGCTACTAGAGCGTGAATTCTTGGAAAGAGATGCGACTGACCGTAAATTGTATCGCTATCTGGCATGACATGTATATCATCAGCCCCGTTGCAGCAGCAATCCGAATATACTTGTTGCTTCTGAATTTGTGATCATCAACAACCCTGTGTTCTGCTTGAGCAACAGTTTTTTCCAGTTTTGCAGGGCTTTCAAGTTTGCTGCTTTGTGTTTGCTGTCAAGGAGTGCGTATCACTGTCACCTAAAGACTATGTTCATTGCATCCACATGATCTCCTACAGCTCATTTCAGCATTGACTTGAGGGGTTGCAGCTTTCCCCACATTTTGCCCCTGTAATCAGATGTCATCGTGTGCACGGTCCTGTCCCATAAACCAAATGAAGTCAAAGCTTTGAAGCCAGATTTTATCACGATCATAATTGCTGAGTTCAGCGCGTAACAGGCCCACAGCTGCTGCTGTTACGCAGTAGTTTTGAACACGAGCTGCATTACGGTCAACATGCTCTGCAACGACAGGTCCTGCACCTCAAATCTCGTCGCTGTGTGTATCCATGAATCCGTAAAGTTGGTCAAGCGACACCTAGACATTTACAGTACATCATCGCCCGTTTGGGCACCCGCAAAAGCAGATAAAGAAATTGATCTTTTCTGTCGGATTGCACTCTAGTACTCTTGGGTGTTGCGCAGTGTCACTGCCCGTGCAAGCAATGTCTGACTCAGATGACGATATGCCGCTTGCCCAGCGGGCCCACAAGCCTGCTGCTGAAGAAAGCGACGAGGAGGACGATCGGCCTTTAGCCCACAGACAGTTCACTCACAAGCCCAGCGCCAATGGCAACGGAGTCGCTGCAGCGACTATTGGTACAACAACCTCCACAGCAGTCCCTGTTTCTCGAACTGCCACGGCAAACGCTGCTGACTTGAACGGCTGGGACAGCTCTTCGTCCGATGACATCCCTCTTGGTGAGGCACAGCTTGGCTTGACACGCTGCTGCAGCAGCAATACCATACCTGTGTAATGTGTGGAGTGTAAAATCTGCTTGACAACTGCAGCACAAAGGAAGAAAGCACTGGTAGCACAGAAGTCACAAGCTGCACAGCCAAAGGGACAAAAGGCTAAACCTGTTGCCAAGGACATCGCCAACAGGGAAGGCAAGCGCAAGAGGGAGGATGACGCGCCCAAGGGCCGACAGGCGCCATCCAAGAAGACCAAAAAGCTGGACGACGCAGCACCACGAAAGAAGCGGGTTGCAAATCCTGCTTCACAGGTACCATCAGCCGAGATCTGTAGTCAGTAACAGTATCAAAATGCTGTGCCACACAGCATCATGACAGGATGGTCGCTGTCAGCTTATGTCCTGAGCAACGCTGCGCTGCCCAATTGTGCTGGCCTCATGCAAATGTCAATTTGTCATCTCATGGCACAGCAAGGACACATTGATGAAATTGCTGCCTTCCTCAGAGCTTGCATTTTTGCCACAGGGAGCAAAGGAAGAGGACAAGGAAATCAAGTGGGAGAAACTGAGGCATGCAGGTGTACTGTTCCCTCCAGAGTACGTACGTCTACCCAGCAATGTTAAGATGCTGTATGATGGTCAGCCGGTGGACCTCACAGAGGAGCAGGAAGAGGTTGCCCAGATGTTTGCCATTATGAAGGAGACAGACTACATGAAGAAGCAGCTGTTCTTGGACAACTTCTGGAATGACTTCAAAAAGGTACAGCACCACAGCTGACCAGCTTTATACCTGGCTTGCGTGCTGGATGGCTTATCCTTAATTTGATGCCTTTGGAATGCGTTCAGGCATGTGACACCTTCTGGATCGTAAGCACCGCATGCAAAAAAACATCACTCAGTATGTGTGGATGAAAGGATCTCCTTCTTATGTGCTATATATTCTGTCAGGGTTTCATATTGCAAGACTGTGTGTCGCACAATGGTTTGGCTTTCTCTAATTGTACTTGAGACTTTTTTAACGAATGGGCGCTTGGCAAGCTGTGAGCTCTGTGCTAATATGCTTGAACTGTATCTCAGGTGTTGGGCAAGGATCATGTCATCAAAGGTCTGAAGAAGTGTGACTTCACACCTATGTATGACCATGCCATGGCAGAAAGAGAGAAGAAGAAGGCACTCAGTAAGGAGGTAAAATTATTTGTGTGAACAGCCTTGCGTGATTTGATGCAGGCAGGCTTGTGAGAATGATATCCTGAAGCACAGAGATGCATGTGCTAAATTGCAAAGTTGTGTATGGCTCAAACCATGCTGCCTGCAAATCAGGATGAATGTTGATGATGAAGTCTGTCCTGTTTTGCTGAGCCGTGATGTAAGCATAATGTCAGTCTGCAATGCTGCTTGCTGTCGGCCCAGCATGTGATGATGCTGCTCAACTACGCTGCCTATGCGCACAATCTGTCAGAGTCCCACTGCCACTCTTGTGCAATAGCACGTGCATGGACAAGGCGCAGTGCCTTCAACAATCAACAGCTGTAGTTGCCTTGCAAGCATAGCTGTTTAACACACAATATGCTGTGAGCAGGAGAAGCTTGCAATCAAGGAGAAAAAGGAGGCGGATGAAGCCAAGTTCAAGTATGCACAAGTAGATGGCCGAACAGAGCAGGTATATGTCTACTCAGTGTCTACTCAATGCTTTGCAGCATGTACATGGCACAAATCAGGCTACACTTATCCTCATACTTGGCTATATCTAGCAGTTATGCTTCACCCATCAGCATAGGCATGTTGCACTCTATCCTCAAAGTAGCCACTACTCGTGAGATTGGCATGCTGTTTTGTGCTGCTGTTCAAAGACTACTCCCAAGGTAGATCACACATGGTTAGAAGTTGCCAATGGGAATGTAGCCGCCAATGCATGCTCAGCAGCCAGTCAGCAGCCAGGTCTGTCTTGCACGTCTGAATTGTGTTTGTGCCAGGTGGGCAACTTCCGAGTGGAGCCCCCTGGCTTGTTTAGGGGCCGAGGGGAGCACCCAAGGATGGGCAAACTCAAAAGCAGGATATATCCTCGAGACATTGTCATCAACATAGGTCGGTTGTGCTGAGTTGTATCCACTGCTGCAAGCACATGCTGCAATAGGGCTGTCCGGCAAATGAAATCGTGCATTGCAACAGTATGCTTTTTACACATGTGTGTGTTGGCTGGGAAGCTACATGGGATATGTGTGTTATGTCACTGTCCTCTATGATAGCATGTCCAGATCCTGTGTGGCCAAGCACCCTTAACCACAAGAACACATTCCATGTAATTCAATACCGGCACCACGACACAATCCACTTGTGCAGTGGCCAAAGCACACATTCAGCATGCTTTGCATCAGTTTGCATGCCATTCTCAATGGATATTTGCAGGCATGGAGGAGCCAGTTCCTGAGCACCCATACCCGGGCCAGCAGTGGAAGGAGGTTCGACATGACAAGACAGTCACCTGGCTGGCTTACTGGAAAGAGCCCATTGCTCAGAAGGACTTCAA
>JAABUO010003466.1_pt1 | contig 18783 bp, 14 predicted proteins | sample 5559291 | NCBI WGS metagenome assembly JAABUO01 (sample SAMN10711878, study PRJNA513372) | rock metagenome | isolation source: Antarctica rocks | place: Antarctica: Victoria Land, Finger Mt sud | reverse complement strand
TGAGGGTTCCAAAACGCCACCGGCGCTCGCGCCAGAGTTCGGCAAGAATCGCATCGATGTTTTGAGCCATGTCGTCTCGAAGGGAAGTAGCGAGTAGGGCGTCTTTGTCGGTTTCCGCTCGGCTAGCGCTAGCTTCAATGTCATCGCGCTTTAGGACAACAACCGGGTTCGTGCGTGCAGTCTCCTGACGGTGACGCACGCGGCAAATTCGTAGGACTTCTGCCTTCGATAGTCCCACTCGTTGGCCAACTCTCTCCAGTGATGAAGATTGGCCAGACTGGTAGGCAGCCTCACGCATGCCCTCGCTCGTAACTGCGAGTTCACGGCAGCGGCGCTGCCAGACGAAGGACGCGTGATAAGGAATAATGTCGAGCTCCATGGCCGCGCGATCGCGTCCATCAAGCTCAGCCGCCTCGAAGATCGCGCCCGCACTCGAGGGGCTAACCCACTCTGCACCGCGCCGATGGTATGCGAGGAATGCAGCTTTTTCTTGCAGCCGCACGACCTTGTGACACCAGAGCGCACCTCGGAGAGGCGCGCTCTGCCAGAACCGGGGCAATGTGCACAACGGAATCGGACGATCACGTGTCGGCCTGAACGGCCGGCCTCCTCTGTGATCCTTCCGCAGTCAAAGCAACCATCGACTGGAATATCGGCTTTTCTCCCCATCCTGAATGATCCGGGTGGGCTCGTCCTCTACCAAAGCATTCCAGCTTCGTACTCTGATAACCGGGGCCAATGCAGCACGCGACGTGTTCTACCGGCCATGCAGAAAGCTGGAGCCTTAATCGTTAGGTTGGCAGGGGACTACGCGCTCATTCACCAGCCCGATGGAGTCACAAGCATGAAAGTTATGCTCAGATTCGGGACGCCCTGGAGTCGTTCTGGGAGTACGCATTCTTTAAAACAATAGTCACGTAACGATCCGCTTCTCTCGATCCGTCTTCGGTATGTCTTCGTGGCGCACGGCCCGTACATGCACCAGGCCACGTTCGTCATGTCCGCCTGAGGCGGCGACGGATCGTTCAGTAGAGGTTGGGCAGGGGTGCCCTGGCGTTCACCCCTGAATTGGGAGACGCTGACGAGTGACCAGCGCTGATTGTTCTGCCGTTCCGGGTCTGGCAGGAATCCAATCCGTCTGGCGTGATCCCGTTCCTAACGGTCGCAGCGTCTCTCGTATTGCATCCGGGAGAAGAGCGGCCCGCCGAAAACAAGAATCCGCAAGGGTCGCTCAAGGCTCACTACCCGCATCGCACCCGGTTTTGCCAAGCTTGGCTCCGGCAACCCAATCATCGCGGCGACTCAGACGCCGGCGCTGCCTGCTCGAGGTGGCCGCGCTCTTCGGAGCGAGGGGACTCAGGAGATCGAGATGGCGGTGATCAACGTCCCAAGCCGGATCTTTCTGGAATTTGAGGAGGTATCCAGCAGAACTGCTTGGTTCGGTAGGCGACCGCGCATCGCGGGTTTAGCGCTCATGTTCTGCTTGAGCCAGTCTCGTGTGTGTGGATTTCCTAGCACGTACCGCATGGGCTACCATCCGAAAAGGGCGATGGAGCTCTGCTTCGGCGATGGGATTCATCCCGAAGCTACAGCTTTCTGAGCCGACCAAAATCCCATGCGTTTCCGCTTGGACCCACGAGGACGATATAAGCAGATCCAGAAGAAGCAGGCTCAGCCGCAAGCTTCTCCTGCCGGATTGCTGCTGCCCTTTGGAGGGAAGCGTGAGGGATGTCACCGTCCCATCCAAATCAGTCCACTCGCACTTTTGCGTCTAGAAGGATTAGAGATCGCGCTCACCAGGGCCCCTTCGTACATCTGACAGCGCGGCCCCGCTCAAAGGGGTCGCCGGGCGTTCTCGCGAGCTCCAGCGACCCGCAAATACCGTCGCAATGTTCAATCCTGAGATCATCGAGGACTGGCGGGCAGGAGCTCCACCACAATTGAATCCAGCGTCAGGCTCCACCCCTGATCCAGTCCAATGAAGTGCTTTCGTAGACCTCAATGCGAGAACGGTTCGGAAAGGCGACGACGTTTGACAGGCTTCTCTGGCGCTCGCCGGCCGCGTATATCCGATGAACAATGTGCTCCCGGCGCTCGTCTAGCTGGGCAATGGCGTCGTCCAGCACCGCGAGCTCCTCGACTAGGTTTTTCGTACTCATGATCTTCTCCTTGTGCTGCCGCCCTACATGTAACTGTCGGGGATTGTTCTGCATGGTTGACTCTGGGTCCGGAGCGGGGCCAGAGGACGTCGAAGCGCGCGCGATGTGGCGGAGAGCTGGCCATGACGTAACCCTCGGGCCAAAATGATCGCTTAACGCCTACATCTGAGACCATTCAGGACGATTGAAGGCACCTTAACAGCAGCGCGGGTCGGAACAGTTCCCTACTCGCCCGTCGCGGTCGCGTTCCGAACCATTCCAACCCGCTGCGGGTCAATCAGGTCAACTCTGGGGGTCAATGGAGACGCAGCACGCCGCGAATCATTCCCCTTCCAGTCACGAACTCGTTCAGGTAGTACCGGAACCATCTCTGAAGGATGTAGACAAACCCGATTGGGCCGGACTTGAAGAATGACTCCGGTGCCGGCCAGGACGCACCCAGCTTGTATCCGACAACGGTCTTCTTCCCAACAATTGAGGCCAGATAGCCCTTACGCACAAGCATCCCAAGAATCCCAGTGCAACGAAAACCCACTCCCAGCTCCAGCTGCTCGCGGGTGAACTTCCCTTTCGATAACCCACTCATCTCCTCACATACAGTCTTTACTTTGTTGGCGTAATGCGGATCGTACCGACGAGCCGCTTTCACAAAGCAAAACATCATGGTGTCGTGTCGTAGATGTCCTCCGTCGTCATCCCCTTGAAGGCCAGGTGTAGCATCTTGCACGTATCGACGACGACTTCAGGATTCTGCTTGGCTGTCGCCCTGGGAGTCATCTGGCGCAGAAACTCGATGGCGTCCCTGCCGGCATGCGAATTCACCGGAGGCGATGTCCCCCGGATGACCATGCACAGGTATTTCATCAAGTAGCCGTGAAAGTACTCCAGCAGGACAAGCAGCTGGGTTTCTTTCTCAGGCCCGTCGGCCGAAACGGCATAAGCCTGCCCGAGGGCGTTTATTGCCTTCAGGTCATTGCGTTGATCTTCGTTTGGAATGGCCCAGCGACCAGCGTAGTGGGAAGGAGCCAGGAGTGTGGATCGGTACATGAGAAGCTCCAGTCCCCACTGGAGCCGCTGTAATCCCGGCCTTTACTGCAGTACAAAAAAGTTTTTTCGTGCTAACGCCCAGGTTCATCCAGAGACAACTCGATGCCCTGCCAACTGAGCTCACTTACGCCTCAATCCGCGCCACGCGGTGCCGTTGATCTGCCCGGTTCCATCGGCGTGCCGACGCGCCAATGACTATGCCCTGCTCAGAGTTGCAAGGACTCGGAACGGAATCAATGAGTCCACCGATATGCTTGGCCGGTCCCATCCTCAGCGATATTCCCGGTCAGTGCGCTCCGCCAGGCTCGAAGGCCGCCACATCGGCCGGGTGCCCGCGAACACCGACCGCGTCGTCGCCGTCGGTGAAGCGAATCAACATCAATGCCTGGCCCGCAGAAGTCTCTTGAAGTTGTTGCACTTGTCATGATCTCGTTGAGCAGTGGAGAAACGCGTAACAACGCAAGAGTCGTAAGATGGGCCGAACCCTCATCCCATCTAGGGGAAGGGTAGGTAGCCGGGTACGAACCAGCTACAAACTGTCCCCTGACCCTTCTGTGTCTCTGACCGCGAGATGGTCGAGCTGTTACCGCAGACGCTCGACTGCCTCATCCCACAGGACATATTCGACTGCGAGGGTGAGGGTCACCATCGGATTGTCCGTCGGGACTCCCACTGGACCCAACATTCGTAGAGGGATGGCATTAGCCTTGGGGTCCTTGAAGCCCGGCAAGCAGATTGTCATAACGTTCCAGTGCCATCTCCAGACCCGCCGTAAGCACATCGGCTTGGTCAAGGACAAAGTCCTGGGCTTTGTAGTCGTGGACTGTTTTCACTAATCGACAGGTGTGCTTCAGAATATCGCTGCCCGGAATTGTTCAACCTCCCCGACAGGACACCAGACGTTGAGTACCTCATAACAGATCACTTGTCTTACCTTAAGCAAGGCTGACGAGCGCAAGCTAGCAGTCTGAGGCCCCGCGGTTCAGACTGCCCGCCGGCGTGTTAAACGCGGCGAGGCAAGCGTCTCAGCTCCGCTCACATAAAGCCGTAGCACGGGATCCCGGGTTCGGCTTCCCCCGACGATTTCACCACGGCCTCAAGTCTGACTCAATCTAAGGAACGGGAGCCATACCGGCCTCCTGTTTTGACGGTGGAGAGCCCGAAGGGCGTCTCCTACCGGGGCGGCGGTGGTTCTGGCACCGAGAGGACGCCTCCAGCGTTCGTATTGGCAGTGGGTTCTTGGTCCGGCCGTTTCTCCGCCAAGACCCCTCCCAAGGTGAAGCTCGCCCTCGCGCATGGCGAGCCCTTCTGGGTGTCATGCACAAGTAAATTGAGTACTCGACAACAGACTGGTGAGTTGCAACGGCCTGATTCACCATGCGGTCCATTGTCCTTTCCGCACCTACCCTACATCTCCCGGATAGTAGATGCTTTGGTAGCTGCCCCTTGGGGTCGCAGGATGCAACTGTACAGATCTCCCGAGGACTTCAATGACCGCTCAAAGCCAAAAGCCCTGCCGTACCGTCGACCGCTCGCACGTGACTGCCGAACCATTCATTAGCACCTTTGAACCGCTGCTGACGCCTGGGGACGCGGCGCGCTACCTCAAAGTGCATCCCAAGACCGTGACTCGTCTTGCCCGCGAAGACAGCCTCCCATCGTTGCGGATTGGGAAGCACTATCGCTTTCGCCAGAGTGATCTCACCGCCTGGGTCGAGTCTGGCGTAAACTCAGGGAGACAGTCGCCGAGCGCCGGAGCAATTCATGACGGCAACTCGCTCGAAATACCAAGAAGGATCCCTCAGTCGTGTAGCGGCAGCAAGAAACCTGACATCTGGGTCTATCGCTGGCGTCAGCTTCTCCCTGATGGGTCACGCGTACAACGGAAGAAAAACATCCGTTCCGTGCTTCAGTTTTCTACGGAGTCCTCTGCGAAGAGGGCAGTAGAGAATCTCCGAACCGAAATCAACGAGGTGGAAACGCAGGTCGGTGAACTTCGGCTCCGCGACCTGTGGGGACATTTCCAGGCCCATGAGCTCCGTGATCCCGACGTCGATCGCTCGCCCACGACCATTAAAATGTACCTTTCGAACTTCAAGCTCCACATCGTGCCGCGGTGGGGCGAGATGTACTTGTCGGAGATCAAGGCGGTAGAGGTTGAGCGTTGGCTCCGGGCAATGAGCTTGGCTCCGTCCACTAAGGCCAAGCTCAAGCACCATCTCTCCTCCGTCTTCTCCCACGCCATCCGGCACGAGCTCTACGACAAGCTGAATCCCATTGCGTCGGTTCGGCAGGGGTCGAAGCGCGTATCGATACCGGATATTCTCACGTTGGCCGAGATGTGCCGGATCGTGGCCGGAATCGACTTGATGATTGTTCGTACGGCCGTACTTGTGGCCGCAGTGACCGGGCTGCGGCGCTCCGAGATTCGTGGCCTTAAGTGGAGCGACGTCGACGTCGAAAAGCTCTGGCTCAGCCTTCACAGGGGCAGGGTGCGCAACCTCCAGACTAAGCTCAAGACCGAAGCAAGCCGCAGGGGCCGTGCCCATCTCCGAAGAGCTGGCCGCAAGCCTCGCGGAGTGGCGGAAGCATAGCCTCTATCGTGCGGATTCCGATTGGGTGTTCGCTTCTGAGACCGTCGGAGGGCGGAAGCCTATCTGGTTGATTTCGCGCTCAAGAACTACGTCCGTCCGGTGGCTGTAAACGCCGGAATCGACAAGAAGATCGGCTGGCATACCTTTCGCAGATCCCTCTCGACCGTGCTGGAACAGAAGGGCGTGAGCGTCAAGGTTGTGCAGGAGCTGTTGCGGCATGCCCATTCCTCAACCACGCTGGATCTGTATCAGCAGGCCAATGTGCAGGCAAAGCGCTCGGCCCAGGGCCATGTCGACGGCCTGTTCGTTTTGGAGCGCCGGACCGCCTGAACCCGGCAGAGGACACGAGTACGAAGAGAGGCTCCCACGCAGCAGGGAGCCTCTTTATCATGCACTCTGCGTGGGCGTACAATCCTTAGAGTGCCTTGATTTATTTCGATTTCGACTGTCGCCAGCCCCTGCTAAGATGTTTTTTGATTGACTTAGGGATGGTGGGCGCAGCAGGATTCGAACCTACGACTTCCACCGTGTGAAGGTGGCACTCTACCGCTGAGTTATGCGCCCGACTCTTTTTATTCAACCACTTGCATCCGCTACCGTCAACACCTTGGGAACGGTCGGGAACGGAAGCGAGTTTCGGATTGCGGGACTGCGCCTTGCGCTTCGCCTTCAGATCGATGTGGACGAACTGCACATCAAGCCCTTCCGCTTGGAGCTTCGCAACAGCTTGCCTGCCTAGCTCCTCGTACGTGCGGCGGCGAGTACCGTCTGAGACCCCCTGTTTAGCGTGATGGCACTTGCAGTATGTAGGTCGATGTTCCATGCCGTGTTGATCAAATTACTGGTGTGTCATTGCAGATTGACGATTTCTCCGCGGGGGTTGGCTGGAACGGTTACGGTCCAGCCAGTTTGGTTTTGTTGCAGAGGTAGGCTCGTCCTTCCTATGGAAGCCTTGCTCAACTTCGGAGTCCAGCCATAGAGTTGCACACTGTATTGTGTCCACCAGGGAGCAAAGCTTCCCTCCTGTGGTCCGATCCGCACTGCCAGCGAGCCATCCTGTGCAAGCGAGCAGGAAAAGTGCACACGTGCGTAGTGATTGTCGCGATAGGCGAAGCTGTGGCCATCGTCCGTGTACACTTCGCCGCTACATGGCGTGGCAGGGTCGCTTGCCGGGTAGATGCGCAAGGTGAGTGGCCCCACAGGCTTCTCTTCTGTGCTTTGAGTGAGTGGCTCAATTGGAAGGATGCTGCCTCCCCGCACATAGACCGGAAGCACTTCGAGACGAGGCTGAATCATCAGGGGCTTGTCTGGATTGAGCTTGTTGCGTTGTTCGAGATCGCGAGCCTGCGTTCTATTGCTGCGTTCGAACTGTTCGCCGGTCCAGTAGTCATACCAGGTTCCGGGCGGGAGATGGACCTCGTAGGGTGCGATCTGCTCCGGAGACGGATTGGGTGCGACCAGGAGGTCACTTCCGACCAGAAATTCACTCCCGCCATCGTCCAGATCCATCGGATGTCCGTCGGTGGTCGCGTGTGGGAATTCCACGAACAATGGGCGCATCAGCGGAACGCCATCATGCGATGTTCCCTCCACCGCTGTGTAAAGGTACGGCAGCAAACGGTATCGTTCCTCGATGAAATGGCGTCGAGTGGCTTCCTGGGCTGGCCCATCGACCCACACCTCGTGAGGCCGCGTCCCTTTGGCGGAGTGATCGCGATCGATGGGCTGAAATGCTGAAACCTCAAGCCACTTGGTAAGTAAGTCGGGTGAGGGTGAACCCGCAAAACCACCTACGTCGGCTCCGGCCATCGAGAATCCGCTCAAACCAAGATTCATCAGCTGCGGCATTGTCATGCGCAGATGATTCCAGGTTGCATCGTTGTCTCCGGTCCATGTGACTGCGTAGCGCTGGCCTCCGGCGAAGCTCGCCCTGGTCATCACGAACGGTCGCTCGTTCGGGCGCAAGGTGAGCATGCCGTCGTAAGTTCCCTCGGTGTTCAACATGCCGTACACGTTGTGAATCTCGCGATGGCTGGCCGTTCGCTTGATGAAGCCGGGCTCATCGATGCGATGCTGCACGTTATCCGGAAACGTCTTCGTGGGCACGTTGAAGACGGCTGGCTCGTTCATGTCATTCCAGAAACCGGCTACGCCATCCGCGACAAATCCCTTGTAAAGCGAACCCCACCAGGCGCGTGTCTGTGCCTGCGTAAACTCCGGGAACACCGAAGCCCCAGGCCACACCACGCCCACGTAAGTGGAGCCATCCGGCAACTTTACAAAATGATCACCGGCGATACCCGAGTCGTACGGGGCATAACCAATTCCTGGTTGCCGCGCGATGTGCGGATCCGTGATCACCACAAGGTGAAACTGGTCTGCGGCAAGCTTCTTTACGAGCTGCGGGAAGTTGGGGAAACGCTGCGGATCGACAGTAAACGGCATGTTGTTCTTCTGGAAGTCGATATCGAGCCAAAGAGCATCCGCGGGAATGCGATCCGCGCGCAGGCGCTGTTCCACGCTCAGGAGGTACGACTCCGGCGAATAGCTATACCGGGATTGCTGAAAGCCCAGGGACCACAGCGGCGGCAGCGGCGTAGGCCCGGTCAGCCAGGCATAGGTCGATAGCACCTGCTTTGGCTCTGGCCCGTAAAGAAGGAAGTAATCCAGAGGGCCGTCTTCGGCACCGAAGCTGTATTCGTTCGGCTTCTCGCGGCCGAAATCGAAAAAGCTTCGGAAGGTATTGTTGAAGAACACACCGAGAGTGCGTCCCTCACGCATATTCAGGAAAAAGGGGATGCTCTTGTAGAGAGGGTCAGACGACTCCTGCCAGGCAAAGTGGTCGGTGTTCCACATCGTGAAGGCCTCGCCCGAGCGATCGAGCGGACCGGGCTTGTCGCCCAGGCCAAAGAAGTGGTCCTCTTCCGTGCGCGCTTTATAGACGCGGAAGTCAGTTCCCCGCCGCGCAATCGGCTCCGCATCCTGCTGTAGTACATGCCCATTGCTATCCGTGACGGTAAGCGCAAGGTTCGTGCCGATTGCTATGTGCAGCTTGCTTGTGGCGAATCCGTTCGTTTCAGAAGTCACAGGCACCGTGCTGTGCAGGGCCGAAGACAGCACTGCCCACGAGACGTTCTCCGGCTCAGCGCCTGCCTTCCAGACGCGCACCCGAACCACGTCGTCGCGAAGAGCCGTGACCTCCATCACCTGGCCACCAACGGCCATGCGGACGCCGTTTGAAAAATGCTGCAATGACTGCGCGTGGAGAGTTGCACCCGAGAGAAGCGGCAGCGTCATCACGGCGGCGTGTACGAACGTGCGGTTAAACAAAATCATGGCACCTACTGAGCATGGGGTGTCAAAAGCCGAAAGACACGAACCTGAAATGGATCGAGTGATAAGAAGGGTAGTGCGACGACTCCTGGTTTTGCTTTGGCGTTCAGCGCAACCTCCTGCCAACCCTGTCCCGGGATTTCTGCGGTGCCGCGAAAGCGAGCGTTCGAAAGATTGACGGTGACAAGTTCGGTCTCCTCGGGCGAACGGCGAAGATAGGTGAGCACGTGCGCTTCGTCCGAATTGTGGAGCCACACCAGGTCGCCTCCGCGCAGGGCCGGCGAGCTCTTGCGCAGTGGGATCATGACCCGGTAGAACTCCGGGAAGTCAGGCCGTTCGTGAGCCGCGCCCCAATAGAGTGGCCGCTTTTCAAACAGCGCCGGGCCGCCGGAGGGGGTCGCGTCGCCCACCTCCATACCGTTGTAGAGCATCGGCACACCGGGTAGTGTGAAGACCAGCGCGGAGGCGGCGATCGCACCCGCAGCTCCGTAGCGCACCGTTGCGCGCTGCTCATCGTGATCATCGCTGATGAGCATGTGCTGAGTACCGGAGGGGAACTTTGCTGCTTGCTTTGCGATCTCCTCCCGAATAGCGGAGGCGGGTTCGCCATGCTCGATCACGCGATCGAATGTGGCCAGCAGCGGCCATGCGTAGTCCAGATCGAAGTCATGGCGCATCAACTCGGGCTTGCTTGCCTCGGCTAGAAGCAAAGCATCGGGCCGGATGCCCTGCACCTCCTCGCGCACTTGATTCCAGAAACTCGTGGGAACGAAGCCGGCCGCATCGCAGCGGAACCCATCCAGGTCGAAATCCTTCAGCCAATACGCAAACATCGCGAGCATGTACTTGCGCAGTTCGGGATTGCTATAGTTCAACGCAGCCACATCGCTCCAGCCGTGCGGCGCTACAGCGTTTCCAGCGGCATCATGCTGGTAGAACTGTGGGTGCGTCATCATCACGCTGTCCCGCGAGGTATGGTCCGCGACCATGTCGAGGATGACGCGCATGTGGTGCTGATGTGCTGCCTGCACCAGGCGCAGAAAGTCGGCTTTCGTCCCCAGCGCCGGATCAATCGCGTAGTAATCGCGAATGGAGTACGGGCTGCCTAAGGGGCCCAACCGGCGCTCAACGCCAATCGGTTGAATGGGCATGATCCAAAGTACATTGACCCCGAGCTGTTCGAGCGTGCCCATCTTTGCGGTCACGCCATTCAGGGTTCCTTCTGCGGAGAAATCCCGGGGAAAAATCTCGTAGACGATGGCTGTACTGAGCCACGGCGGCACCGCGCGGGCGATAGCACGCGAGCTGTCAAGTGTGCCCGTGGGAAGTGCCTGTGCGTGCGTCTGCAAGGAAGCGCAAGCCAGCAGCACCGGGATCAACAGAAGCGCGAATGCGCGCAGCGAAAGCCTGCAAGGTCGCAGCGGCGGAGGTGCAATGCGATTCGACATGAATGGATTGCTCTTTGCCGGTGCGCGCGTGTGACGGGAAGATTGGGAGGAAGGAGCACACCAGGGTGGTGCAACGGCAGCGGCGGGAGCCCGCCGCTGCCGGTTGTGGGTTGACGTGGAGTTAGAACACAAGGCGGGAAGAAAGCTGAATTTGACGTGCAGAGTTGTTGCGTAAGCCTGAGACCCGGCCGAAGTTGGGGTCACTGACATTGCTGTTCGGGCTGGTAAACTGCGGCGTGTTCAAAGCATTGAACGCGTCTCCGTGAAGCTCGAGCGAGATACGATCCGAAAAGTGCAGATTCTTCTGCAATCCGAGGTTGATGGTACGGAAGCCGGGACCGTAGACCTGGTCTCTGCCCAACGTACCTTCGCGTGTGTAGACGGTGACCTGGTTAGCACCCACAACCACCGGGATGTCGTTCGAAAAAGCTGCTTTGTTGAACCATTGGCCCGTGATCTGCTTGGGATAGCTGATCGGCCCAACCTTATCCGGATAGTTCCCCATGTTGGTTTGGCCGGTGGAAACTTCGAACGGCTGTCCCGTAGCGAAGAATCCGATCACGTTGGTCTGCCAGCCGCCTATCGCAAGGTCGACTAAACGGTTCACATGATTGCCGAACGCTTGACCGCGGCCAAACGGGAAGTTGTATACGGCAGAGCCGCTGAAGATATGCCGCTGGTCTTCGCCGGAGTTACCGTAGCTGGCCAGCGGATCGTTCGGCAGTGCAACCACTGAGCCGATGAAAGCGCCACCGGAATCGTCGAGCGCATGCGACCAGGTGTAGGAAGCCGTCAGCAGGGCGTTGCCCTGGCGATGCTCGTAATGGGTCTGCAGCGAGTTGTAGTTGGAAATCCCGTTGTACTTGTTGAGCGTGACCCCGTACTGTGCGTCGTTCGCAAACCGGAATGATGGAATGTTGAACGTCGGGCTGTTGATGGGATAGTAAGTTGAAAGATGGTCCGCATGGCCGCCAACATACGCAATGCTGACGACGTCACGGGGACCCAGCTCCTGTTGCAGTTGCAGATTGTACTGCTGCTCCCGGCTGTGCTTGTTATTGATGTCGATTGCCACACCACCCAGGCCCTGCGGCGGAGCGGCGGGGTTGAAGTTCGCAAAGCCTGGCAGCGGAAGTGGGATGGTGGCCGCAGTGCCGGTCGTATATCCGGGGCAGGTATAGGGTGCGCCCTTCGCCGTCTGACCGGTAAACGTGATGCAGTAGCCCTGGCTTGCAGAGTAGTTGGCCGTGCCGCCGTAGGGTGGATTCTGACCCAGCTGATTGCTGATACCGCCGTAATCCGGGAAGTAGAAGATTCCGTATCCTCCATGCAATGCGGTCTTCCCATCGCCGAATACGTCGTAAGCGAACCCAACACGCGGCGCGAACAGAAGGTTATTTGACTTGACGATTTGCCGGGAGATGCCGTTTTTTCCTGCAAGCAGCAGATTGCCGGTGTTTGGATCAAAGGCGGCCTGCTGATCGTGCTTTTCATACGGCCAGGTGAGCAGATCGTACCGCAATCCGAGATTCAAAGTAAGCCGCTTGGTGACACGCCAGTCATCCTGCGCGAAGACGGCGTCCTCCTGGCTCTCATTGGCAAAGAAGCCGTTCTGTGCGCCGATGCTGTAGTTGCCTACACCGCCGACCAGCAGCTCAGAGGTTTCCCAGCCGGTAAAGCCGGAACCTTTCCCTGTGAGATTGAAGAACCCTTTTCCGGAGATGGGACGGAAGAAGGCGACCTCACGGCGCAGGTAGGTGCCACCCACCTTGAGTGAATGGTGGCCAAGCTGCAGGTTCAGTGTGTCAGTCAGTTCGTAGGTGTTCTGGGGAACGGCAAAGAGCCCGTAGTCCCCGGTGTACTCCAGTTGACCATTCTGGCCGCCAATCAGGGCGCCGCCTGATGTACCGATGCTGCGGTTGGCATTCACAATCCCGAGATTGGCAGAGATGTTCTGGCCGAAGTTTGGCGGTTGATACCCGTAATTGTCTCGGTTATACCCAAGCCTCGCTTCGTTGACGATATTTGCCGAGATGGTGCGGGTATAGCCAAGGTCATAGCCACGGGCATGGACGTAGGACGTACCCGCATCGTGCGGCAGCTTGGGACCGAGCTTCGACGTGCTTCCGTTGACTGAGTTGTCATACGAGAAACGAAAGAAAACCAAGTCCTTAGGGGATGCGTGCCAATCCGTTCGCGCGTCGAAGCGGTTGTACTTGATGGACGACTGCTGCTGGAACGAGTAGTTCTGCAGAGCAGAGTTGGGATTGGTGGGCAGAGGATAGGCGTTGAGGTAATTGACCGCTGCCGGGTTCAGTCGGGCGAGCGGAATGATATTGCCCGCGAACGGCTGGCAGGTCTGTGGATCGTAGATCTGGCCTTTGCTGTTCTTCGGAACATTGCTGTTCAGGACCCCTGCGTTCGGAACGCACACGGGAAAGGTGGTCTGAAACTGCCCAAAGGTATAGGACGGGTTGAGCAGCTCCGAGAAGTCGCCCATGCGCATCTTCAACGTGGGCACCGAGGCGGTACCGCGATTGCCAGGCAGCGACTCGCGTGTACCCTCATAGTCTCCGAACAGGAAGAGGTGATCCTTGAGTATCGGGAAGCCAACGGCACCACCGTACTGGTTGCGATTGAAGGGAGCTATGGGCGTGGCCGCCTCCAGACCGCTGATAGGGAAACGGTAGTTGTTGTTCGCCTCGAACTTGCTGCTCCGATATTGATAGAATGCCGAGCCGTGGACCTGGTTGGTCCCGGACTTGTAGGAGGCGATGATGAGGCCACCGCCGCCGCGGCCAAACTGGGCCGGCGCAACGCTGGTATCCACCTTGAACTCCTGGGTCGCTTCTACCGGCGGGAAGAACAGGATGATGTTCTGCAGGCCATCGTTGTTGTCTATGCCGTCGAGAATGAAGTTGTTTGCCTGCGAACGAGACCCGTTCACCGACAGCTCCGTGCCTCCGTTCTCACCGTTTCGGTTCGAGGGATCGTTGCTGGCCTCCCCTACCACGCCACCTGTGACACCGGGCGTCAGGAGAGCGAGGTTCAGTGCGTTTCTCCCGTTGAGAGGCAGTTCGGTAATCTGCTTGCCCTCAATCGTCTCCCCCAGGGTGGGTTGAGAGGTGTCGACGAGGGCGACTGCCCCAGTGACCTCGACGGTGGTGGTCGCCTCTCCCGGCTGCAGCCGAAAGTTTACGGTCACGCTGGTGGTCACGCGCACCACGACGTTTTCGCTTTGCGCTCCGAAGTTTGGCGCGGAAACCGTGACTACATAGTTGCCGGCGGGAACGGCTGGGACATTGAGTTCTCCATTGCCATTCGACGTGCCGGTCAGCTTCAGGCCTGTTTGATTATTCACCAGGGTGATACTGGCGTTCGGGATGGCCGCGCCGGTGGAATCGGCGACGGTGCCGGTAACCCGGCCAGATTCCGCCTGGCCGTAGATACGTGAGGGTTGGCTTGCGATGAAAAGGGCGGAAGCAAGCAAGAGAGCTCTCTTGCAACGCATCGTGCGGGTCGAGGGGGTATTCATGATTTGGCCTCATGCAATTCTGCTGCCCAAGGCAGGAGACCCGTTTCCAGACGTGGGCGTCGCTTGGCTTGTTGGGCAGCGATGTGAACTCTCGTCCGCAGGAGTGGGTTGGCGCAATGGCAGGAGCCCCCATTCTTCCTTCATTTCAGGTCACCGGATATAGCCTATCGTTTGTGCGACTTAGACACCTACTTTACTGCTGCCCGAGGTAGACGTAGCATCACCCTACAGGATCAGCTGGAAAAATGATATCTGCTCACAAGCGGTCGGTCGTGTCGTTCGGCACGTTTGAGGTCGACCTCGACAGCGGAGAAATCCGCAAGTCGGGCTTGCGGATCAAACTGCAAGGACAGCCTTTCCGTGTCCTGGCTGCCCTGCTATCCCGGCCGGGCGAAGTCGTCACCCGCGAGGAGTTACAGGAAGAGATCTGGGGCCTGAACACCACGATCGACTTCGAACGTGGGATTGCGAGCGCGATCAACAAAATCCGCGATGCGCTGGGTGACTCTGCCGATAACCCGCGGTATGTCGAGACGCTCGCGAAACGGGGCTATCGTTTCATCGCGCCCGTCGCGGTAGAGACGTTTCCCCATGAGAGCCCGGAATCCGCATCAACCAAGCCAACGGAATTTCCTGCCGCCGCAGATTTGGTGCTGCAGGCACCAGTGGCTCCAGTCCCGGTGGCCCACCCGGATTCTGTACCCTCATTGGCCCTTCGATCTGGTCCTGAACCACTGGTCGATGCAAGATCACGCCTGCGGTCTCACACCCTTGTCGCTCTTCTGACAGCTGCGCTGCTGTTGGCTGCCTTGTGCGCCCTGGCAATCTTCATGGGAGCGCGGTCCGGGATTTATCGGCCTCCTCGGGTTGAGCAGCTCACGCAATCCAGCCTTATCTATTCCGGTCCGCCGAATCCGGAGAACATGCTCTCGCTCGCAACCGATGGTCCCAGGATCTACACAACAGTTTTGGGAGGTGGAGGGCCCCAGATCGCCTCCTTCGATCTAAGCGGAAGCCAGGTCCAACCCATCAGCATGCCCGACGAACTGGCCTCCGTGTCGATCGCGGACATCTCGCCCGACGGTTCCAGGCTGATCGTCCGGAGCCGGTCGTCCCGCGAATCCGAGCAATCTCTTTGGATTGTGCCGACCACCGGGTCCAGTGCCCTGCGTGTGGGCGAGGTTCTCGCCCATGATGCGACCTGGATGCCCAACGCGAAAGGCATCCTCTATGCCTCCGGCAATCAACTTGGTGTCGTGCAGTTGGATACAGGGACAATAACGGTTTATGCGACGCTGACGGGACGCGCATTCTGGCCCAGATGGTCACCCGATGGAAGTACGCTGCGGTTCACGCTGCTCGATCCACTGACCCATACCTCCTCTCTCTGGGAGATGGATGCGGCGACCCGGCATCCGCACCAACTGACGTTTTCCGATCTCAAGGGCTTTTCCCTGTGTTGTGGATCGTGGACCGCGGATGGGAGCACCTATGTGTTTGAGGCCAGCGATGCGCGAGAGAGCAACATCTGGGCGATCGGGACCGGAGCACGCGCCCAGTTGACGAAGCTCACCAACGGCCCCCTCCGCTACATGTATCCCTTGGCGGCTCGCGCCGAGAAAAAGCTGTACGCCGTGGGCCTGGAACAGCCGGCAAGTGTTCAGCTCTTCGACCAGAAGGTACATGGATTTGTCGCGGCGCCAGCTTTTCTCTCCCAGGCTATACGCGTGACGTACTCGAAGGACGGCAAGTCGGTAGCGTGGACGGACACGGCCGGGCGTCTGTGGCGTGCCCGCAGTGCCGACGGCTCTGGCCGGTTACGGCTCACCGGCGACGACCTTGAGGTCTTCCTGGCGCATTGGTCGCCGGGAGGTCACAAGCTAATCATGATGGCTCGCAAACCCGGCGAGACCTGGCAGATCTACCAGGTGAGCGCAACGGGAGGCGAAACCCGACTTGTGCTGGCGGACCAACGTAATCTTGCAGACCCGGACTGGTCCCCCGACGGCCAGCAGATCGTGTTTGGCCGTGAAGCCGACCTGATGGGCAAGGAGAACGGACCCCACGATATTGAACTTCTCGATTTGGCGACCCACCGGACCCGGACGCTGCCCGGTTCGGAGGGTCTTTTCAGCCCGCGATGGTCACCCGATGGCCGTTGGATTGTTGCGCTTTCGCTCGATCAAACCCGGCTACTGCTCTACGACGTCCAGCGCAGTTCCTGGAGAACAATTTTCACCGGAAGTGCCGCCGACCCTGTCTGGAGTGCAGACAGCCAATCCGTGTACTTCCACGCGTTCGCCGGACCAAATCCTGCCATCCTGCGCGTCACGCTCGGCGGGGTTGCGCAGCCGGTGGTGGAGCTTTCAAAGCTTGGCTTGCCCCTGGTGGCGAACGACTTCTTCAGCGGCGTAACTCCCGATGGATCCCCCATCATCGAGCCCCGTATAGGCTCCGGCGATCTTTACTCGATCGAGCTGCCACCGGTGAACACCCACCACTTCTGGCATTGAAAGCGAAGCCTAGCGACGGTTTGGCCTCATTCCCAAAAGCAAAGGGGGGCGCGAGCATGACACACATCTTGGTTTGGCTGAGCCTGAAACATTAGAAAAGCGAGAGTACTGCTAAACCGCACCGTCTACTACATCAACCGGCGACAACATCCCAAGCCAGCGGACCACCATCGGGTGCATCCAAGCTTCAGGGAGAGTTCATGACACCTATAGCGAATCGATTTGGCAAGCAGCAGAAGGTTGTCCTTCCCGGAAGTGAAAAGGCTTCCTTCGAGACCCAGGCGAAGGGGGCGGTTGCGGCCTCCGGGGAGAAGGTGCCGGGCGGGTCTCTCACCGTCTCGGTGATGGTTAACCGCAAGGTTGACATCGACATCAGCCAACGTATGACGCGGGCAGCGTTTGCGCGCCAGAACGGCGCGCATGCTGCGACCATCAAGCTCGTCAGGGCCTTTGCCGCCGAGTACGGTCTCAAGGCCACCGGCCCGGAGCCCGGCCGCGTGGCAATTCAGTTGACCGGAAGCGTGGCGAAGATGCAGAAGGCCTTCGGTGTGAGGCTTTCGACCCACGATCGCGACGGCCAAACCTATCGCATTCGTGAAGGGTCGATCTATTTACCGCAAGAGCTTTTGGGGCACGTCACCGCAGTGCTTGGCCTGGACAATCGGCCCCAGGCGCAGGCGCACTTTCGCATCCTGGCACGCGCTACAAATACCAGCTATACGCCAGTGCAGGTAGGTCAGCTGTACGGCTTCCCCGCAGGAGCAACTGCAGTTGGCCAGACGATCGGCATTATCGAGCTCGGTGGAGGCTTCCGCACCGCCGACCTGAAGGCGTACTTCCAATCGCTCAACCTGCCCGTGCCATCGGTAACTGCTGTCCCGGTGGACGGAGGCAAAAACACCCCAGGCAATGCGAACGGCGCAGATGGTGAGGTGATGCTGGACATTGAGGTCTGTGGAGCCATCGCACCCGGCGCCAACATAGCGGTCTACTTCGCCCCGAATACGGATCAGGGTTTTATCGATGCCATCTCGTCTGCCGTGCATGACAGTACGAACAAGCCCAGCGTTATCTCCATCTCCTGGGGTGGACCGGAATCCAGCTGGACCGCGCAGGCAACTGCGGCCTTAGATAGCGCCTGTCAGGCTGCAGCCGCGCTGGGCGTCACTATCATCGTCGCCTGTGGAGACAACGGCTCGACGGATGGCGTTTCCGATTCGAGCAACCACGTCGATTTTCCGGCTTCCAGCCCGCACGTGCTTGCGTGTGGCGGAACGAAGCTGTTGGGGAGTGGCTCCACAATAACCAGTGAGGTCGTCTGGAACGAGCTTGCAGCCAATGAAGGCGCAACTGGCGGTGGCGTGAGCACGATCTTTCCGCTGCCCATCTGGCAGAATGGGGTCGGCGTTCCGCCAGCGCCTGGCAACGTCGGCGGCCGTGGTCTGCCGGATGTTTCGGGTGACGCCGACCCCGCCACCGGCTACATCATCCAGGTCGATGGCCAAACCTCCGTTATCGGCGGGACCAGCGCCGTCGCGCCTCTATGGGCAGGCCTGATTGCATTGGCGAACGCGCAGAACAAGACCACAGCAGGGTTCGCCAATCCCGCATTTTATGCGGCTCAGCAGGCTTTCCACGATATAGCTCAGGGCAATAATGGAGCCTTTAACGCCGGTCCGGGCTGGGACGCCTGTACGGGTTTAGGGTCACCAATCGGCACAGCGGTAATTCAGGCATTGAACGGCACGAAGGCTATTGCCGACAAACCCGCAAAAGGAGCAAAGTCCTAGAGCCTGTTTATAGCTGATTCCGTAATGGTGTACAGCATTGAGGTCGGAGAGTACTTCTGGTTGTCATTCCCGAAGGGAATCTGCGTGGGGCTTTGCTGTTTCCGGTTCTCTACCCATCTGTAAATCCAGTTAGGGCTCTTGAACCGATATAGATTCTTTGTGGTTGTGTTTGGATTGTTCAGCATGGAAGCATGGTTGGGGTGAATCGGAAGGCATATCCGCAGGATGTAAAAGATGATGGCGTGCCCGATCTTTTGTACCAGTTGGATAGTTAGTGTAGCGCAGTGAGTTTTGTCGATATCTCTCCGCCGTCGAGGGTGTGGGGAAGTGGGAAGCGTACTTTGCTTTCCACTTCTCCATACCC
>JAABUO010003465.1_pt1 | contig 18784 bp, 19 predicted proteins | sample 5559291 | NCBI WGS metagenome assembly JAABUO01 (sample SAMN10711878, study PRJNA513372) | rock metagenome | isolation source: Antarctica rocks | place: Antarctica: Victoria Land, Finger Mt sud | reverse complement strand
GAGCACCGGGCCGTCTGGCATATTGTCCAGCATCTGCGCGACGATCTTGATGCTCTCGCGCATCTCAGCCACGCGCACCAGGTAGCGCGCGTAGCAATCGCCGTCGGTCATCGTCTGCACCTTGAAGTCGACGTCCTGGTACGACGAGTAGGGCGCCTCCTTGCGCAAGTCCCACGCAATGCCGGAGCCGCGCAGCGAGGGGCCGCTCAGACCGTAGTCAAGGGCATCCTCGGCGCTGATCGTGCCGATCCCGATGAGGCGTTCGCGCCAAATCGGGTTGTTGGTCAGCAGGCGCTCATACTCGTCGACGCGCGCCGGCATGCGGCCGATGAAGTCGCGCACGCCGTCGAACCAGCCGTCGGGGGGCTGCTGCTCGATGCCGCCAATGCGGATGTAGCTCGTCATCATGCGCGCGCCCGAGGCCCACTCGAACAGGTCGAGGATCTGCTCGCGTTCGCGAAAGCAGTACAGGAAGACGGACATCGCGCCGAGATCCAGCGCGTGGGTGCCGAGCCACACCAGGTGGCTGGAGATACGCTGCAGTTCGACCAGTAGGATGCGCAGGTACTGCGCGCGCTTGGTAATCTCGGTCGTCACGCCCAGAATCTTCTCGACCGCCAGGCAGTAGCCAAGATTGTTGCCGAGCGGGTTGAGGTAATCCATGCGGTCGGTGCAGGTAATGGCCGACTCGTAGCGCTTATTCTCGATCGTCTTCTCGATGCCGGTGTGCAGGTAACCAATCTCGGGACGCGCGTCGATCACCGTCTCACCGTCGAGGTCAAGCACCACACGCAGCACGCCATGCGTGCTGGGGTGCTGCGGCCCCATGTTGATGGTCATCATGCCCTCGGGGTCGCCGCGCTCCTCGATCGACACCGCGTCGGTGACGGCGGACAAGATCGTCTGAGTCGTGGCGTTCCCCGGCGGCGGGTTCTTGATGCGGTCTTCTGTCAAGCTCATAATGCACTCCGCTAGCTATTAGCAGTTAGCGATTAGCCGTTAGCATGTAGACTCTACGCAGGTACAGGCCAATCAACCCTTAACTAATAGCCAACTGCTAATAGCTAATCGCTAACTGCTAAGACGTGAAAGCTACCTCTTCGCCGCCCATTGCCTCGTCGCGGCGCAACGGATGCCCCTCCCAGTCGTCGGGCATCAAGATGCGCCGCAAGTCGGGGTGGCCGGTGAACACGAGGCCGAACATATCCCAGATCTCGCGCTCGAACCAGTTGGCCGCGCGCCAGATGGCCGTGGCCGAGGGCACGGTCAGGTCGATCTCAGGCACGCCGATCTTGACGCGGATGCGGTCGTGGCGCTCCATCGAGAGCAAATGGTACGACACCTCGAAGCGCGGCGCGTGGCCGACCCAATCGCAGCACTGGACGCCGGCGAGATAATTGAAGCTCAACCCAGGCTCGTAGCGCAGAAAAGAGAGAATGTCGACGATGCTGTTGCGTTCTACCAGGATCGTCGTCTCACCGCGGAACGTCACCAGCCCAATGACCGCGTCGCCAAACCGCTCACGCAGTTGACCAACCGCCGGATGGTCGGCGAGCACCTCCGTGCCCGCCAGCCCCGGCGCCATCTCCGTCGTCACTCTACGCCCCTCCTCCGACCAACAATTGATACATTCAAGTGTGTAGTGACGAGTGTGTAGTGTTTAGTGATGAGCGCTTGCTATCAACTAAACACTACACACTCGCCACTACACACTCGTCTTACGCGGACGTGATAATGCGCTCGCGCTCGATCTTCTCCTGCAACTTGATCACCGCGTCGATGAGCGCCTCCGGGCGCGGCGGGCAGCCGGGGATATAGACGTCGACCGGGACGATCTTGTCCACACCCTGGATCACAGCGTAGTTGTTGTAGACGCCTCCCGAGGAGGCGCAGGCACCCATGGCGATGACCCACTTGGGGTCGGGCATCTGGTCGTAGATCTGACGTAAAACCGGCGCCATCTTCTGGCACACGCGGCCGGACACAATCAACAAGTCGGCCTGGCGCGGCGAGGCGCGGAACACCTCTGACCCAAAGCGCGCGAGGTCGAAGCGGCTGGCGCTGGCCGCCATCATCTCGATAGCACAGCAGGCCAGACCGAACAGGGCCGGCCACAGGGACGATTTACGTCCCCAGTCCGCCACCTTACTGATAGTGGTCGTGATGACGCTATCACTGCCAAAACTGCTTTCTAGTCCCAATCTAGGGCTCCCTTCCGCCACACATAGAGCAAACCAACAAAGAGGACGGCAATGAACGAGAACATCTCGACGAGCCCAAAGCGGCCCAGCGCGCGGAGTTGTACCGCCCATGGGTAAAGGAAGATCGCCTCGATGTCGAACACGATAAACAACATCGCCATCAGGTAGAACTTAACGGGGAAGCGCTGGCGCGCCTGGGTGGTAGGGATAATACCGCACTCGTACGGCAGCAACTTCGCCGTCGTCGGGCGATGCGGCCCCAAATACATCGACGTCAACGTCAAGAGGATCCCCAGCCCGACACCGATGGCGATAATCACAAGAATGGGAATGTATCCGGCAAGCATCGTACTTTCATACCCTTTACTACCCTTCGTCCTGGCCTCCGCCCGGCCTCCAAAAGGTACTTCGTGTTCTAAGTAAGCTAACTACTTGAAGTATAGCACGGCCCCTGGCCCGTCACAACGAGAATGAACAGCCCATCCCCGCGCACGATTCACCGACACCGCGGGTTGGTTTCGTAGCGATGGGCGCTAAGATTGAAGCATAGCTGATATCCCGCATTGTCGATGATCAGGACGTCCGGGGAGGAGTGGGCCAGGACCGTCACACCGCCGCGATGGGGCGGTGGGTAGAAGCGCCAGTGCGCGAACGGATGCGGCGTCCGTCCGTCGAGACAAGGTGTGTCTCCGGTCCGGCAAAGATAGAGGGCGATGACACCGAACTGCCCCGCCCGGCCGAGGGTCGTGAGGACCCAGCGGCGTCCGACGCGCAAGCAGCCGCGGATCTCGCCGTAGCGCGCGGTGATGGGCCGTCCGACAGCCCCGGTCGGCGCGCTCCAGGGACCACACGAGGACGAGGGTGTCGGCGTCGGCGTTTCCGTGCGTCGGAGGCGGGGGCGAATGAGGGTCCAACTCCGGCCGCCATCCACCGTTCGGTACAGAGCCAGCCCGTTGCTATGCATGCCGCCACCGCCCACGAACAGCCAGCCGTGCCGCGCGTCGAGGAAGATTAGCTGGTGCGGAAATGCCGCCCCGATGACCAACCCTCCGAATAGCCAGGCGCGCCCACCGTCATACGTGACCTGGAGTGTCATCGTGCCGTCAGGGTGATCGGCGGCGACCCAGGCCGTGCGCGTGTCAAGGAACTGAGGCGCGGCGGAGCCAACGGCGGCGTGGCCCGGCAGAGGCAGCGGCGTCCAGTCGCGCCCACCATCGACGGTTCGTACAATCGCGCCCGCCGTGGTCGCCCAACCCACCAGCGGCGTGATCATGCGGATGCTGTCCAGCGCCACGGGCCGGCCCATGTCGACGGGCGGGGCCGGGTTCAGCCGCGCGCCCAGCATGAGCGCGCCGCAGCCGACGATCGCCGCGAGGTACCGCATCGCGCCGCCTCCTTGTTTTGATACTGCGTGTATGCTCTCAGTAATAGAACGATGATCGGCGTCGAAAGGATACTTGCGGATATGCGCCGGCAACGGCGGCAATGGTCTGGAATACGGTATGCTGCGGGCATGATCGTGGTTGGAACGGGCAAAGCCATTTTGGACTGGTTCTCGGTAGATTCGATAGATCAATAGAAGCGGATTAAAAAGAATTGCTGGCAGATAATGTGACACAGGCAGTTGGGTACATGGCGCGCAGGTTGCTGCCGCGCGGGCGCGGCCATATCGCCCACATGGTCATGCGCTATGGCCCCAGGCACGAGGTACACTACACCGACCAGTGGGGCTACAAGCGCACAGCACTCCTGACCGACCGCATGGAAGCGTACGGGTTCACCGGCGTGACCGTCCTGCCGCCCACCGTGACGCGCCATATCCATCCCGGCGCCTGGGTCATCGACGCCGGCGCCAACGTCGGACGTGTCACCGCGCACCTCTGCCATCTGGTCGGGCCGCGCGGACGCGTCTGGGCCATCGAACCGCTGCCGCACAACGCCGCGCGGCTGCGCCAACTCAAAGACCACAACAGTCTCGATGACCTGACGATCTACGAAGGCGGCCTGTCGGTGACGGCCGGGCGCGCCGAGTTGCTGTTGCCCGAGGGCGGCGACAGCGCGTTCGCCTCGTTCGCCAAGACGCAGGGCATGACCAGCGCGCTCGATGTGACGACATGGCCGCTCGATGACCTCGTCTACGCGACAGACGAAGGGCGACGCGCGACGGACGACGGACAGACAGTCGCGTTCATCAAGCTCGACGTGGAGGGCTACGAGCCACAGGTGTTGCTGGGCGCGGAGCGTACCCTACGTGAGATGAAGCCGCTGGTGTACTGCGAGTTCAATGACATCCTGCTGCGCGGCGCCGGCTCCTCATCGGATGACCTGCTACGCCAGTTCGTTGCACTCGGCTACACCGCCGCGCAAACGCTGCCGCCGCTCGACGGCCAGGTCGTCGACGTGTTGCTAGCGGCGCAAAGATAGTAGCCAGGGCTCGTGAATTATCGGCCGGCGACGTCTCCACTGGGACCGCCGCGGTCCCCGCAGCACGCCATCGGGGGCGCAACGTCGGGGTACACCGGAGCATGTGGCCGCGCAGGCAGGCTGCGGGGACCGCGGCGGTCCCAGTGGAGACGCCCGCGTCGCGCGCTTCAGGGTCTCCGTGCCCAATAATTCACGAGCCCTGCCCCCTGAACCCCTGAACGGGTATCATTGCCCTCATACCGCGGCGTTGCTACACTGATAGCGCGTCCGTCGATGCGACGGCGACGGTATATGCGGGCGTTATGCGTTCGCCTCCTCCAGATACGGGGCATCGATGAGAAAAAACTCGCACGGCGTTCGCGCCCTCCTCCTCCTGCTGATTGTTTTTCTTGCCGCGACGTGGGCGACCGCGTGGCGCGCCGCGTCCCGTACGGCCGCGCACGCGTCCCCGCTGCGGGCCGTCGCGTCGGGATCGCTCCCGGCCAGCGCCGCCACGCTCGCCCTCGCGCAACGCGACCAGCAGAGCCTCACCCTGGCGCGGCCCGGTGAGCGCGATCTCTATGACATGACGCGACGGCTGAAGCTGCACTCGCTCACACCCATCAGCCCCTACATCCGCGCGACGTCGCCAGACTACGCGGCCGGCCGCGTCGACACCTTCTACGTCGCGCAGGCCACTAGCGGCTACTTCCCTATGAAGGCCCAACTCATGCTCAAAACGCCGCACGCCTATTGGTATGTGCAGCAGGGCATGGGCATTCCACAGGATAAGCTGCTGGCCGGCTTGCAGGCGTCGGCGCGTGACTTCGAGACGCATGTGTACCCGACCGACCACCGCGCCTTCGGGCAGGAGTGGACGCCCGGTATCGACCGCGACCCGCACATCACCGTGCTCAACGCCAACCTACCGGGCGTCGGCGGCTACTACTCGGCCGAAGACCTCTATCCGCACGCGGTCAACGCGTACAGCAACCAACGCAAGATGCTCTACGTGAACATCACCTCATTTCAGCTGGGCACATCCAGTTACGCGGCGACCCTTGCCCATGAGTTCCAGCACATGATCCACTGGTACCAACACGAGCGCGACGACACCTGGATCAACGAGGGCTCCAGCATGCTGGCCCAGGTCATCAACGGCTACACTGCCGACGGGCAGGACCAGGCCTTCGCCGCCGCGCCGCACACGCAGGTCGATTTCTTCTGCTACGGCGCGCCCGACTGCAACGACAACGAGGCGTACGCCTACTACGGCGCCGCCTTCCAGTGGATGTTCTACTTTTATCAGCACTACGGCGGTGATAAGGCTATGCGCGCGCTTCTGGCCGACAAGGGCCTCTCCGGCATGGCCCTCTTCGACGACGTGCTCGCCCGCCTCGGCTCGCACGACAACGCCCGCGAGATGTTCCGCAAGTGGACCATCGCCAATTTCGTCGACGACCCACGCCTGAACAATGGCGCCTACGGCTACCGGCCGGTCTACCAGGGCTGCTGCATCCACTCCGCGGTGACGCTCTCGACCGACCACTACCCCTACACACATCAAAGTCAACTCAACCAATTCTCCACCGAGTACGTCGAGCTCAAGCCGTCGTCGGGCGTCTCGACGCTGCATGTGCGCTTTAGCGGTGATCCGACCGTACGCATTGTCCCCAACACGCCCGTACAAGGCGGCAGCGAGTGGTGGAGCAACCGCGGCGACGAGATGGACAGCACGCTCACCCACGCCTTCGATCTGAGCCGCGTGCGCAAGGCCACGCTGCAGTACGACGCTTGGTACGACATAGAGAAGGACTTCGACTACGGCTACGTGGAGGTGTCGGACGACGGCGGCCGCATCTGGCGCACGCTGCAGGGCCACTACACGACGAACGCCAACCCCAACGGCGCCAATTACGGCAACGGCTACACGGGCGCCAGCACCATACAGAAGGGCGCGCGTAACGGCTGGCTGCACGAGAGCATCGACCTCTCACGCTACGCCGGGCACCAGATTTTGGTCCGCTTCGAGCACATCACCGACGACGCGTTCAACGCCTCGGGCCTCACGCTCGACAACGTGCGCGTCCCCGAACTCGGCTTCGTCGATAGCCCGGCGACGGTGAGCGGCTGGCAGTCCCACGGCTGGGTGCGCGTCGCCAACGTGTTGCCAACGGGGTGGCTCGTCCAACTCGTCCTCTACACCACGCACGGCGTCGAGGTGCATCAGGTACCTCTGTCGTCGGTCGTCGACGGTCAAGCGACCGTCAGCGGTTTTGGCGGCGACGTACGGCGCGTCGTGGCCGTCCTCTCACCGACCGCCCCTCAGACGACAGTTCCGAGTAGTTATACGTTGAGCGTGCAATGATGGCATCCTCTCTCGCCCCCTCCGCCCCCTCCGGGGGAACCTGGGCCTCTTCCCCCGCTCCCATAGAGGAACCTTCTCTCGCCCCCCCCGCCCCCTCCGGGGGAGCCTGGGGAGATGCCTCCCCCCAGACCCCCGCCAAACGCACATCGCGGGAGTCACGGCATTTGGATATGGGAAACTCCTCGCAGTCCCCGCAGTCCTCGCAGTCCTCGCAGTCCCATGCGCCACATCTGGCTGTCACACCGGCGGTATCCAATAACGCTACTACGCTCACCAGTACCCGCTCCATCATCCGCCGCACAGTCTGTATGGCGGGGGTCTGGGGGGAGGCATCTCCCCAGGCTCCCCCGGAGGGGGCGGGGGGGGCGAGGAGGGAAGACCCCGCCCGTGTAGGGGGGGCGAGGAGGGAAGACCCCGCCCGTCGAGGAGGGAAGACCCCGCCCGTGTAGGGGGGGCGAGGAGGGAAGACCCCGCCCATGTAAGGGGGGCGAGGAGAGGCCGCCTATTAGGCGCGAGCCTGGCTGCGGCCGTGGGCTTCACGCTTTGTCCTGCCCTTGCGCTAGCTTGCGCGAGAGATGGCGTACCCTCCGTGTCGGCGGACGGGCGGCTGGCCGTCCTCAATCGCGCGGCGGCCCCCGCGGTACTAACGACGTGGTCGCCCTTCGTGTTCGCACAGCCCGTCCAGCGCGGCCACGCCGTGACGTTGGCCGAGAACAACCGCGAGATCGCCAACGCCCACGTCTTGCCATCCGACGTGTTCAAGCACCCCTGGCGCTGGACCTTCGGCGATGGGCGGCCCGATGCCTACGGCACGCGGGTCCGCCATGCGTATAGCAAGGCGGGGACGTACCGCATCGAGGTGCGCGCCTACTACGCCGCCTACGCCTCGTGGCAGCCTTTCGACGTCGTGACCGTCCACGTCCGCTAACGCCACGCGGTCCTGATCGGATCGTCATCATCGCGGCGGCGGGACGCGCCTACGGCCTCGACCGGTTGCTGACCGCGCGCTTCCCCACATCGCGCCTCCGGCGCGTCATTTCCTGATTGATGAATGCGTGCCGTTCTTCTCCTACGCGAAGAACGTTTAGCGCGTCCAGTCGTCGGTCGCCCCGAGATACCACATACCCCGCAGGAGGATGAGTTCGACGATGCCATGGTGGATGTATTGACCTCCGTTGGGATGCCGCAACTGGATACGGACCCGCTGAATATACCCGGCCCGCGCCCCAGCCGACCCCATGATAACATCGCCCACATGCGCGGACCTCACCACGCCGCGCCCTTCCACGGTGATAGACACGAAAAGGCGCCCAAGCGTCCGCGCATAGGTCCTCTCGTCGAGTTGCCGCCGGGCCTGGGGGTCCAGCATGGCGTAGGCGGCCGTCCAATGACGCTCGTTCAGCGTTGTTATGAAACGATCCATCGTTCGTGCGGCGGCGCGCGCCTGCGCCAGGGGGATGCCAGGGTCGCTCTCGTTGATCACGATCGTGCGGCCGGCGACCAGAATGGTGACGCGCGCGGTGAGATGCACGGTGTCGACGACGCCGTCGAGCCGCAGCCCGACGCTGTGGGGAGACTGTCCGCCGTAGAGGTTGGCCGGCACGTACGTCGCTGGCGCGATCGAACACAGGCGGGCGCCAGTCTGACTGGGCACGGCGTGCGCATACCCATAGTAGGCATCGCCGAGACGCTCACCATGGCGCGGCGGGAGGATGAGCCCGAACTCCCAGACGGACGGATGGGCGGCGAGGGGCGCGACGTTCAAGATGTACCCGTGATCCTCGTACTGGGTCCCGACGAACCCGGTCTGTGTGTCCAGCGATGGAAATGGCCCCGCGCAGGACACCGCTGCGTTGGCGTGGGACAACACGAGATCGGATGTCAGGCCCGGCACAGCGACAAGGGCAACGAACGCGCTGACTGCTGTGAGGGCGCGACGGAAGCGGCTGAAAATAGTCATTGGCGCGTTCCTTCCGCTATAACAGGGTGTGGGCCAGCCATACCACTGTATTTGATGTACGTCGCGCCGATCCATAGCCAATTAGGCTACGGCGCCACGCTAAACCACAGCTGTTTACATATCCGTGCAGTCGTCGTTGGCAAGAAAGCCCCACTCGTTTGCCTTGACATGCGGCAAGCTCGCGTGTATCTTATGCTTGACCGGCGCGAGATGTCGTCGGACGAGTGAGCTATGGCGCCGTGCCCAGCGGAGGAGGTTGATATGAAAACCGAGATAGTGAGCTATACCTCCGACTGGACTGAGCAGCCGACCACATCGCTCTGAGGACCGCTTGCGGCGCGCATGCGCCGCGTGCTGTCCCCTCTCCACCTACACGCCGCCTTCCCTGTCCTGTCGGGGGCGCTATCCCCAACTCTTGACCACGCCTCATGGTCAGTTGGTCAGTTGCTGGGGTTATGTTGCCCGCTTGCATCGTCGGTCGTGTCCTTACTTGGGCACGATCGCGCATCCCGATATGAACAACTAAGGAAGGGACGTGCGCATGTCTGTTGACTATCGGCTCCTCCACGCCACGGAGATAGACGCCGCCGCCGATCTGTGGGGCGGCCTGCATGGCGACCCCAGGCAACACGAGGCCTGGCGGCGCGAGTTCCGCAGCCTCCCGCAACTCCTCACACACACGCGCGTCGCTGTCGCGGCGGACGGCGCGCTGCTCTCGATCATCCATGACTGGCCGCTAACCGTCTACGGGGTGGACGGCCAGCCACAGCGGGTCGGCCGCCTGTCCCACGTCTTCACGCGGCCCGACGCGCGCCGCCAGGGGTATGCCTCTCGCCTGTTGGAGATGACCCTCGCTGCCATGCGCGACGACGGGCGCCTCTGGGCGCTCTTGCGTACGAGTGAGGAGGCGCGCGCCCTCTATGGACGCTACGGGTGGCGCCCCCTCCCGGTGCGTCAGATTGCGTGTACCGCTGTCGCGGCGCGCCCCGCCGAATGCGCCGCTGGCGCCGCCTATACCGTGCGCTCATACGACCCGGCCCACGAACGCGGCGGCTGGGAGGTGTTGGCCGCCATCCATCGCGCCTACAACACCGGGCGTCCGCTCACCGCCGTGCGCGACGCCGCCTATTGGCGCTACATCGCGGCGCGCGCCGGCTGGTGGCTGACCTCGGATCAGGCCCAGATCTTCGTCGCGGCCCCCGCCCATCAGGAGGCCGGCGTGCGCGCGTACGCCATCGCCACCTTCTCCGCCGCCCGCGGGTTCCTCGTGGCGGAGGTGGGGGCGTGGCCGGGGGACGAGGAGGCGCTCCCGGCCCTGCTGGTGGCGATCATGCGCCGCGCGGAGGGCGATAGCCCAGCGGGACGCCTGTACCTCCCGCATGACCCGATGCTGGAACATGCGCTCACAACCCTCGGCGCTCGCGTCGAGGACGTGTGGGACGACGATTACATGGTCCGCGCGATCGCCCCCGGCTTCGACACCCGTCTCCTCGCTCCCCTCCCCATGGCGCCCGGCAACGTCGCCTGGATGCTGTATTAACCTTTGGTGCTAGTTGGGGAGTCTCTCCAACGCCTTTGATGCGATGGAGGTAGCCCCAATGCCTCTGTATTGCGTCAAATGGTGCGCACACGGGTGAATCAGGGTCGTCAGGACCTGTTCGATAGCCGCATCGGCCTCCCATCAGGCATCTGTACAACAAATACTAGATCAAAGCATCGAGGACGCGAGAAAAGCGGCGGTTTCAACTAGCACCAAAGGTTATTAACGTCACAACGAAAGGTTATGTCATGTCGATCGACTATCGCCTCTTGCGCGCCAACGAAGTGGACGCCGCCGCCGACCTCTGGGCCGACGTACACGACGACTCCGGCCTCGACAGCGAGCAACACCAGGCCTGGCGGCGCGAGTTCCGTAGCATCCCCGACCACGAGACGCGCACGCGCGTCGCCGTCGCCGACGCGGGGACGATTCTCTCCATCGTCCATTACTGGTGCCAGGACATGTACGACGCCGATGGCGCCCTTCAGCCCATCGGCCGTGTCTCCCACGTCTTCACGCGGCCCGACGCCCGTCGACACGGGTACGCCGCGCGCTTGTTGGAGTTGACGATCGCGGCGATGCGGGCGGATGGCTGCCAGTGGTCCATCCTGACGACCAGCGACGAGGGGCGTCCGCTCTACGAGCGGTACGGCTGGCGCCCCCTGCCGATACGCCAGGTCGTGTGTACGTTCCGTGACCCGCAACCGCCACCGTCCGGCCCGTATGTCGTCCAGCCCTATGACCCGGCCAGCGCGCCCGCCGGCTGGGCGCCTCTGATGCTGATCTACGCCGCCTACAACGCGGGACGACCGCTGACCATCGTGCGCGACGCGGCGTATTGGCGGAATTACGCCCTGCGGGTCGATCGCTGGCTCTCCGCCGGCTTCGTCGCCGTCTTCGTGGCGCACCGGACGGACGGCCCAGATAAGGAGGGTTCTCCTTGCGCCTACCTCGTCGCAGGCTTCACCAGGGACCACGGCGTCCGGATCGCCGAGCTTGGCGCCCTGCCCGGCGACGTGGAGGCCCTGTCGCCGCTGCTCGCGGCCGTCGCCGAGCGGGCCGTGGAGCGCGGCATGACGGGACGCCCCAGCGCCGTGCTGCGGGAGCCGCGCCTCGACGCGATCCTCGCCACCCTGTGCAGCGGCAGCGAGGACCGCATCGACCCCGACTGGATGGCGCGTGCGATCGGGCCGAACGTCGCCGAGCGGGCGCTTGTCGCACTCCCCGACGCGCCCGGCGCGGTGGCGTGGTTGTTCGACGACGTCTAGAGATATCAGCCGGCCAGCGGCCATGGCTTTGTCAAGATTACCGCAACTTTCTTGACCCCTGTGACGTTGTTCTCTATAGACAGAGCGCGCCGAACGCGGCGGTGGCCATTGGTGAGAGAGGAGCGGCGTTTGCCCTATGCTGGGTATATCTATACAGTCTGTCTCGGGCGACGAGCGACGACGCGGGGCGGTGGCCGAAGATGTGGGTGGAGCTGACGATGCCGATCTCGTCGCGGCCGCCCGCGCCAACCCCGCCGCGTTCGCGCCGCTCTACGCGCGCTACCTACAGCCGGTCTACCGCTATTGCTACCTGCGCCTAGGCGAGCGCGCCGCCGCCGAGGACGCCACGAGCGAGGTGTTCCTCAAAGCACTGGCCGGGTTACCCCATTATCGCGACCGCTCTTTCAGCGGCTGGCTCTTCACCATCGCCCACAACGTCGTGACCGACGCGCTGCGCCGGCGCCGCCCCGGCGTAGCGCTGGACGCCTCCGGCGAACCGGCCGATACCGAACCCACGCCCGAGGAGGCGGCGCTGACCGCCGAAGGACAACGGGCGTTATTGGCCCTCCTGCCGGAGGATCAGCGCGCGGTCGTGGCGCTGCGCCTCGCCGGCTTGAGCGGGACCGAGATCGCCCGCGCGCTCGGGCGCAGCGTCGGGGCGGTCAAGTCGCTGCAGTTCCGGGCGATGACGCGGCTGCGCGCGTCGCTGGACGTCGAGGAGGCTCACCATGATCACCGATGATCGCGCGGATATGGACGCGCTTAACAGCTATTGGGACACGGTTGTCGCCGGTACAGCGGCGCGGCCCAATGATCTGGACGACGGCCTCGCCACGGCAGTACGCCGGCTCCACGCGGCGGACGGCGCGCCCGCGGTCGATGCGGCCTTCGCGGAGCGGCTATGGCACGAGCTCATGCGGTCCGCCCCTCCCATCGCGCGCCCCGTGTGGCGTCGGCGCGCGCTTGACCGGCCTCGCCGCGTCATCGCGCCGCTCGCCGTGGCGGCGGCGCTGCTTGTGGCCCTCCTCGCCGCCCTGGTCGGTGTGTATCCGTGGGGCGCCCCCCCGACCCCGGTCAACGCTCAAGCTATCGTGCGCGAGAGTATCATAGCGTCGTCGATGCGCGGCGCTGTGCATAGCTTCTACCTGGAGGAGTGGGTGACGCGGCGGCCCGGCAACTCGGGGCTGCCCCTCTTGGCCGGCTACAAGGGCGTGATCGAGACGGCGGTGCGGCGCTGGTACGAGGCGCCCAACCGTTGGCGCATCGAGCGCCGCTACGTCATACCCCCGCGCGGCGCCCTGGCCCGTGAGTACGACACCACCGGTGTGCAGGTGAACGACGGCAAGGTCGTGCAAAACTACGACGAACAATCGCGCACTGTCCAACTGCAATACCCACCATTCCCGAGCGGGACGGCTGATCTGTTCCCGCTCGGCCAAGGCGACGCCGCGCCGGTGCCGGGTCAGACGCCGCACGGCCTGAGCGACGTTCTCCACGAGGCAACGACGTGCTATACGCCCACCGTGACGGGGAGCGACGCCATCGCGGGACGGGCCGCCTACATCGTCAATCTCGAACGCAAGGGCTGCTACTCCGCTTCGGCGCACGAGATCGACGGGCGGCTGACCTTGTGGATAGACAAAAGCACGTTTTTCGTGCTCAAGTCCATTCTGTATGACGTGGGCGACCGCACCAGGCCCTACGTCACGACGGAGGTGACGCGCGTGCGCTACAACCCGTCCCTCGACCAGCGGCTGTTCACCTTCACGCCGCCGCTCGGCGCGCTAGTGCAGGGCGCGCCGGCGACGGACGCGACCGACGCACGGACGGTCGCCCTCGCCCGGACGGTCGATTTCCCGCTGTTCGTTTCAAGCGAGGCGTTGGCCGGATTGCGGCTACGGATCCCGCGACTCGACGCGCGCGGCGCGGCGTATCTGACCTACGCGCCGCCATCCGGCGCCGTCGACGCGCGGCGGAGCGTGACGCTCGTGGAGCAAAAGGCCACGGCCGCCGACATTTCGGCCATACCATCCGATGCGACGCCGGTCCTGGTAGGTGGCGGCGCTGCTACCGTAAGCGGTTGGTACCGGCAAAGCGGCGCTGGCGTACGATCCGTAGAATTCGCGCGCAACGGCGCCTACATCACTCTTTCGAGCGCGCTGCTCCCGAAAGACAATCTCGTCGAGTTGGCAGGCTCCCTCATCCCCGTCGCGGGAGGCAAGCCGCTCCAGCCCAACCCGACGCCGCGCGGCCTGGCCACGCTACGCGCGCGCGTCCCATATCCCAATCTTCGTCCCGACCTACGTCCCCAAGGGGCTCACGCCGCAAGAGCCCGCGTTGGGGGTGAGCGGCGCGCTCGTCACCATCAACTATGACGCGCCCGACGGGACCGCCGCCCTGAGCGTCGGCAACGGCGCGGCGGGGTGCTGCATCGACCAGGACGCGCGCAAGGGGCAAGACCGGATCGCGCTACCGGGCGGCGCCATCGGGCACTTCCTACCGAACGAACCGCGATTCGGAGGCCCCATCCTATGGGTGGACGAGGACGGGACATTCGTCGCCGTCTCGGGGCCATTACTCACCAGGGACGAGGAGATCAAGATCGCGGCGTCGCTGTCCAAGACGGCCGGATTGTAAGGACGCCCTTGCCGGACGGCGCGCGTGGCGCCAGCCTCCTGGAGTATCATGGAGTGAGCGGAGTATCATGAAGTAAGCGGGCAAAAGCGGCTGTACCCTGACAGCAGATAGCGTGGGGAGGAGAACAAGCAGTGGCGGTCGATACGGAAACAGAGATTATGCAACGCACCGTGATGCGCGTCATGCCGCGCTACCGGGTGCTGCTGCACAACGACGATCATAACGATATGAACCATGTGATTCACGCGCTGGTGCAGACTGTTCCCGCGCTCTCGCTGCGCCAGGCCGCCAAGATCATGCTCACGGCGCACTTGCGCGGCATGGCCCAAGTCATCGTTTGCCTCAAGGAGCAGGCCGAGTTCTACTGCGAACGCCTGACGAGCTTTGGACTCATCGCTACGATGGAACCGGCTGGCTGACGCAGGCCGCAGGCGGCAGGCGTCGGGGTGATAGACCTACTGGTGGATACTATGACGGAAACTGTGACCGTTACCAAACTGAATTGGCGCGGCGAGCCGGTATACTCCTGGCAGGGCGAGGTCCACGCGCGTGAGGGCGGGCACACCGTGCTGCGCGCCATGTGGCGCGGCCCTGGGACAGTGCGCGTGGCCGGCAAGGTCGTCTTCGAGATGGGTGACGTTTTCTACGAGCACTACTACGAGGGGCGGCCCTACGGTCTGTGGCAGGTGTTGACGCCCGACGAGACCACGCTCAAGTGCTGGTACTGCAATATCTCGACGCGCGCCGAGCTGCGAGAAGGCGCGATCACCTTCCGCGACCTGCTCCTCGACGTGCTGCTGCTCCCCGACGGACGGCGGCAGGTGCTCGACCGCGACGATCTGACCCGCGCCTTGGCCGAGGGGCTCGACCCCGCGCTGGCCGCGGCCGCCGAGGCGGCGACGCGCGACGTGCTCGACCTGATCGACCGCCGCCAGCCGCCGTTCGAGGACTTTCAACCCACCTGACGCTCAAGCGTATCTGCTGGGAGCGCCGGCTTCCAGCCGGCATGGTGTTGCGGGCGAACATGTTGGCGACGGCAAACGTGGTGGTTGCAATCGTCTGCCGGCTGGAAGCCGGCGCTCCCAGTAGATACGTCTCGCTGGACATGCTGGACATCGAGGAGGTTTTAATGCGATATCTACGGCTCCTGGCGCCCCTGGCCCTGCTCGCCTACATCCTCGCCGTCGCGCCGCCGCGTCTACAAGCCGTGGGCCGGCCTGCTCACCCCCTCGCGGCGGTCGCTCACGACCCGCCTGTGTTGACGCTCGCCTCGATCTTCGCGGCGCATCCGCCCTCGCTGGCCGGCTACGACCAGCGCAACGTGCGCACCCTCATCGCCACGGGCGACGTGATCCCCGCGCGCAGCGTCAACTACAAGATGCGTATCTACAACGATTTCCTGTACCCATTCCGGCGCACGGCGGATTTCTTGCGCACGGGCGACATCACGCTGATCAACCTGGAGTCGCCGCTCGTCGACGGCTGCGCCACGACGACGGAGGGCATGAGCTTCTGCGGCGACCCTCGCTTCACACAGGGCCTGCGTTATGCTGGCGTCGACGTGGCCTGCACCGCCAATAACCACGCCGGCAATTATGGCGACGCGGGCATCCAGGAAACATGGGCGCATCTGCGCGCCGCCGGCATCGGCTACTGCGGCTGGGGCGCCGTCGACCACAAAACGGTGCGCGGGTTGCGCTTCGCCTTCCTGGCCTACAACACGGTCGGCCAGCGCTTCGACTATGCGGCCGCGCGCGCCGAGATTCGCGCCGCGCGCAAGACGGCCGACATCGTGGTCGTCTCGGTACATTGGGGCAAGGAGTACGTCGCGCTTCCAACGACCGCGCCCGGCATCGCCGACGACGACCCGCGGCAGGTCGCGCACGCCATCATCGACGACGGGGCCGACCTGATCATCGGCAACCACCCCCACCACGTCCAGGCGGTCGAACTCTATCATGGGCGATTGATCACCTACGCCCACGGCAACTTCATCTTCGACCAGATGTGGTCAGTGGAAACGCGCCAAGGCGTCGTGGGCGTCTACACCTTCTACGGGCGGCGGCTCGTCGCCGTGCGCTACAAGCCGGTCATTATCGAGGACTACGCGCAGCCGCACTGGGCCACCCCTGCCGAGGGTCTGTCCATCATGCAGGGCATGCGCGACGCCACGATGCAACTGGCGCGGCAGCAGTAGGATGTAGGATGTCTTAACGTCTTACATGACCGCTGAAAGATGATATAATTGTAGATAGAAGCCCCAATTTTATGTAGAGCCCGAAGCGCGCTATCCGTACATACCACCTAAGGAGTCAATTTGAGCAACCGCAGCAAGAACCGCGATGATGTCATCGAGTTGGAGGGCACCGTGGTCGACGCCCTGCCGAACACGACGTTCAAGGTCAAACTGGAGAACGGCCATGAAGTGCTGGCTCACCTAGCCGGCAAGATGCGCCAGCGCTATGTGCGCGTGGTGCTCGGCGATACGGTGAAGGTCGAGCTTTCACCTTATGACCTCACACGCGGCCGCATCACCTGGCGCGTGCGTTAAGCTGACCGCCGTTAGCGGTCAGCTGTCAGCTAGCTTCGGCGGTTGCGCTGTAAACTCCCAGGCGCCATACGTGGACAGGCCATATGACGTCACGATCAGCTGACGGCTGATTGCTGACCGCTAGTCGTCAGCTTACATGGATGAGCGTGCGCGCATCGTAGTCGCGCAGGCGGTCGCGCCCCTTCAGGAAGTCTAACTCGATCAGAAAGCTGATGCCGGCTATCTCCCCGCCCAGGCGCTTGACCAGGTCGATCGAGGCGCACATGGTGCCGCCGGTGGCCAGCAGGTCGTCGACGAGCAGCACGCGCTGCCCCGGCTTGATCGCGTCGCTGTGGATCTCAAGTGTATCTGTGCCGTACTCCAGGTCGTACGTGATGTGTATCTTCTCGCCGGGCAGCTTACCGCTCTTGCGTATTAGGACGAAGCCTAACCCCATGACGTAGGCCATCGGCGCGCCGAACAGGAAGCCGCGCGACTCCAGCCCGACGATGACGTCGATCTGCTTAGCGCGGAACGGCTCCAGCATAGCGTCGATGGCGTCGCGCAGCCCCTGTGGATCTTGCAAGATCGGCGTGATGTCCTTGAACACGACGCCTTTCTGCGGAAAGTCCGGTATGTCGCGGATCATCGACGCCAGCCGCCTGCTCGTTGCCTCCAAGTCCATGTATCCTCCATCATTAGCTATATATATCGGCGCGGCGTCCCTCAGACGGGGCCGCATATAGTATACGCCCACGGCTCAAACGATAGTGAAGCTAATCCATCACCATCCCGCCGTCGATAGGGACGGTCTGCCCCGTCACGGCGTCGTTGGCGAGCAGTGCGCAGACCAATTCCGCGACATCTTCGGGGCTCGCCGTGCGCCGTAGCGGCGCCGCCGCGCTCAGGCGACGCACATGATCCTCACGCCCCTGTGTCCAGCGCGTCTCTACGATGCCCGGCGCGACGTTGCAGACGCGGATCTCGGGGGCCAGGGCGCGCGCCAGTGAGCGCGTCAGCCCGGCGAGCGCCGCCTTGGACACGGCATAGGGGAGCGATGAGCCGTCGCCGGTGAGCCCGGCGATGCTGCCGATGTTGACGATGGCGCCGCGCCCACGCGCCCGCATGTGCGGGGCCACGGCGCGCGCGCAGTAGAAAGGGCCCTTGACGTTGAGCGCCAGGATGGCGTCCCACACCTCGTCGGTGGCGCCATCCAAATCTTGGAGCGCGATGTATTGCGTGGTGGCGGCGTTGTTGACGAGCAGGTCGACGCCCCCGAAGTGGTCCACGACCGTCGCGACCAGCGCCCGCACCGCTCTGTCATCGGACACATCGGCCTGGACCGCGAGGGCGCGCCCCCTGGCCGCCGTGATGTCGCGCACAGTCGCCTCCGCCTCGTCCCGTGAGCGTGAATAGTTGACCGCGACGGCGGCGCCGCGTCGCGCCAGCGCCAGCGACGTCGCGCGCCCTATTCCCGTCCCGCCGCCCGTCACAAGCGCCACCGTGCCCTGAAAGTCCATGCGTCACCCCTCCTACTAGGTCCTATACTGCCCTACACCCTCACATGATACATGCCCTAGTGACCGGCTCATGGCATGAATCGTGCTCACTTGCTGATCGCGCGGTCGCGCCTTTGCATGACGTACGGCTACGCCGATGGGAAGAGCGACACACTGGATCGGGAAAGGTGATCCACGTCGCGCGTTCTAACGTATACACTAGGGTTATCCATCATAAGGAGGTGTAGCGGGTACAGCAGGTACAACCCCACTAAAGTGTGGAGCGGGGCGCGAATGACAGGAACGGGCCGCATGGGGCATGCTAGCGCTAGCCGTGTCTGTTCCACACGGCCAGGAGCGCAGGCCGCATGGACCCGT
>JAABUO010003463.1_pt1 | contig 18789 bp, 15 predicted proteins | sample 5559291 | NCBI WGS metagenome assembly JAABUO01 (sample SAMN10711878, study PRJNA513372) | rock metagenome | isolation source: Antarctica rocks | place: Antarctica: Victoria Land, Finger Mt sud | reverse complement strand
GGAAGTAGATCGAAATCATGATAATGCTCGCAGTCAAGCTTGGCGGCGATTATTTGCAGCAGGGTTTTTGGAGGTCACGCTTTGATTTCTATCTCCGCTGCTTTTCGGAGTCGGTTCATCACTGCCGCTGCGGTTTCGCCTTCGCTGTCGTTGATGCCTTCAACGAAAATGACTTCTACGCTTTTCTGATCGAGCTCCCGGAGAGCAGAGAATAAGCCCCGAGTTATGTCTGCTGTGTCTTTCCCCAGCCCAATGTGCCAGACATCGCTCAATTGAGAGTCACAGCGCTCATCCAGCCGTATTTGAAAGTGTTGTGCAGGAGGAGAGAACGGTAGAACGGCTGATAAAGGCAGTTTGTAATTAACAAAATCTCCTTCCGGTATATTTTCAGCAACCATTATCGTCGTTCCATTTGTATAAGTCGCGTCATTGGCAACGATAGGGTCGCCGGCCTTGCCGTCCACTCTTTTCTCCTCTAAAAGGTCTTCCGTCCAAGTTTTCGTTCTTAATATTCCGATGCTTCTTGATTTCCGCGCATGGGTTTGCAGCAGCTTCACAAGAAGCGGTCCCTCAATCAATGCCACCCTTGCTCTAGGCGAATAATGCCGGTATTTCATCCCTGGCGCTCGTGGTACTCCTCCCTCTGCATGGTCCGTGTAGCCCACTTTCACCCCCTCCCAACCAGGACATTCCCGGAGCATCTCAATAGAAACACCACCAGGCCTTAGGATTACTGGTGGGTCTGTAAGTCCGTCCACGACAGTACTTTCTACGCCAACGGTACAGGGCCCACCATCCAATATTAGATCAATTCGACCCGAGAGATCTTCTAGAACATGGGCAGCAGTGGTGGGTGAGGGCTTCGTAGAGGCATTAGCTGAAGGAGCGGCGAGAGGAACGCCAGCTAGGTGAATTAGAGCGAGAGCCAGTGGTGAGGATGGTATCCGCGCACCGAAAGTGGGCAGCGAAGCGGAAACTTGTTGGGCGAGGGGACTTGGCGTGGGAAGACGGAGAAGGATTGTAAGAGGCCCTGGCCAGAAGCGCGAGATTACAGAATGGTAGATCGAGGGGATGGGGTCCGTGGAAGGTTCATCGGTGATAGGAAGATGAACTTCGGAGCGATGAAGGAGTCTTCTTAGCTGGGAAAGAGAGCTAATGTGGACGATCAGAGGATTGTCTGCCGGTCGTTGCTTGGCAGCGTAGATGCCGAGCACGGCGGAAGTACGAGTCGCATCGGCCCCAAGGCCATAGACTGTTTCTGTCGGAAATGCGATGGGAATGTTGCTGGACCGTAGCATCGTGGCTGCCGCCAAAATATGAGCAGCATCGGTGGTGTCTGAAAGCCTGAAGTCCCAGTCTTCAAGGAATGTCTTTCTGGAGCTAGTGAATACGAATTCTCCAATCTTAGTCGGATCCACCGGTAAGACTCGCGTATTGCGTCCACCATTCGGGGGCGCCTGCAATGTCTGTTCTGTGTTTCCAGCCATTGTAGCCAGTTTTCTAAGGGTCTGAAGTGAACTAATCCGTTGTAGAATTCCGGCACGCTTCATACGATGAAGAGCGGCGGCGTAGGTAGCTATAGTTGCGATCAATGAGGCCGTCCACTCGAAGTTGTGTCAACAGGATGATTTCGTCGGCTACAGTGTCCTCTACAGCTGTAGAAAGTAAGTATTGCTTGAGTCTCGAGGCTCGAGTCTCTCGGCTTCGCCAGTGTAAAGAAGAAAGCGGACACTATCCGCTTGTACAATGACCTTGCAAGTGATGGTAAAGGTGAAAGTGAGGGTGAAGAAATTTGAAGGAAAAGACTTGGGTTCAAGAACGACGGGAAACTTATAAGGTACTCTCTATACCTAGTCATCTACTAACATCTAGTACTCGTACCTTGCTGATTAACAGTCGTCCTAGATATGATGCCCCCAGGACGGAGGTACCTTAGGTAAGATTGGCGCGAGGAGCAGTCTTCAAGGACGGCGGAAATCAATTGATGACTGGGGAGTGTTCAATGCGAGGATTTGCGGCAAGACCATGAGGAGGATCTGGATTTGAAATGGACAACATGGTTTTTCTGACTATACTTAATCATATTTAATGGAGGCCTCCCATCAAGATGAGAATGTCTACTCTAACAAATTCCAGCGCATTATTATTATATAAGAATGAGTACCCTCTGATAAAGTACTGCAAACCTACTAGGCGTGCCACGCACGCAAGACACGTTCATCACTGCTTCAACAAAGTGTGGAGTCATCTTCGTGGAAATCTCTTCAATTATTCCGCAGCATTGCCCTCGCCCTGACGCGCTCATCCCCATTAATCTTCCACTCAGTTGCATCCCCGCTCGCCCCTCCCCGCCTAGCTTGCAACTCATCCCATTCATCCTCCTCCATATTCATAACGAGACAAATCTGTGTACACCTTGCAAAAGCATCGCGCAGTCCATACTTCCCCCCTCGAACGACAGTACTGACGATGCCAGCAATGTCGCGCTCCAGACGCACAGCCCCAAGATCGTCCAGCCGTCCGTAGTAGCTCCAAATACGCTTTTCTGAAATTTCACTGAGGTAGGAAATAACCACGGCGAGGAGTCGGTCAAAGTTGGGAGCAGTGAGAATTCTAACGAGGGGTTTTGTTGTGGCGTCCCAACCTCGTTGGAAATGGTGTTGAACTGCGAATTCGACTGGAATGACGTCGCCGTCCTTGGCTTCGGCTTCCTTGCTCATTTGCTCGAGCTCCTCCGCTGTCATCTGATAATCAATATCACGGAACGAGTCTGCCACGATTGGCCGTAGACGGGGTTTGACGACATTCTTGAAGATAACATAGATTCCGTCGCTAATGAGCTCCGAGGTCTTGCTTTCAAAGCTTTGCTGGAGTGATCTCAGTGTATTTACCACAAATCGGGCTTCGTGGTCGAAGGGAAATAGAGCTGCTAGAGAGCTTGAGGAAGACTTTTCAGCGTCCTGTGAAGGCTCTGCGAGGAAGAAATTCTTAACACGAGACTGGACAATTCTTTTCACATAATCCGTAGCAACGTCGAGATTGTTGATGAGAACCAAAAAGGTGATGATGGTTTGCTCCGGAGGCAATGCCCCCTGGATTGCAGCTTTAGGATAACTCTCGTCTCGCATCTTACGCTGTATCATTCCGATGAAATCCGAGTCGAGGACTCGAGCAATGGAAGGAACTGCGCTCGCAATGACGGCTCGATCTGAGGTCGCAAGCGATCTTTCGACGACTTGGCTGACAACATACATTACATCATCCACAGTGGAAGATATGTAAGGCGGCTGCGAACTAATTTCTTTCGCTAGGTTCAAGGAGAGGTCAGATGGTTGCTCATCAAGTTGAAAAGCCTTCTCCACGGATCTCCGGAAGAGAAAGGTGGTCATAATATTGAATGGCGTAACAAGCCTATTTGTCACTTTTTTGCTCAAAGTTGAGTTGCTCAGCAAGGAAGGGATCTGCAGTCTTTCCGACTCATCTTTAGTTGCTGGAGGAGGCTCCTATATGCCAGGGTCTTAATGACTGCATTCTAGAAACGCCACATGCACGTACCTTGCACTTGTTGGCTATGAATCTTGAGTAGAGCGCCCATCTTCCTAACATCACGGCGATCTCACCTAGGAACCCGTCGACTTCCTTCATGTCCACACCTTCTTCACGAGCCTGAATCTCGGTCGCCACATTCCTACTGGCAGGAGACCCAGCACGTGGCGTACCACTCCTTGGTGGCTGAATTGGTAGGAAGCTTTGTACCAGAAAGGTAAATGCATAAGATCTAATATCGGTAAGCTTACGATCAATTGATCTTTCATCACTCCAAGTATCAATGATGATGCCACCCTGGATATCGGCCTCGAGCTGCAATCGCTCAATGACCTTCACCATCCGTCCTACACCATAATGTTGCTCTACAAGGCTGCCGTGATGTTCCACAATTTGAGCAATGTGCTCAAATAGCTTGGTCAACGCATTGGCGTAGAAGAAACTTTCCCGACGCTGGTTACTACCGGTACCAGCGTTGAGGTTCGCTCGTGCACGGGAAGCGACCCCCTGGCAGACGTAACGACCGTACACATCGAGGCCAACATCAGGTTTACCGATCAATGGGAACATTTTAAAAAACCGGGTGACCTTAGTGCCGTTGCCTTCTTGCGCGGCTTTTTCGAACTCTCGGAGGAACAACCTACGCAGTGACTCTGCGGCCTGTTCGAGGGTTATATTCGGAGGGTCGGGTACCTCAGCGGTAGGAACTATTTCTTCTGCGAAAGAGCCATTTACGATCTCTTTTGGGATTTTGGAAGCTCGATTTAGATACCCAGCAGCAGTCTCCCAATCTTGAGGGGCACCCATGGATCCTGCGACACCTAAGACACAAGCTCTTAGCTCTGCCACCTGGTCAACAACTTCCAAAGTGCCCTTAACTCTAGCTTGCTCAAGATCAAGGCGTTTGACTTCATTGGATATTCGATGAGCGGTGGAGGCAGCACTGGACAGCAGGCCATTACTGATAGACCTTGTAAGGACTGCTTGGGAACCTAGGTGAGCTCGCAGAAGATCCAGTCTGCCAAGCTCCCGTGAAAGATCTTTCTGGGAAGCTACCAAAGCATCCAGCCGCGCTGTGACTGAACATTCTTGTTCGTTGAGACGTGCGATCGTCTCCCTAATCTCGGCGATAGAACCCGCCTCGTAAATGCTAATAGCCGAGGGTTCTTCTATCTTCCCCCCGTGCACTGGTGACCAAGCCTTCGTACCATTGCAGCGCTGACTATAAGATGCTAGCATTTCGTATGCAGTGCTAGCTTACTTGAGTCTCCCACACGCTTGGAGTAGCATGCCTGGTACGTACTCAAATGATATTATCAAGGGATGATTTACCAGAGCTTCAAGCAGCAATGATACATCAATGACTGAGCAGGTCGCAGAGGCACAGGTGTAAATAGTCAGTACTATGCATATAACAATCACTTGGCACCAGCACTAGAGTCTACAGATATTTAAGATTCTCCTTTTGCTGGAAGGATATCTTCGGTACCTACCTGTCGTGCCTGGACCAAAGACAGATGTTAATTCTTATATCAAGGCCGGACAGTGTCTGTAAGGTACTCTAAATGTGGACAAAGCTGACATGGCTCGCTTGGTAAGGGGTGTCGTTGAGAGCAGAACTAAATTCATTTCATCGCTGATTGATGCACTAACTACGAAACCGTATTAAACAGTACCATCTGATCACACCTTCGACTGTATCTTAGTGCCCCGTACTTACCTAGTACCTTACTTTACGTGGTGGTATTATTGCTCCGGGTGGTGGGAGTGCAAACGAAGTGGAACGACGCTAACGGCGGAAGCCATCCCTAACGCCCCACGTCATAGAACAGTTTCGATTGACAAGCGTGTATCTAATAAAAAGTTACCTTATTTAAGGTACCCGACCCTTTTGCTGTACGCATCAGCTTGAATAACGCTGACATCAATCCTTTGGCAGTTGTGGCAGTGGCTCACAAGGTGAAGATATCTCAAATCAAGAGTCCGAGGGTTCTAGACTGGGTTATCAAATAATGTGCCTAGGATGATTGATATCTTGTACTGTTACCTGAATCTGTTTTCACCTGGACACAGTCTAAGTTCTCGAAAACAACACCACAGAAGCTTTTCCTATTCAGAGACTGGTTATTCTTCCGTAGCCACCAGATATTGTTGAAAAGAAGAGCGATACACTAATATTTAGTCCTTGAAACCATGGGACAGGAAGTATCAAGCCCCGTTAATGAAAGCACACCTTCTCGCACGCTGGAGGCGAGATCTATAGATGCTCTAGCCACGTACATTAAATTGGGCCGAGCGAGGAACATCGTGGTTATGGTCAGTTACATTTCTCCCCAGCTGGTTTCTGCCGCTTGTGGTACAAACTGACATTCTTGATGCAATTCGGAAAGACCGGAGCAGGAATAAGCACATCTGCTGGCATACCCGATTTCCGTTCTCCAGATACGGGTCTCTACGCAAATTTGTCCAAACTTGATCTACCTTATCCTGAAGCAGTTTTCGACATCTCCTTCTTCCGTGATAACCCTCTACCCTTCTATACTTTAGCACATGAGCTTTATCCGGGCAAATACCGTCCTACTATATCGCATTATTTTGTTCGTCTACTTTCAGACAAAGGTATTTTGTTGAAGCTTTTCACCCAGAATATTGATTGCCTCGAACGAGAAGCAGGTGTCCCGGATGAAAACATTATAGAAGCTCATGGCAGTTTTGCTCGCCAAAGTTGCATCGAGTGCAAGACACCATATCCTGAAGACTTGATGAAAGAGGCCATCGCCAATCGTGAGGTTCCCCACTGCTTGACTCCTCAATGCAACGGCCTTGTCAAACCCGATATAGTCTTCTTCGGCGAACAATTGCCGAATGTGTTTCACAGAAACAGAGGCTTGCCTTCCCGTGCAGACCTGTGCATTGTTATGGGCACAAGCCTGGCTGTCCAGCCATTTGCGAGTTTGCCAAGCTTATGTTCTGAGAATGTGCCGAGATTGCTACTTAATTTAGAAAGGGTTGGCGATTTGGGTTGTCGTGCTGATGACGTTCTTCTTCTTGGACATTGTGATGATGGAGTAAGGAAGCTCGCATCAGCTCTGGGATGGGAAGCGGAATTGGAAACACTCTGGAGTAGCACCAACCCAGCCAATGGTGGTATGAAGCATCCACCAATAGAAAGGAAGTCGAAAGATGAAGCACTTGAGGATGAAATTGCGTCACTCACAGATCAGGTTGACAAATCTTTGAAGTTCGCCAGCGACCATGCTTCCAAGATTCGAAATCAACTGTTGGAGAAAGAAGGAAAAGTGCCGCAACCCTATACAAACGCGAGTGCCACACGGCCCGATTCGGGTGTAGCCGCTAGAGACATGACGCCGACAGATGGAACCTGTGATGGCACTACAGAGACAGAAAATTTGATACCATGTCTACCAAATGAAGGTACAAAAGTTGTAGCCTCCCCGCAGGGTAAGGATTCGCACGGAGAGTCCTTGGTCATGGACAGCAACAAGTCTTCATTATGATGGTCAAAAACACCTTCACCAACTACCTCTGTTTATAATCCATCATCGAATCAGATATATTGTCTTGTAAGTTCAGAAAATTTCCATACTCCATACACAATATATCTGCCTAGACTTTATGTTGCTCTCAATAAATGATTAGAAAAGTGTGAAGTTTGCCACCCGTCGTCTGGGACTGTTTTACTACATTTCACAAGTTCAAACGGCAGGTTCAGATCCTATTGCAAAAGTCGCTCTTGCCTATTCCGCGGGCATTTCTTTCTCGAGACAGAGCCATTTTGCTACCCAGAACAGTCACATATTGTAGTCTCTCACTTTCAACCGTTCATATGCACGATTGCCATTCGTATATTAGAACGATAGACTCCTATACTGGTAATTATTATACCGTATTACTGTTGTAAACCACACTCTTTAGACTACATCATTACAACAGGGATTATCGTTGATTCTCGTGGCGTCTTCACATCCCTTCGCCGTGCGTCAATATGACAATCGTTCAGGCAAGAAAGCGGCGGTGGAGCTCCAGAAGCTTGTTCGGTATCAAACCGATGAAAAGAAGAGTGCCTCCTGGACAAGCAGTTGTGGAGACTGTAGACGGCACTGCCGCCGGACGAGCTACAATCGAGACTTCCGACGATGGGTGCAGCACCGAGGAGGGAGACATAAAACTAGTCACGACCGCGAAAGTACAACGTAGTGGCTCCAAATTGCTCTCTATCGTAGGCATTCAACCAAAGGAAAGTGGTAAGTGAGGAGTTATGCTAAAGCTGTCCCAACTAATATAATCTCTAGGCACGATATCAACCAAGGACTCCTCAAATATCCCAAATGAGCGAGATATAGCTCTCGCTATCGTTAAAGATGCCGCCAACCCTCTTGGGACTAATCAAAAAAGTGCAGAAACCTTTACTGGTCCCTACCCACTGGAGACACCAGAAGGAACGAGAAAGACTACTGCCCTGACCGAAGAACATTCTCCAATTGCCTCTTCTTCAACTACCGGGACTGGATTGGGGCTACCGTCCGTCAACGAAGACGCAGAGCTCTCTCATGACCCGGGCCGATCTCGATTGATGCCCATTGAAGTCCAGATCAAGCGAAAGAATCATGGAGGCCTTCGGAAGAGCCTCTCTACGCCTGGCCTAGCCCAGCAACTTTCCCACAAGCTCTCGACGACTTTCGGAAACCCTACTATTGTTCATCGACCAAACATGCGTACAAGGCCTAGCGTTCACTCTGTTCATGACGATAACGTATTTATCGGCGTCACTAGTGATCAAGGGCTTAGCCCTGGGGTTGATACGGATCCATCTAGCTTCTATAATAGCGGTAGCATGTCTCCTAGAGGTCCGTCTACCGGAAAGACTTCACTTGAATCAAATATCACCTCCTTGCATTCCCCAGTATTCAAAGAACAAAGTGAGAAGACAAGTGCCGAAGGGAAGAATAAAAAAGTCGAAGAAAACATACAGGATAAGCCTTTGACCCCAATCGAGGAAGCACCCCACATGACCTCGCCCACGATAGTTACAGTAGAATCGACAGCGAACGCCAAGATCTTCTTCGAGACTCACTTCAACTCCATACTCTCCGGTCAAAACAGCCCACGTTCTCTGAGACGGCGTGAACTTGAGCTACGGCTACAGGCAGAGCAGATGCCGGCCGAGCAGCGTCAGCGAGAGCGCTGCATATGGGCTGCCCAAGAAAGTGAGCATCTTCGGCAGACTCGTATGTTAAGAACCAAGACCAATGAGGCAACCGGAGGCACAAGCGTAGCTGTGGCTGGGTACGAAGTGGTCAAAATACTCGGTAAAGGTAGTTTTGGAGTGGTCAGGCTCGTCCGCGAGAAGGATCTTCCGCCTATCAACTTAGCGTCTCAAAGCCAACCCTCTGTAGTGACCCCAAGCTGGAGGCAAACCCATGGCGAACAGCTCAGTGATCTAAAAGCAACTGCTATAGGAGCCTTGAAGTCAACGCTAGACGCTCAGAAAATAACTCATCGGGTGCCAAAAAAACCAACAAGTGAGGTTTACGCCATGAAAGTTATCCGCAAGTCGGACATGCTCCGTAACTCTCAAGAAGGTCATCTCCGTGCTGAGCGGGATTTTCTTGTCACTTCAGAGAACTCGAGATGGGTTGTGCCATTGATTGCAAGCTTCCAGGACAATACCAATCTGTATTTAGTCATGGAATACATGGTCGGTGGTGACTTCCTCGGCCTTTTGTTTCGCATGGACACACTGAAAGAAAAGAAAGCGAGGTGGTATGTTGCAGAGATGATACTATGCTTAGAAGAAGCGCACAAACTCCGGTGGATTCACCGAGATGTTAAGCCTGACAATTTCCTTATATCTGCATCCGGACATCTCAAGATAGCTGACTTTGGCCTTGCCTTTGATGGACACTGGGCGCATGATCAATGCTATTTCAATAACCACAGGCAATCATTGATGGAAAAACTAGGTATCAAGGTTGAAGGCGATTCCATTGACCGTAAAGAGGGAACCAGTATTGCAGCGGGTATGGCGCTAGCTAATGTTCTTACTGGACGAAGCGACCGTCAAGGAAAGCCGCAGTTGGATGGACCCAGCGACAACGAGGGAATATTGCAGTGGCGTAATCGCCATGAGAAGAGAAAATTGGCTAGGAGTGTTGTTGGTACCAGTCAATACATGGCTCCAGAGGTAATCCGGGGCGAGCTATATGATGGACGATGTGATTGGTGGAGTATTGGTATCATTCTTTACGAGGTCAGAAGGGCGGCTACTGTTAACGATGGATTTGACGCTGACGAGCTCATGACAGTGTCTATATGGTTACACTCCTTTTGTTTGTGAGAATAGGCAGGACACTAAAATAGCAATCTTGGTGAGCATCTACGATTTATGTTTGGTTGCTCAATGGCACTGACTCCTCGGACAGAACAACGCAACAAGCTTGAGATTCCCGGACGACAAAGACGTCAACAGAAAAGAAAAGGTGTCGTATCAAGCAATGGATCTCATCAACAATATTCTTCAAGAAAAAGAACATCGACTATGCTCAACGAAGTATCGCCAAAACGACTACCAGCATTCGAAACGCATTACTGGCCAATTTATAACTACCCGGGCAGACAAACAAGCGCAGGACTACCAGGGCCACTATGTCTACCCAAACGACTCGGATGACATAAAGGCCCATCCATTTTTCCATGGGCTCTCATGGGATCGCTTACACCTCTCACGGCCGCCTTTTGTTCCAGATGTGAAAGGGCAAGATGATACCAGATACTTTGATGATGAAGACGAAGTCAGCGATGTCGAAGACGTATCAAGTTGTTCCGTCGTGAACGTGGCTTTGGATCCAATCGGTGGACAAGGTAACACTGCTCTACTTCCTCCTTTGCAAGTGGACGGCGCAGAGGGAGCACAGGATGCAGGCCTCCGATCGAGACATCCCCAAAATCTGGAGGATCGGGGAGGTGAAATTGTCGGTGGCAGAGAGAAAAAACCGGCTAAGGTAAAGGAGAAGAAGAGGCCCCGTGACCGCGTGCTGCGAGACAAAGAGGTTGCAAGGAAGGTACTCGAGATCCGGAAGATGGGGGCATTCGTGGGCTACACCTACCGCAGGCCGAAGGGCATGATTCGAGAAGAGGGAGGACGAACGAGTGTATCAGGAAGAGGTGTCATGACCATGGGCTCCTAAGTTCAAGCATTCTCAACTAGGAACAGCGCGAGAGGAGTTTTGTGCGGCCTATTCATCCGCTCGTTTCAAATGATTTTTTTTGGCTGTCGTGCACTCAAATTTCCAACATCAGAGTCCTCATTCCTTTTCACAGGGTCTAGGCCTCTCAGCAGATATGCAGAGTACCGTGCATGTGTTGTCTTGGGGAACGGTCTTATCTTTTAGACCAGGGACCCTAAACAGCATAGTACACCTAGGATCACGTGATCCATATCGATATTGTTCTGCTGAAGCTTCTCCTCTGTGGCCTTCAAGTTCTCGGCTCAGGGCTGTGTTCCAAAGTTATATTCAACCCGAATCTTCCTCAATTTTCCTTCATGGCAACTGAAATTAACCCAAAATCTTGATGCCATTCCTTTAACCTTTTTTTATACAACCACACAAGTTGCCAGTGAGACGGGGAATATTATCATTGATCAAAACGTGTTTTCCGTCAAACAGCACCAAAGCTAGCGGCTGTTATCGCATTATCTACCAATAAATCCAATAAGGTTTTTATCTACTTTATACACCAAAGACAAAAACGGCCCAAAATACCATATCCTGTATCCATTGACCTCTATCTCCAACGCTTTTTGACCCTGATCCTATCAATACTGACCCCACAACCCTTCTTCCGGATCTCCTCAGCCAGACAGAGCATAATTTGAGAAGTGCATTAATAGGGTGATAGGGAGAATTCTAATGTGAAAACCGATTGTTGGGGCGTCGCTCTTCGCTCCGGGCTTCCGTTGATAGGTAGTAACCCTAGCACCAGCGAAAATCAGCACCTCTACCCTGGCCATGGTGCATGACAGTCCGACTTACATCAACGAGCCTCCACAAACTTCTGTTTGGTTCCCTGCGCATGGGAGTCGACAACTAGGGTCCGGCATTTTTTGGGAGAGTGCGTTCAACTGTGGCGCACACCAACACTCCCGTCCATATTCTAGGCCGGCGTATTGAGAAGTTCCGCAAAAGGAGAAGCACTGTTCGACGGTCATGCCATCCGATGCTTTCTAGACCCTTGTTATTAGTCTCTGGCTTCAGCAAGCAAAGCTGCAAGCAACGACAAAAACGAAGGTGGGAGCGATGAAGTACCATGGAACCCCCAGCCAATGCTCGCGCATTGCCCGTGGAATTTTCGCCAGTGGTCTCATTGTAGCAGCCAGTATATGTATAGGCGACGTTGCCAGGGACCACGGTTGCCGTGCTGGAGCTGTTTTCAGAGGATGAGGCAGCAGGTGATGAAGTGGAGGTTTGCGCGAAAACAGCAGTGAAGAAGAGAAAGGAATAGACAAATAGTAAAGAGGGAGGAAAGGAATGTGGCAGCGATAGCCGCTGAGGTCTGATCATTAAGGATTATCGATCTTGTCAAAGGTGAATGATACTACTAATACCGTGACACTTCAGGGACTCGTGTCTCTTGCCAGATTCGGCTCGGCTCGGCCCCCCGGCTTATATTACCTGAGCTTTGACGAGACACGCCCACCTGTGCCTCACCAAACACTGTCCCACTTCATTCTACAGTACGCACATGCTTATCTCCAATGTCAACTACCTAATTCATGATGCAACCCAAAAGAAGAAAACTGCCTTTGTTCAATGATGTTTACAATCTTCACATTACGTGACTTCCGGCTCTCTTCATGACAATCATAACTCCCCCATCTATCAATCGAATATGCCTTTTTGCCCTTATGCGGCACATCTGCACCAGCCAGGTATTCCTAATAATACTACTATTAAATACTCGGCCACATAGAAGCCGCCCGGCGAACAATTCCATTGTATTCGTCTTTCTAGGCCGAATGTGAGACCCGGAGCCCACCGAAACCTCACACTTTGGGCGCGCCAATCGCAAACGCCGAGTCACTGAAACCGTCTTCTTGCTTCATCGTGCCGTTAAGTAGAGGGCAAAGTCTGGAGATAATATATGTTCATGTTAGTGACATTCTTTCATATGTATCGAAGCCGAGAAGGAGTCAGAATGATCAGCGAAGGAAGAGAAGGAAGGCTAGGAGTAAAGTATCAATGAAATGGTAAGACGCACTTTTTGTTGGTTTTGATGTGTCCAACTTGACCACAATTGGCGCATTTGCGTTGAGTACCTGCCGTTTTCGGCGCCGTGGCAGGAGAGGTTGACGCACTGGCTGAATCGGCGGCAACATCAATGTGTTGTACGGTGTGGACGCCTTTTTGCTTGTCGCGGGCGAGTCGGCGATCTTTGTTGCGTTCAAGGCGCGCAAGTTCTCTCTCAAGTCTCAACAGCGTTTAGTACATAGTCAATTGCATAGGCGGGACAATAGCTACCTTTGCTGGTTGCGGCGATCCTGCTCTGCATCACCGGTAGGCTTGATTTCCGACAGCCTTGCAACTGTTAGTTGATTGTTTGCACCCCAATTGGGAGGAATTCAGTAAGCAGGTACATCGTGGTTTCTGCCTCCTTGGCATGTCTTCGCTTAAGATACTGGCGTATTACTCTAGGATCGCGTATGGTATCTTGAAACCGCTCAACCTTGCCATAGCTATCTCGGACGTTGCGAGTGATTCTAAGAATCTTCCCACTTTGACTATCGGTACTGAATCTGCTAAACTGGCTTGTTGTCTCATCATCTCGTCGACGTAGCGTAGCAGGCGTCTGCACCTCGGATCGAGGGGTCCTCACACCGCTAAACATGTCGTCTGCCTCTTCAACATGATCATCCTCCATATCAGTGTCGGATTGCTCAAGGGTTGAAGACAGACTCTGTCTCTGGGCGTCCCAGATCCGACGTATCGACTCCTCATATTGCTTTTGCTGTCTGGCCACATTGTAGCTATGCCCACCAAGCTCCTTCAACTTCTTCGCATCTAGCTTATCCTCAACACTTTCCCCCATGGCTTTGAAGCCGCCTTTCATTGACGTTTTGATAAGGCTGAACGCCTCGCCTCGACCCGACGGATCGCCCTCTCCGTGGAGTTGGAGCATAGCTTTTCCTTGCGCAGCATTGAGAAAATTTCTAGAAGTGAACCACGGTGCAAGCTGTTGCTCGATGCTCTGGCCCTCTTTACCATCATCATCTTCAGAGTCGTCGTCCCCTTTACTAAAACCGGCATCTTGGAGATGTTGCTGGCCGACCTGCATAGATTCAAGCAGACACACATCCTCAGGCTTTACCATGGCTCGTATAGCATCTTCCTCAGGGACTGCTTCGCCGGGTCGCATAACCCATTGCTTGTATTCTTTGGAAAATTGCATGAACTCCTTCATTTTTTGTCGGTTCTGCATGTCAGTTGTGTCTACGAAATGCTTTGTGATCTGATCTACCCCTACACGATGAGTTTTCCCGTGTCGGATGAGGCGGTAAGAGATCATCTTAAGACGGTTTTTAGAAGCTGTTGTGACTTTCCGAGAGTGTGGCCCTGGTACGTCAACGGAGGGAAATTCCTGCCCCACTACATGGAGGTTCTCAAGATTCCTAATGTAATAGGTGTGACCTTCAATTCCAGTTCTATTTCGGATCACCAAAAAGTCCGAAGACTTTGCTTGATGTTTGAAGATTGGTGCCTTGTACATGGCGTTATAAAGAGCAGGGGTGATTTGCCCGGGATCAATGTGGCCGAACATGGAGAAGGGGCTTTTATCCTGCGGCAGAAGAACTGTAGTCTCCCCAATGTCAAGTTTTGGGCGAGAATTATCGTCCATGTTCTTCCGGCGGTAGTAATTGATCAATCGGCTTCCCATACCAAAGTTCGACATCATCGTTGGGTATTCTTCAGAATATTCTAATAGAAGTACACTAGAGTTGTCACCTAGTGAAAGATCTTTGGAGGATCCGAAAATACTCCGAGTGTTCTTGCCTTTCCAATGCTTCTTTTTGACAGCACGTGATTTGCTAAAGGTAGCCTGTTCGTTACGCAAAAACTTAATGATAGGTCTGTGGAACGAGCGAGCCTCCAATTTATCCAATTTAGTTTTGTACTGGGAAACTCTTAGTTAGGTTGCCTTCCTTCATGCAAATGAAGTAACGAATGCAAACTTACAAAAGGCCACTGCAATCTTGTAGCCGGCAAGCTGTGGTCAACGGTAAGATTACCCAATGTACTTCGAACTTTGCTTTGATGGTTTTCTTTGAGCAGATCGTACGCCTCGTCGTTTGAGATATTATATCTTTGGCTTGAACCCTTACGAAATGCCCCTCGTGCTTCCTTGTTTGAGGTTTGTCGCCTGGAGCTTTTTCGGTTCAGTGGATCCAGATAGTTGCTATCTATCAGAAGTCGCGAATCGTTGAGATCTAAAGTCACCTTCCGCGCGATCCTTGCAGTAGCTCCCTCCGGATCACGTAGCGAGGGACAAGTGAAACGGGGAGTAGATAGTATACTAGCCTGGGGATGATCCAGCTTTTGTCTCTGCTTGCTGATCAGCGAGCAAACGCTTCGAATACCTCACACAGTACCTACCTTCGTAGACAACCTGCCTATATCGTCTTTTAAGACGTAATCCATATCTTGGTACACGTTATTATTATCCACATGACCTCCAAAAGAAAGGTTCTGGGACTCCACCCAACTATTGGTATCCCAGTCTTCGCACGCGACCTGCAAATCCTGCCAAGTAACTCCTCCGAGTGGCTCATGCTCAAGATCTGACTCTAGATCCACGCTGTCATCACTGTCATTCTCATCGGAACCGATTTGGAGTATTCTCACAAGACCGAGTCGATCTGTCTCGTCCAGAGTCCTCCCATTAGAGGTAGAAGGTAGTCCAAAACTCTTCTCTTGGTCTGGGCCCAACTCGAGATTTAATTTGGTTGGTTGGACAGGTCTTGGACGCTTGAGAGACGTCTTGCCAACATAGTGGGCTTTCTTCATTGGAACCAAGTCCAAGAGTCGTAGTATACTATCTCGTTCAAACTTAGGCCATAGTTGTGCAATCATCTGCCCGCGATTTTCAGCAGTAGCTGGCAATATTTCCATCATGCCTGAGCCAGACCCAGACATTGCGAAAAGCTCCTGCTGGAGTTGTTGTTCCTTGGATAATACAGAACTGTCTGTATCCAATGCTAGCGGCCGGAACAGGTTCTGAGGTTGAGATTGGGATGTTTCTAGGGTCTGAAGAGATGGCAGTTTTGAAAAGTGTTCGAATCCACCGGTCTCGAGATCGAAGGGCACAGCCACATCGTCCAGTGTTTTTGGTAGCTGACCTTCTTTGAGTTCTTTCTCTGCATTGATCGGAGAAGATGGCGTCTCTCCAAAGAGATAATCGAATTCGTCACCATCGCCGTTAGGATGGCTCTCATCGATCAACTTGGGTAGGCCCTTATCTTGCATGAAATCTTCCACATCTTCAAATGACTCATTAGCGTTGACTGATCGAGCCGTACCATGGAGGTGCGCATCATTTTCTTCCTCCTCTTCGGCCAGATCATCATCGGCCAGGTCTCCGAAATCGATTGCATCGTCGGCTTTCTCTCCAGGCTCAAGCTCACGATTAAAGTCGATAGGATTCTCGGGATCCAGAGCTTGTTGAATCAGAATATCGTCTTGCTCTTCCTGAGAATCGCGGAGGCTTGTTGCATGAGGCATGTTTTCCGATTAATGTTCATTCATTCTCTGATTGTAAGAAGCTAGGCAGATCGCATCTTTAATGCTCGTTTCACATTTTAACACACAGTCTGACAACTGACGAACCTGATGAATGAGTGACTACTCATTTGGGTGTTAAGGTGAGGTAAGGAATGCGCCTGTGTACCGTATCATTATTACTCTAGCGCATACTTGCTTGCCGCAACCGCAATGGGCGGGAGGTTAAGGCACCTTACATTACCACGTGGTTACCTATTTGTACCAATGAAGTAAGTGAGGTACTTCACTCACTCGTAAGCTATCACAGTGCTCATGTGATGGGTACAGATCAGACAGAACTGACCTCCCAAATATTAATATTGCCAAGATGAATCAAGTCTTACCACGTAAGCCATATAAAAGGTTAAGTTGCCAAGTGTGAACTAGTACAGGTACCTTAAGTCTGAATCTCGTGCTAACAAGTTGGACTGATGCTGGCTAATGCAATTTGTGCAGGATGCAGGATGGAGGCAACAAGGTAAACACTGAGTATGATAACCTGAAAGTAAGAGTATTAAGCAGTCAGTTGGGTTTCTTTCATTCTCCCTCGACTGATGATTTGTATTCACGGTAACTTATAACTACCAACTACAGATCACGGTTAAAGACAAATCTAGTCTTCTACAGAACTGTCTCGACCGCTCCAGCAGCTCTGTTGATTTGAGGCTTTAGTTTGGCGTGAATCCACCAAAGTATGCGCAGAGAGCCTATTAGAGATATCAGAGCGCCTTTTGTACAACAAATTGAATGGTTATATTTACCTTACTTGCACCCTCCATGCAATAATGCACAGCTCTCACCTGCTTTTCTCCGACGGCTGCATTTCCCAACTGCCGAAGATCAGATGTCCTCGGTAGGTATAGCACGATATCTTCCGTCAATCCTCTTAAAAGCCCTAGAAGATCCAATAACGAATATGGCTGCATCTTCGACAGATCGAAAATAGGATCAGATCGATATCCAGGACCTTTGCTAGTTAGAGAGTAGCTCACATGAGATTCAATATGCAGACGGCTTACCTCCCCAAGGAGGACTGGCAAAGATAACGCTGTATTCACCGAGGTCTGCGAGCTCCCTTTTCAAAGTGGTAAAGCAGTCTCCCGCATACCAAGATATTTTATCTTGACATCCGTAGATATCCGCATTGTGCTTAGCACAAGCCAGTACAGTGGGGTCTTGCTCAATCGCATAGATTCTCTTCCATCTATTGGACATAGCAAATGCAATAACATTCCCGCCAACACCAGCAAAACAATCGATTAAAATAGCTTTTTCAGCCGGTGCTGTGTCTGCGAGGTGCTGCGCTATTCTCCTTGAAAAAATTCAATAACGCTGATGCAGATCCGAACTCAATGGTTTACCTCGAGATGGGTTCTGGGGTGACACCAAACCAGGCATCATCAGTCATCCAAATCCCTTCATCATACTTTGAAAAAATGCTATAGCGCTGTTGAAAATATCTGGTGCATGTCAGTAGATGGCAATTGCGAAGTTTTCTGTCATTCACAACTTTCGTAAGTCCCACGGAACATCGGCTTGATCCTGATAGTGCTTGCTGACTTGCTGCATCTTATTTTTCTGGTTACTGAAAGGCATCTTAATCTCTGCAGGTGCGCTCTTTGCAATGATGAATAGTTAACATCATTCTGGTATGTAAATCACAGAATGGTCACAAAACATTAACACAGATATACATTCAATTCATGTTACAGGTTTCATAACAAGTCTATAATCGCTTGGGGCTTATGGGGCCGTCCCCGAAGCGGGTAGGGACTAATGAGGCCGTCGAAGCTTTTGCAGACATGCTCGCAAACATGCTCGAAACCACTAAGCGATGCGAGACCTCTTAGTAGTTATCAGCTTATCGTTCCTCACTTAATGTCATTAAGACATCTTTTAAGTTAATGATTGCAATCTTTTATTTTACTTTAAACTGCATTCTTAACAGTAAAATAATGCTAAACAGCATATAATTTTTTAAACTAACTAAATAATAGTATTAAACAACGAAGTCTCTTTACGTAAAACTACGTAATAAAAATAATAAAATAATACTTTATTAATAATAAAACTAATTATTAAAGAACGTAATGTAAAGATCATTAATTATATAAATTATAATATTAATAATTAATATAAATTATAAAGTAATTATTTTATATTCTTAACGTTCTTTTAAGCTAGTAATTAAAAAGTCGCTATCTTAATTATAATACGCAGTTATATAAAATTAATAAAACTTTTATGTTTTACTAAATTTTAAGATTAAATAAAGCGTAACATTTTATTAAGTTTATTTAAAATTTTTCTTAAATTAATATCGTAAACATATAATCTTTAAAATAATATGCGAAATATATTTTTATAATTATATTCTTTTTTATAAATTAAGTATATATACGAAACATTA
>JAABUO010003462.1_pt1 | contig 18793 bp, 16 predicted proteins | sample 5559291 | NCBI WGS metagenome assembly JAABUO01 (sample SAMN10711878, study PRJNA513372) | rock metagenome | isolation source: Antarctica rocks | place: Antarctica: Victoria Land, Finger Mt sud | reverse complement strand
GACATTCGCTAGTGGTACCACGTTGCGTAGTTTTGTTCCCATCATGATGAAGTTTCTCTTCCTCTACATAGATTTCTTCCTCTCTCCTTATTACGTTCAACCAAGCTTTAGGTTTTTCAACAGGCTGAGTGGTTATATGGTACCAACGACTATTTTTGCCGCAATCTCCTTTGGTAGCACTATTCAGGGAGATTGGAGCGCAACTCGACCAAGTCGGGGTCAGTGAGTGCCAACTCTCTACTATGAGGATAGAGCGTAAACGCTTGCTGCAAGGGCATCGAAGCTTTCTCTACTCGGCTATGCGTGGCGTAAAAGCAGGCCAGATTATAGAACACGTAGCCTTGCAAGGTTTCCGGGACCCCAGCCTCAAGGACTCTCTTCGCCCAGGCTTCATAGGTGTCTAGCGCACGTTCGAGATCGTCTCGGTCAACAGAATACTGCGCGAGATGATTCTGGGTATGCTCATAGCAATTGCCCATGAAGGAGGTGTACAGCGGCATTCCCTCGTCCATCCAGTCGAAGCGATGAAAGGCCGTCAGATCTTCCTCTGCGAGTTGATCGGTTAGTGCGATCAGGTCTGCATAGACGTGATCAGATTCAGTCATGATCTCTGACCAGGAACGAGAGCGTTGTTCTTCGAAGATGATGGGGTTGAGTTCCTCAAAGTCTTCAGATGTGGGATGTGGTGCCTTGCGAAGGAGGGCCTGTACGATGAGCACGAGGCGCTGGCGCCAGAAGGTCATATGAGCCACGTGATCTTTCGCAGCCCACAATTCTGGTGTCCCCAGAGCAGTTCGTTCGGCAAGAGGCAACTCTTGCATGAAGGTATTCTGACTGATCTGCGCTTGACGCAAGAGATCAAGTAAGACGGGCTTAAAAGCGTGTTGAGTCATGGATTTTCTTCCTCGCTTCTTTCTCGTGAAACGATGTAACAAGGTGCAGGGTCTACTCAACCCTACACAAGAACAGAGAGAGATGGAACAAGCGGAGGCAATGCACATGGAAGAGATGAACACACGAAGCGTGTGCCAATGAGAAGATTTTGCGTTCGAACCATGCGAGAAGAAGCGTTCAACCTGCTACGTATCCAAAGACCAACATACATACATGCAAGTAGGTGCGAATCAGCAGAACTCGCCTCTCGCTCGCGAGGTGCAGAGCCTCAGTGAAGAAATGAGCTTATTATTCATAGGTGGCACCTCCTTTCCGTTCCCAAAAACGCTCTTGAATAGGTTAAGTATACCTGAGTATAGAGTGTCTTACAAGAGGGCATGTTCATGAACACCCTCACAGGTTTTCTATTCCAGAAGAAGAACATATACCATAATCAATAGTTATATGGTACGTCGTAGTGCGCCGTTTCGGTGCTTGTTGAGATCGCTCCATAGGAGCAGAAGGTCGAGAGCAAAACCCCTTCTAGGATACCTGACCTACCTGGCGTCGAAAGACAAAGGGGAATGTAGCATGTCAGAAAAGCGGTGAAACGCGAAGGTATGTAGCGTGATGCGCCGCAAGTCCTGTACGCATGGTGAAACCTGAATTGGCTGAACCTCAGTTTCCAACGGCGGCTACCACGCCCGTCGCAGCATATCTGAGGCGACGACACCGCACATCACATCTCAGTACGACGGATGTGGAAGGCTCTCTGCGGTGAGTGACCTGTAGTGAACAGGTTGAAGGAAACGAACGAGGCACCTACACGTACCCAACGTCTCGCGAGCGCAAATGCGGGATCGCCTACCAGCCGAGAGGCTTATGGCGACGGAGTTCCCATAGTACTCAAATGATCGGGGCAATGCCCGATACATGGGGAAGGGGAACAGAGAGTACGGGAGTGAAAAGATGACGGTCGCGTAATGCGAAATACCAAACTCTGGAAACTCTTGGAAATTGGAGAGCCGTGTGCATCGAAAGGTGCAAGCACAGGTTCGGGGAGGGGCGGGAGGAAAAGGTCCGAAAGGAACCTCGCTTGCCGCCTACTCTACCTCTTTCGTCAGGATCACACCGATAGGCCAGATGCGGAGTGCAAGGACTTCCCCATGTTTTCTTCGTGTGGAGGGAGAACGGTGCTGTGCTAGGAAGGGTGTGTCTTCCCCACTGTCGGTGCATAATGAGCATATCAGACGAACGTCATTCTCTTCTTGAGCACAGATGATGTGGTAGGCAAAAAGAGAAGCTCATCATACACCGACAGTGACACTGTTGGGAAACCCCTTCATCATGCTTCCCTTGAACGTTCTTTGTGCATAAAAACGAGCTTAAATTTTGTTGGGCCAGGGGTTTCCCAACAGTGTCGACAGTGGGGAAGACCCCAAACAACATCGAGGGTGCTTGAAAGCTTCACTGCTAGGTCTGGTCAAGGATCGGCGTATGAATCTCCTAGACGAATGCGGTCAACCGAGTACTGGCCTCAGCGTTCTACGCATGTGGTTCCTGACTTCTTCTTAAATGCAACAGCTGTTGCCATGGTTCTAGCACAGGAGCCTCTGGTGGCAACACAACGCCTGCAATCATTGCCAATGCATCTGCAATTGCGAGTTGTCTCGCGTGTTTCAAGGCTGTATGACTAGAAGATGTGTACTCTCGCCCTTCACAGTGGAGTGTCACTTGTACTTGATAGTGACTCCCAAGGTTGATCATCTGGTCATAGCGAAGAATCTGCCACTTTCCTGCTTGCTGTCCTCTATCATACAGCATGACTGCCTGCGCTGGGTTTTTCTGAAGAAAGTAGCATACGGCTTGCTGTATGCGTTCCCACTCTTCGCCGCTATTGTGATACCGAAAGACGAGGGTATAGAGGTTGTTGGGGGTGAGGAGGGACTGTTCGAGTCTCCTGTGAATTTCTTGCTCAATGAGGGGTGTGAGCGCATGTTCTTCCGCAGCTCGTCGTATGACACTGTGAAACTGCTTGTGATCAAGGGACTCTATCGATTCTTCTTCAATCCGCTTTTGCAGGTGTTCGTAGTGCTCACGAAGAAAGTGTTCTGGTTTCGCCGCTTTGATGATCGCTTCCTGGGTGTTGAGAGCGAGAGACAGTGCCTCAAGCTCAGTCGTCGTAGAGGGTGAAGGTTCTCCTCGTAAGGACGCGAGGAGGACTCTCTGGTTCACCAGGTCGGGATAGCTGTGAAGTGGGTGTGTTGCGTGAATGTAGGCAGGTACATGCAAACCGCCATGACCACCGATGCGTGGACCATAGGTTGCTTTTGTAGGAGGAATCTGCACCGTATGATTTCTATAGAGTGCAGGCTGCTTTCGTTCAGCGAGGTAGGAGGCAAGAGTGTGATTCGCAAGAATGGTGAATTCCTGCACGATGATGTACGACACAAAGCGTTTGTCCTCTTCCAGAAGAATGCGAACACCATCCTCGGTTGTGACCCATCCCGTCTCTACGTCATACGAAGCGATGGCTCCATTCACCACGCGCGCCTTCCACAATTCCAGTGCCAGGAAAAAGGCGTCTTGGAACAACGAGGAGAATTCAGCGTGACTCTCCGCCATCTCATTGGCGACCTCTTCGTAGGTAAACCGTCTGCGGCTGCGAACAAACGTCTGGTGCAGGGATGGCTCACCGAGGTGAAAGGAGGCATCGAACGGAAGAGAAAGGGTGAGCGTTGGGCAATCCTGCCCTTCCAGGAGACTGAGGCTCCCTTCGGCGAGAGATTCTGGAAGCAGTGGGACGAACACCTTTTCAGTTGTGGAATGCGTAAAACCCCTGGTGTATGCTTCGTTGTCGAGTGCAGGGGTTGCATTTGGAGTAATAAATGACCCAACGTCTACAATGCTGAAGAACAGCGTAGATTCACCTTCAAGAGTCCTTTCAAGCCACATTGCCGTATCGCACGCTTGAGTCAAAGGACCAGTAATAGTGACTCCGTTGACCTCAGGACGCTCAAGGAGCGCAGGTACAATATGCTCTTGCACACGTATGGCCTCTAGAAGGGCGTTCTCTGGGAATGGCTGCGACACTATTTCTTCTTGATGTGACATTCCATTGCCTTTCTGTCTTCTCAAATCGGTAGATATCGCTCTCACGCCGACACATCTGGTCCGTTCTCTTTACTCATCTCCATCATTTTTTCTAGAGTGTATCGTGTTTTGAAGGTAAAAGCAAGCAACAACGCTTTGGTATTTAAGATGGATATGTGTATCACAAGAGGAGCGTGAAAATTGCCAACGTGGGCACACCCATCACTGTGATTTCTCTTGATTACGTTCGCATCTCGATCTCAAAAATGTTCCGTGATTTTGTAGTTTGCCAAATAAAAAAGTCGGTTTTATACCATCACCTGGCACATACTTCAAGCTCAGAAGCAAATGGATGAGTAACCCATAAATTGGCGAGTCATCACGGTGAGGACAGAGTACTGCATCAGCCTCTGATCCTCTTCCCCACTCCCGGCTTGGACTTTCCGATACAGCAGTTTGCATGAGTTGTGCTTCCAGATACATCATCCGTTGGTGGACTTCATCTTCTCTCTCCACATAGGTTGCTCTGGGATGCGCTCGTCGCCACTCTTTCACATCCATCAGGATCTGTGTACTCATCTGTTGCAGAGGCTGGTCGTCCATTTCTTTTCTCCTTCTTCGCATACCAACACATGTATCTTACCACCTTCCTCTTAGCTAGATGTTCCGCTTGCAAAAAACTGTGGCGCACCCCACCCCCTTGTAACGCTATGGATGCTCGCTCAAAGCACCAAGCTTACGCGTCGTGATCTTCCCACTGGTCTTCTAGGGCCATCTCTGTGTCCTCATCCAGGTTTATCGAGGCATACTCTTCGTCAGCCTCTTGCGCGAACTCCTTCTTTGTTACGGGAAGCGGATACCACAAGACCGAGATGCGTTCAGCCTCGTTGCGGGAGAGAATCTCGTTTTGAACCAGCGTGGTCCGGACGCGCCGAAGGGAGCGTCGAATGGCAGGACGAGCAAAGTAGCACACATGGGTATAGGCACACCACGCCTGGGGGAGTTGTGTTTGCGCCTCCTCTTCCCCCACGTTGGCTTTGAGAGCATGATAGGCGTACCCGTGGTAGTCGTGTTGCCTGACCAGAGCCTCCAGGATACGGGACAGCAGCGACTCCGCTTTCCGTGAAAGTTCCACTTCAATGGCGATCACTTGATTGCCAGTGAGGAAGACGGCATCAGGGCGATGCATCCGTGTGTCTCCCTGGCGTCGGTGTGTTCCTTGGAGCAGCATGCGTTCACTGATCCATTCAGTTCCGGGTTCTCCACGATCATGCTCCAACCGAACCTCCGTAATGGCAGAGACATGCTTGAGCTTCTCTTCTCCCAGGTTGGGGGCATGGTGATACTGATAGGGCAGCGACAACGCGGCCAGGCCCTTCTTCGTGAGCCACACCCACACCTGCCCCGTCTCATCCAACCTGCGAGTGTGAACCCACTTCCCCTTCTTCCAGTGGTCAAGGACGTTGTGGGTGGCACTGTCGCTGATCTCGTCCTCATAGGTGGCTCCATGCCCTGCACACTGCCCCAGCAGTTCCTGGACCTGATCGTAGCGCATGGCATACTGCTCCCCAACCCAGGTCAGGGTGAAGCGGTCGCGTGTAGTCAGTCGTGGTTTCCCCTGATCCGTGCGTGTCTTTCTGCCGGTTGGAGAATACTGCTGTTCTGGTTTCTTTCTATGGATTCGTTTCTTCTGAGGACTCATGAGTTTCTCCTCTCTCAAGCATCCCTCTGCTTCATCGTTGCTCCCTTCGTAGAGGGGCGTAGCCCCCTCTACGAAGTATTACAAACCAGGGAAAAAGGGGCGCATTCTTGGCCTTTGTAACCCCCCACCATGCCGCGTGTTGAGCCAATCGAGCACATCCTCATGTCCAACAAGTGGCCTGGTGATGTTCCTGAATCGCCACCTGGAAAATCACCACCGGAAAATGGCCCGATGGAAGGCCGTTGTGCGCCCTCGCAGTTCCGCAGAACGAGCGTTCTGTGGGGACACCTGTCGGGCCACACTCTTCGAGTGGGCCGTCCAGTCTTGTGTGTCAGCAGAGAGCAAAGGACCACTCCGATGCATCTCGGCACGTTCAGCGTTTCTGGTGGAAGCATACCAAATGAAGGCAGTACGAGCGCACAACGAGCGTTGTGCATTTTGGGGAACGGTCGTTGTGTGCGGCAGAGAACAGGAAACTTCCACATGGGAGGACGCACAACGCTCGTTGTGCGTTTGAGAGAGCGGGAGAATGCTGGAGGAGAAATGCACAACGCTCGTTGTGCGTTTGAGAGAACGTTGGATCAGCAGACTGATGAGGGCGGTGAACGCACAACGAGCGTTGTGTGTTTGCGCGTCTTACTTGCTATCCAAAGGGTGTAAATTTGGGAATTAAGCTGTTGAAATGTTGCGGATTATACTGGTGGGTCAAGCCCGTTTTCCCTCTTTTTCCTGAAAAAGTGGCTTTCCAATCGGCAAAAGAAGCCTTCCTCAACAGGATAATTCCCAAAAAACCAACAGCTTAATGGTAAATTGGGTGAAAACCGCACGGATTTTGAGGTGAAACGTGGGAAATCAGCGCCAATCGTAGGAAGTGACCATCCATATCCAAGGAAAACCGCTCCCTATCTAGTATACTGGAACGAAGAATTGTAAATTGAGTTCCCTCTGTGAAAGAAGTGTGGACAGGAGACAGGATGACGCGACCCACTTGTGAATTTGACCTCGTGCCGCAACGGCTGCGACACATTCGCTGGATCGGCGGTGGAAGTGGAGCGGGCAAATCGACTGTCGTGCGGCGGCTTTCGGAGAAGTATGGACTTCGTCTCTACCACTGTGATGACACGCAGTCGGCGCACACCGCCCGCTCAAACCCAACCGACCATCCCATGCTCCACACCTTCATCACCATGACGATGGACGAGCGATGGGTCAAGCGGACGCCGGAGGAGATGTTTCGCACGTTTCACGGCTTTCACGGAGAGGGTTTCGGACTCATCCTGGAAGATCTGCTGGACCTTCCAACCGACGTGCCCGTTTTGGTCGAAGGGTACAAGCTCCTGCCTCGCCTCGTTGCCCCATTGCTGAGCCGACTCGATCAGGCAGTATGGCTGATTCCTACTTCTTCGTTTCGGCGTACTGCCTTCTGCCGTCGTGAATCGTTATGGAGCATAGCAGGGCAAACAAGCGATCCGCAGACGGCCCTGGCCAACCTCCTTACACGTGATGCAATCTATACAGAAGAGGTGAAAAGACAAGCTGTGACGTTGCAGCTCACCTGCATCCAGGTCAACGGAGGCGCAAGTATTGATGAGTTGGCGACAAGTGTCGCCCAATGCCTCGGCATCAGGCAGTGATGTCACCCTACGTGCCGAAAAGGCGCGAGATCAGCGAGGCTCATTTACAACTGGTCGGTGGAAGAAGCCGCGCCGGAGGCGGTATTGCCTGCAAATGAAGTGCCAATTCCTATGATTGACGCCGGTTTCCCACGTTTCACCTCAAAATCCGTGCGGTTTTCACCCAATTTACCACTTAACTCCCAAATTTACACGAAGTGATCTCATTTACAAAATGTTTAAATTAGATGAGGTAGTTTTTTACGAATTATTTGAGGTAAATGAGAAGGAATAGGAGCGTTTCAGCTAGCTTCTGAGGCTCTATGAGTGACAAAAAGAGAAGCTGATTACCTCACATAATGGTCACTATTTGCCATCACTGAATCTAGACATTTACACATAGAAAGTGTTGTCTCCTTAAGGTTTTTTACTGTTGCACCGTCTTCTGTATCTGAATGATGCCGACGCAAGGCGCAAGAAGAGGTTGATCAAAACAGCTAGACCTTACTCATTCATCTTTAAGGCTCTAAGTTGTCAGAGAACACCATTATTTCCGAACCTTCTTTGCTTGAGTGAGCCTGATAGTGGAGGAAGAATTCATACTGTTTCGCTCTTGCGCTATACAGAGCGCGTATCTGCGGGACGTTATCGTAACTTAATATCCACCTCGTTTCGATGAGGGAATTAAGCAGCACGGCTAGCTTATCGTGATCGTTGTGGTTGTAGGAGTTGAAATACAGTAGGCTACCTTTGAAATAGTACGGCGGATCAACGTAGAAGAGGCTGGTAGGCATATTGGAAAACCGTCTGATTACCGCCAACCCATCTTCATTGAGAACTTCTATATTGTGCTTGTGTTGGGCAATGATTTCTATCTTTCTTATGAGATCTTCCTTCTTGAAGCGTGCATCGATCAGCCATTTCCCGGTCTGATTGATGCCCCCAATGACGCCGCCGTTCAAGATGCCTGAACGATTGGTACGGTTAAGATAGAAAGTAGCGAACCCTAAATCCATAAGGTCGCCATCTTTTTGACGATATACCTCGCGCTGCCTATACCATTCATCAATGGTGATGGGCGTTTCTCGGATACGTTGGATGAAACTATCCGTATCACCCGTTATAGCCTTCCAGAACGCGAACACCGCTCGGTCAAAGTCGTTGATGACAATGGAGTCCACCTTCCCAAGTATGAGCAGTGATAAAGCCGCACCAGCCCCGCCCGCATACGGCTCTATATACTGCACATGCTCCAGTCGGTTCTTCTCTATAACAGAAGCGAAGAAACCGAACAAGGAGGTCTTACCGCCTGGATACCGCAGGGGGGTGTACATGTGTTTCGGCTGTTTTTTGACCTTTACGACTGATGTACTCATTATTGTATCTTATTGACCAAATGGTCAAAAACTTTCTCTAAATTTCTCCATAATCCTTTTATTGCAGCAGCATCTGCCGAGAAAATCGAGCTATGCATCAGCTGGTTGAGCGTAGGTGTTATAAGTTGATCGGCAGTCAATACCCGCAACGCTTGGGCTATATTACCTGGTAGCCCACAGTTATTAACGATATAATTTAGTTTTTGTATCAAGTCGTTGTATAGCTTACCTTGTTCATCTGGATTTCGGAAGTTACTGCTGTTATTCTTATCATACTGAAATCCCTGCGTCTTCAACAAGTATTCTTGGGCTGTGATCTCTATGAGTATGCGTAGCAATGCTCCTACGGCATGTGGTGCTGCTCGCTGCCCTGTGAGGTATACGGTTTGCAATTCTTTGTATATCTCGACTATTTTAGTAGAAGAAGTCACTGGAGGCGGATTCGCTGGGTTAACGAGTGTCTGATAGTTGCTGGGGTTGATAGGACTAGGAGGAGGCGTTGGAGCTGGTTGTGGGGTGGACGCAGATGTATTCGTGACACCGCTGAGCGTAGTCGCCTGGGATGTATTGGTACTAACACTTGGGGTGACCGTAGGAGCGGGACTAGGAGCTGGTGTATTCGCGGTGCTGTTAGATGAAGCAGGAAGTGGAGTAACTTTCTGAGAAGGTTGGGGTGCGAGCATTGGTGGTGGTGCGAGGACGTCATGTATCCATTGTTCTCGTTGGTCGGACTTATAAATCTGGCTTACGACAAAGTCGCCTGCGCCCATACGTTCGACGACTTTTTTAAGTTTTTCAACTACCTGTTGTTCTGAATCAGTCAAAGTCATTTGGCCGCGAGAAAACTCAATCCCTAATTGCTCTATGACAGCAGGTGTCGAAAGGAGACGGTCGAGGTTTGTTTGCTTCACGTCCGACGTATCCACGTTTTTACGGTCTAGGAACTCCAGAACTTGGTATGCTCGCGAGGGTTTTTTATGACGGCGGTTGTCGAACCGTTCCTTTTGCCTGGTTGTCCACGCCACCGTCCCTATACCCTGGTTTTCGCCAGTATGTTCAAGCCCGACCCAAATCTCCGCAGTATCTCGCTCGTTTTCCGGGTATACCACACATTCTACCGTGGTCGGAAGGCTGGTTTTATAAGTCGCGTGAAGCCTCTGAAAAACGGATTTGTAACGATATTCTCCCGATAATTCGTCTGGGTTCTTCATGAGCTTAAGCGCAGTAACACGACGGTTTCCCTCAAGGACTACATACTTACCACCATCTATCTTTATGACCGGAATCCTCTTCGTTGGATTAAGCCCTTGTTGGGCGATAGATTCAGCTAGTTTAGTGAGCTTGCCTTGCTGCGAGTCGAGCATAATCAGCATCGCTTCATGCTCATCTGCGACGGAGTGAAACCGATAATTTTCACGGTTTACCAGCAGATCACTGAGTTTTATATCGGCATTGTAGTGGTTACTCATGACCACCTCCGAAAGTACGGGTACGCTGTAACGAAGAACACTGTGCATGGTTAGCGGATACCTGGAGGAGGAGCATCAATGTAACCTTTCTGTCTTTGGAAATACGGCTTCAGTACCGTGAAACAAAAGCGGTCAGGATATTTTTCTTAGTAGTACATTGAATATACATATAATATTAACATAACATAGACAAAAAGTCAATATTGCTCTCTATGTATGTTATCGTTGTATAATATCTATTTGTCTGTTATGTAAAGAGAATAATCATAGAACACAATTTCCATTCCTGTCAACATCAAGCAGAAGTTTTGGTGTACAACTGTTTCAAAAAGCATTAAACACACCTGGTAAATTCCCTGAATGTTGGCTCTGGCACAACTTTGACACTGTTGGGAAACCCCCTTGATCGTAGAGCATTTGAACTTGTTTCTCGCTTGATGAGAACTGATTACAAGCAGCGTAAAGGGGTTTCCCAACAGTGTCAAAAGTTCGGGAGACCCAGCATCATAAGAGTCGATGTCCTACGTGTCTCTCTCAGAAGAGAAACATCCTTCCTACGCTTTTTCTGTGTTTACAACGTACTTATAGAATGTGGCGCGACTCTTGAAGCCCGTCTGCTCCATGATCTCAGCGATGCTTTTCTCGTTGGCCGCATAGAGTTCCTTCGCGCGTACCAAGTTGCGTGGTTTGATCGTCTCGGTTGCCTTGGGCCGCCCACCCTTTCTGCCTCGCGCACGGGCGGCGTCCAGTCCAGCGGTTGTGCGTTCGCGAATGATGTCACGTTCAAATTCTGCCATTGCCCCCACGATGTGGAACAGGAGCTTGCCTGTGGGGGTCGCGGTATCAATGTTTTCTTTGAGGCTTTTGAATTCAATGCCGCGCTCACTCATCTGGGTGACCGTTTCAATGAGTTGGCGCAGCGACCTGCCGAGGCGGTCGAGTCGCCAGACGACAATGACATCTCTAGGCCGAGCCATCTCCAACATGTTGAGAAACTGGGGTCTGTGGTGCAATGGAACAGGAAAGTGGTTTAAGCTTTCGTTTGGCTTCTCAAGCCGATTGCTGAAGAAGGAAAAAACTCTGTCACCTTTTTCTCTATTCTGTTCACGCCTGTGTTGCATCTATTACTTACCTATGCGGACAGTTATGAGAACATTGTTCGCCTTAAACCACTTTCTTGTTCCATTGCACCACAGACCCCATATACACATGGATCAAGGGTGATTGGGGACGGGGCCGTCCGACAATCGTGCTCAGCAGACCGTCGATCCCATCAGCCGCAGCGGTTCCAAGTGCGAGAAAGAGACCCTGCCGGAAGCACTTGAAGAGGGAGAGTGCGACGAGCCAGAGGAACATTTCAATCAGCGAGGGGATCGGATCGTTGAGCAGGCTGATGAAGTTCAAGAACGGAAAGACCCACGGCCAGGTATGCAGATGCTGAAGAAAGATGGTCGTGTGCAGGTCAGCGAGCCAGGGGCCGGGATGCAGATGAACCATCACCGAAGCAACGAAGAGCACCAGAGCACCAAGGATCCAGAAAAAAGTGCCAACGCGACGGTGCTTCTCGCTGCCTGTTGCGTTGACGGTGGTACCGGGAAGTGGATCCACTCGGGGAGATACTAGCTTTTGTTTCATGTGAGTTCTCCTCTGATGTTCCATAGGAAACATCCGTATGTTAGTTGGTATACGTATTCCTTCGCGTACGTGAATACATGGCTCTGGAAAACGTGTCGGAATCAAGAACGTGGGGATTGGGACCTGCCTCTCTACGGTCAGCAAGCTGATGAAGAGAGTTCTATGGTGAGCGTACAATGCTTCCAGTGTCCCTCATCCTGTTTCCCTCGTTGTGAGACGCGCCGGTGTGCAGACACCAGAAACGTGGATGCTGCAAACGCTGTCCCAGTTCACGAACGCAGCGTATCATTTCCTCTTCAGTTGTACGTAATACATATACCTCTACTGATTTGTTCTAGCAAGAATAGGAGCAAATAGGCACATAGAGATCGAAAGGAAGAGGACGTCATGAAGACGAATGTACACGGTCCTACCACCCCGCATGAAGCAGGGCAAATGGTGCAAAACGCTGCTATGAATACATGGACATTGATGCTTGCTCGACTCGGCTACGTCATGAAGGGCGTTGTGTATCTAGTGATTGGAGTTTTGGCGGTCCAGTTAGCGGTCGGACGAGGCGGCAAGGCAACCGACCAGAGAGGGGCGATCCAGACCATCGCTGACTTTCCTTTCGGGAAGGTTCTCCTGGTTGTCGTCATCATTGGTTTAGTCGGCTTCGCGCTGTGGTGCTTTCTCCAAGCCATCTTCGATACAGAAGGCAAAGGGAGAGAGGCAAAAGGGATTCTTGCCCGCATCGGCTACGCGTTCGTCGGCATCAGCTACGCGGGACTCGCCTTGGGTGCGTATCACGTCGTGACGAATACAGGCACGGTTGGCAAGAATTCGACGACCCAAACGCAGGATTGGACTGCTCTCCTGCTTAAGCTCCCTTTTGGGGTCGCACTCCTCGTCCTCGTTGGCCTGGGTGTACTTGGTCTCGCGGGCTATCTTTTCTACAAGGCGTACGCCGCCACCTTTCAGCGGCGGCTCAACTTCTCAGGCGTTGGTGCCAGGATAAAGAGATGGCTAGTCTCGTTAGGTAGGTGCGGGTATGCGGCTCTGGGGATCGTCTTCGCTATCGTCGGTCTCTTCCTGATTGTTGCGGCTTTTCAGCATGACGCAACCAAAGCGAAAGGACTGGATGCCGCCCTCCTGGAGATTGCACGTCAGCCTTTGGGGTCCGTCTTGCTGATAATCGTCGCGCTTGGCCTCATCGCCTACGGACTCTACTCGTTTGTGGAAGCGCGGTATCGGCGCGTGGGCAGAGGGTGAGTGTACTTTCCCGGGTGAGCGTTGACATCCGAAGACGGGACATGCATGAAGAAGGATGAACGTTCTCATGTACAGCTTGTCGGTCATCGTCGTACACATGGTATTGTTAACTTATGAGTAAGAATAAAGTAGCTTGCTGAGTTATAAAGAGGAAAGACGTTGGAGGACGAGAAGAGATTGGGAGAGATTGGTGATTATACGATCAGTTTGATCCCCGTCACCTCATCCCACATCTGAAATCGACGCTGTAAAATGCCGCGCTATTCCCCGGCACGGAAACGATGCCTGCGTGGTTGGAAATGGCCGGAGATGGGACCACAGGCAGAAAGAAACCGTTGCGCATGCCTAGCCGACTTAAAACGTCGCATTTTCCGCTCACGCAGTCGTGTGGGGTGATGGGAGTTCTCTGCTCGGTTGTTGAGTCGTTTGTGCTGCCGATGCTCAATGCCCTGCAAGATCTCTCGTTTTGCTGCCCATAACTCGCGAGTTTATCCGTGATGATCACCTGTGGAACAGACTGAAGTCCCTTGAGCAGTTTGCGGAAAAATCGCTTGGCCGCTTGTGTGTTGCGTCGGCTCTGGACCAAGATATCGAGCACATTGCCATCTTGATCCACCGCTCGCCAGAGGGAGTGCTTCTTGCCACCAATGGTGAGAAACACCTCGTCCATATGCCACTTGTCGCCACAATGAGGGCGATGACGGCGTAATTCGTTGGCGTAGGTCTGCCCAAACTTCAAACACCATTGTCGAACCGTTTCATAGGTTACAACGATCCCACGCTGTGCCAGAAGCTCTTCGACCGGACCGAAAGCTGAGCGAGAAGCGGAAATACAGCCAGACCGCGTGGCTGATGATTTCTGAGGGGAAACGGAAGCCTTTATAATTGGGAGAAGTGGTGTTTGTTTGCATGAAGCTATTCTAGCACATTGTTCGGCGACTTTCCCAAGTTGACAATACCACACAACCTTTTCGATTGACTAATCCCCTTTTTCATGGTATACCTACAAGGTGTAGACATTTCCAGCGTACTTAGGGGAACGTAGTAACTCACACCGACAGAAAATATGGCGCGCCTACCAGCGCAATCTTCACACGCAACCTTCCCACTCAATGCACACGCGAAAACCGCTTGAGCCTGTAATGCGTCCTTTGTACACGAAGAGCGTGTAACGTCAACGTAGATTCCTGAAGAAGACGAATACAGGTGCTGAAGCGTACCGGAGACTCTTTTTCCTTTCCCGTGCAATCCGTCTTGTATGCTTACATGCACACCTATTCTCACTGAAGAGAGGGAGAACGACATGGCAGACAACAAATGCGTCGTCTATGTAGAGCCTGGCAAAGTCGCCGTTCAAGGCATTGAATATCCCAAGCTAGAAATACCAGCAGGAGTTCCGGGGAACGTCCGCAAAGCTGAGCATGGGGTTATCCTCAAAGTCGTCGCCACAAATATTTGTGGGAGTGATCAGCATATGGTGCGTGGTCGTACCACAGCCCCAAAGGGTCAGACATTAGGTCATGAGATCACGGGTGAAATCATTGAGGCAGGAAGTGATGTACAGTTCCTCAAAGTCGGTGATCTCGTCTCCGTCCCGTTTAATATTGCGTGTGGTCGTTGTCGCATGTGCAAAACTGGCAACACCGGCGTCTGTCTCAACGTCAATCCCGCGCGTCCAGGTGCTGCATACGGATATGTAGACATGGGTGGCTGGGTTGGTGGACAGGCTCAGTATGTCATGGTCCCCTATGCTGATTGGAACCTGCTGAAATTTCCAGACCGCGATCAAGCCTTAGCAAAGATACAAGACCTGACTATGCTGTCAGATATCTTCCCAACGGGCTATCACGGCGCGTTCACCGCTGGTGTGACCACGGGCTCAACCGTCTATATCGCTGGTGCGGGACCTGTTGGTCTGGCGTGTGCCGCATCCGCCCAGTTGCTGGGTGCCGCCATCGTGATCGTTGGTGATATGAATACGGACCGTCTGGCACAGGCGAAGAGCTTTGGCTGTGAAACCGTCGATCTCTCGACGAGTGGTGATCTTGCCGACAAGATCGCTCACATTGTTGGTGAGCCATTGGTCGATGCTGCTGTTGACTGTGTAGGGTTTGAAGCGCGTGGTCATGGTCAAGGTGCATCAGAAGCACCAGCAACCGTGCTGAATGACGTGATGACCATCACACAGGTTGCTGGCAAAGTTGGTATCCCTGGTCTCTACGTAACGGGCGATCCAGGTGGAATCGATGCGAATGCTCAGACGGGCCAACTCGGCCTACGCATTGGCCTCGGCTGGGCCAAGTCTCTGACATTTACAACCGGTCAATGTCCTGTGATGCGCTATCATCGTCAACTGATGATGGCAATTCTCAACGACAAAGTACAGATAGCAAAGGCTGTCAACGCGACCGTCATCACGTTGGACGAGGCTCCTCAAGGCTACAAGGATTTCGACAAGGGGGCTGCACGAAAGTATATCCTCAATCCCAATGAGATGATTCCCGCATAAGCAGAAACGCGAGGAAATCAACACATCAGAGTATCCAAAAGGGCAACACGGTGTGTTGGTTTCTTCCTCAATGACTCCTTTTTAGCATGGCGAGTGGTATACTACAGTGTTACGGTAAAATCGTAGGACGGTCAAACTGCTGGACAGAAGTGTCGTAGGATGTATGTGCGTTGTCTTTCAAGGAAGAAGGAACATTGTATGGAAGCAGAAGAAGCGCGTACACGCCGGGGTCTCTGGTTTGGCAGACCATGCGTTCACCCAGAGATTGAACACCAGGAGGTTCAGGGCACTTGGAGTGGGGGGTATGTGTGTAGAGTATGTGGTTCAGAATTTTCCAAGATATCTATGTGGGAGGGCATCTATCACTTCTTGCAGCAAGAAATGGATGCTGTTCAGGTGAGAGAAACGGTCGAGCCGGATCGACAATTGCGGCCTATCGGAATATGAGTTGAACACAAGGGAAGTGTTTCATTCGTGCGTGAGAGCGGCTCCTCTGAGAAGGGGAGCCGCTTTGCGATAGTGTTGATGGCTTCGGATGTGCATTGGTCTATGAGGTAATGTACAATATCATTCCGATTGATGCGTTCCTTTTTGCCCTTTTTTTACCACTTGTGATAACCGCATGACAAGACGAGCAACATGTGTACCAAGAGTGCTCAAGGGAAAATAGACGCCTAAAAATAGGAACCCTCGGTGTATCCAAATTGCCCTTGCCCTCGGTATCATTTTTATACTTGTTGCTCTTATTGGGTTCCTGATACCAGATGAGGCAGGTACGAACGTCAAAGCGATCTTTGGCATCTTCGATGTGGATACAGTCCATAGTCTCGTCCACCTGCTCTTTGGGGTGTTAGGCATTGTCGCCGCCTTTACAAGGGATTCGCGCACCTACAATCGTGCATTCGGCGTCATCTACATCATCTTAGGGCTACTTGGCCTTCTTCCCGCACTCTACTTTCCAGCAGGATCGTTTGGGCATGACAACGGATTGTTCCTGGGCCTTATGCATATTAATGCAGGAGAGACCACGTTCTCCATCTTGTAACAGGCTTAGCAGCAGCAGCCGTGGGTTTCGGCGTAAGAGATACAGACAACGTAGCTGGGCTCTAGGACACTTTAAGTGTGCCTACTTGCTTGGAAGAGAAGTCTCTTCTGTGGTAGAATACAAGTAGTTCAATACATTTACTTCATCTGTAGGTCCTCCTATTGTAAATTACAAAATTCGGTGTCGTACTTTTGATCGTGCTTCATGTCGTATTTCCTTGTCTTCCTTGCTTGGAAAAGGACTTTTTACGACGCACAACGAGGAAGAAAGTACGACACCGAATTTTGTAATTTACAGCTCTTCGTCACAACCTCCTTCCTACTTTATTTTTCGTCGAGGAACATACTGGGACCTTGATTCGCCATCTTGAACACTATCGGCTCGACACCATGCCGATAGTTGTGTAAAGACTCCCCTCCACAAAGAAAGAGATTGAAGAGATACTACAGGCATACGTTTGTCCCTTTTAGCTAAACCATTCCATGTCAAACAGGAGGGAACGATTATGCCTGTACCTAAGAAAAAGAGTACCATATCCACCACCGATCCCCATGTCTCGGAGCAAGCGTCCTCAGTGTTGCCAGAGCAGCACACGTTTCATGAGCATTTGCGAGCGTTGACACGCAATGCGGTGCGAGTGGTGATCGAAGAAGTCATGCGTGAGGAACTCCAGCAGTTTCTGGGAGCGACTTGGGGAGAGTGTACTCCTGAACGCAAAGGATACCGCAATGGGACGTACACCCGTGATCTTGCCACTTCATCAGGTCCTCTGGAAAATCTTCAGGTTCCCCGAGATCGGGAAGGAAACTTCCATACCGAGGTCTTTGATCGCTACAGTCGCTATGAACCAGAGGTGGCCGAAGGGCTGACGCACATGTTTGTGGCGGGAGTCAGCACGCACAAAGTGGGGAAAGTGGCTCAAACGCTGGTGGGAGTGGCTCCCAGTGCCAGCACCGTGAGCCGACTCAACCGAACGCTCACCGAGCAATTTGAAGGATGGCGTAAGCGTCCCCTGCTCACCCACTACCGCATCATGTACCTGGACGGGGTCCACTTTACGATTCGTCATGGAGACCAAACCGATGCGACGATCCTGTTAACGGCACTGGGAGTGGACCTAGAAGGCAACAAAGAGGTGTTGGCATTACGAGCCTGTGCCCAAGAAAGCAAGGATGGCTGGATGGATTTGCTCCAAGACCTGCGAACACGCGGAGCAACGCAGGTGGATTTGATCGTGACGGACGGACACGATGGGTTACTCGCAGCCGTTTCAGCCCTCTTTACCGCGACCTTACGCCAACGCTGTGTGGTACATAAACAGCGAAATGTCATGAACGCCATTCCCAAACGAGAGGAGAACACAGTGGCGACCGAACTGTCGGGAATTTGGAAGGCAGCAACCAAAGAGGAAGCTCTCACTCAATTGGAGGCATTCAAAGGGAAATACCGCCAGAGGTATCCTGAAGCGGTGCGGAGCTTGATGGAAGACGAAGAGCATCTCTTGAGCTTCTATGCATTTCCGACGGTGATGCATCGCTACATTCGCACGACCAATGCTATCGAAAGCTTCTTCAGGAATGTACGGCAGCGCACTGACCAGATTGATGCGTTTACAACCGAAACGAGTTGTTTGACCATCGTCTGGGCCGTGATGCAGGATATTCGCTTGCCCAGGATTCCGGTCGGGTAACCGCTACATTCTGATCGCTGTGAGTAGGTAGACAAGCAACCAACCGGAAAGGCTGGGGTAGGGGAGGGTGATGTTTGTCGCTTTTTTTGGTGGAACAAGAGCCTGTCAAGAAAATGGTTGTCGATGTGAGGTGCAAACCAGGCTTCATTTTGCTGTTCGCGGAGATAATGGAGACAGAATGCTGTTCCTGATATCTTTGCTTGTTTGCTTGCTTATCGACCACCTTTACACAGCTATCGGGATGGTGTCATCGGCTCTCTCCATCTCATCGTTTCAAAGTCGAGTTACGACATGAAATACATATTTCGTATCAAATGCTTCTGTCATCCCTCGGGGAGGTTGAGCAACAAACACAACCACTTGTTGATGAAGCAGTTTTTCAACAGCGGAAACTCCAAACCTACCACGAAAAGCCCACGAGTTGCGCAACGAGGTTCTCCCATGCCCTCAGAAGAGTTGAGCCAATACTGACCGCCAGCCAGAGACCCACAGGAGTGAAAGCAGCCCACGCATCGTGAGTGGCGATAACCGTCTCTG
>JAABUO010003460.1_pt1 | contig 18800 bp, 21 predicted proteins | sample 5559291 | NCBI WGS metagenome assembly JAABUO01 (sample SAMN10711878, study PRJNA513372) | rock metagenome | isolation source: Antarctica rocks | place: Antarctica: Victoria Land, Finger Mt sud | reverse complement strand
GACCCGTGGCAACAACGCTCGACCCCAACACCCTCTCCCTGGAGCAGGTTGAACAGTTTGGCCTTGCCCTCGTCACGCTCGCACGCCAGCAGTTGGCTTTTCAGGAACAGCATGCGCACGAGATGATCGAGGTCCGTGGTTCTTTGGCATTTCAAGAGCAACGCCTAGACGTGCATGACGAGCGCCTCACCGCCCAGGATGCGCGGCTGAACAGGGCTGCGGAGGTCGTGGGCGCGACTGTACGAGAGGTCAAGGCGCTCAAGGCCCGTTTCGATCCAGGCAACGTTATCACCGACGAACAGGCGGCCGAGCTGCAGAACTTGGTTAAGACGGTCGCGCACGAACTGACGCGCCAGAGCACAGCGGGCGGTCAAGCGCAGACCAATTATTACGCTTCCCTCTTCGGCGAGCTTCATCGGCGCTTCCGCGTGTCGAGCTACAAGAACCTGAGGATCGAGCAGTATGAGGCGGCGTTAGCATGGTTGCAGGAGTATGGCCGTACGTTGGACCAGGAGGAAGTGCACAACTCGTCTAGCAAATAATATCATCACACGCAGGCACGTACACACGCAGGCACGTACACACGCAGGCACGTACACACGCAGGCACGTACACACGCAGGCACGTACACACGCAGGCACGTACACACGCAGGCACGTACACACGCAGGCACGTACACACGCAGCGCCGGGGCGCGGGGGAAAGGGAGCGTGGCGCCTACTCGACGTACCACTGCCCCCCCACGTAGGCGATCCGTCGCTCGCCCCCGTCCGCCGGTCGCGCCCACCACGACACCGCGCGCACCCGACCGGCCAGCAGGAGCAGCGCATCGGCCAGTTCCGACCCCGATCCCACCGTCAGGCTGGCGAACGCGCCCAACCCCTTGCATTGCAGCGTGGCGACCGCAGCCCGCGCATGCGCCTCTTCGTCCGGGTAGAGCGCGGCGGCGCGGGCCGCACCGAGACCGGGCAGCGCCGCCGGTGGGGCCACCAGGGCGACGAGCGCGGGCAGGGGGCGCTCCAGGGCGAGCAGCACGACCCGGCGCGGCTCCTCGGCCGCCGCACGGACAAATACGCGCCGCTCGACGACGAAGCCCTGGGCGCACAGGATCGTGGCGATGTCCTCCACGGCCGGCAGCGTGGTGTCGTCCGCTGTCAGGGTGACGCGCTCCGCCACGCCCTCGCCCGCGCTCACCGCGTCCCCTGCCCTTGCGCGCGGGCCAGCACCGCCTCGGCCTCGTCCACGACGCTGTACGGCCGCCGCCTGAGCCGCCGGTGGCGCTCCTCGCCCGCCGCACACTCGGCCCGCTCCTGTCCCTTTATGGTGCGGTCGACCCGGATAATCACCGTGCACAGCGTCACGTAGACGATGAGAGCGACGAGGGCTGCACGCGCATCGCTCATCTGTGTGCCTCCCCCCGTTATACTCACACCCAGCAGGACGATACCGACCACGCCGACGAGCGTCAGGATCGTCCAGGTGAGGCGTTCCCATATCCAGGGCTGGCGTGTCGCCCCCCTCACGGCCTCCTCGGTCTCGCGCCAGTGTGCCATCGCCCCTCGTCTCCCTTCCCCCTCAAGTGTACGCCGTTGCCCACCGTCGCTCACGTCGCGCGGCAGAGGGTTCGGCGTGCCTGTTTCTCCCGGCCCACAGGGCCGGCCCTGTGTCGCCCACGCCGCTCAGTCCCACGCTTCCACACAGGCGCGCGCTGCGACGCGCGGGAAAAGGCGGCGTCACCTCTTGTCGATCAGACGCCGCGCGCCCCCTTCGAGGCGCGACGCCCGCGCAAGGAGCACCAGCGCCGGGCGCGGGCCAGCGCTAGGTCGGCCGCCGTGATGATGGTGCGCGGGGCGCGCCGACGCGCAAGCGCGGCCTGGACCCCGCGCAGCCCGATGAACACGCCGCACAACGCCGCATAGAGTGCCACACCATGCTCCTCTCTCGCCACCCTCATCACCGATCGCGCTGCCGCGGGGTGGGGACGTGCAGCGTCTCGACGGCCGTGCGCTTGGAGGCCTCGCCACGGCGGTCATACCGCTGGGTCGTCGTCACGTTGGCGTGTCCGGCGAGTTGCGGCACCGTCGAGATATCGACCTGGGCCTCAAGCAAGTCACTGACGATGATGGGGACACTTGTCAGGATCATCGCCCTACCTATAGCTCCCCGCCCTCCCGACGCTCCCACTCGCGCGCCTTACGCTTGGCCGACTCGCGGTTGTGGGCGATGTAGACCTCCAGACTGCGCAGCGGACTGTGCCCGCTGAAGCGCTTGAGCTCGACCTCGGTGTAGCCCTTGGCGGCGCGGGCGCTAATCGCCGTGTGCCGCAGTTGGTGCAGGTCCCAACCCGGCGTGTATCCCTTCCACAACGTGTCGGCCTGACGGTACGAGAGCCGGGCGTACCCCTCGGCCGTGAGGTCGGCCTGGCGCGGGTTGCGCGCCTTCCGCGCGGTGATGAAGAGCGGGCCGTGCGCCGGCTCGCCCCTCTCCTTTAGATAAGCGTTGAGGTAGCCTGCGACACGGCGAGAGAAGAACATCTCGCGCGTTCGGTCGCCCTTGCCCTGGACGCGGAGGCAGCGCTCCGTCCAGTCGATGTCCTCGATGTTGACGGCGAGGGCTTCGCGGCACCGCAGGCCGCCGTCATAGATGAGCCAGAAGAGCGCGCGATCGCGCGCGTCGCGGATGCCACGCAGCACCGCCTCGACCCGCTCCAGGTCCAGGGCGCGCGGACCGCTCCGCGTCTGGGGGCGACGCTCCAAGCCGACGAGCGGGTTGTCGGCGAGGTAGCCCTGGGCCTGACACCAGCGGACAAGGCTGCGCAGGGCTGCGTAGCGGCGGTTGTACGTACTGGCCGCTAGCGGTTCCTGGGCGGCGAGATAGGCGGCGGCCGCAGCGTGCGTGAGCGCCGTTGCGACGGGCTGGTCGCCGATGTGGGCGAGTAACGGGGCGAGGTCCTGGGTATAGCTCTCCCGCGTCCGGGCAGCGAAGCGCGAGCGGGCCAGGAAGCGCTCGACGGCCACGCGCAGCGGCGGGATCAGCGCGACCGGTGGAGCCGCCCGTGTCACTGGTGCGGCGGCCATGTCTCTCTCCCCCATCCCCTGGTTGTGCCGAGCACCAGACCGGCGACCACATAGGCGACGTGACTCAGGGCCAAGCTCAGGACCGCGCCGATCACGAGGCCACACCCGATTGCCATCTCCGTGGTCATCCGCCGCCCCTCCGCGCGCCTCTATCGCATATAACACGTAGTTTACACGATCCGAGTGGAGGGGCGCCCACGCTCATCCCGCTGGCAAAAAGGGGTAGTTATCGCACCTAATCGACCATTAGCTGCGATAAATTACGGTGCCGCAGGCGTCAAAGGCCGCATAGGCGGAGAGCGTCTAATTGTCGCTGAACAGTCACCGTGGGGTGCGGAGGTGGGGGCGGTGCGGAGTGGTGCGGAGTGGTGCGGAGTGGTGCGTGGTCGTTTTATGCAGTAGCGCCTACGACAGGACGAAGGGTGGCCCGAGATCTCACCACGACCGTCACCCCATCAGCCACTGTCCTGTGACCGCCGTCGGCCCGGCCATCCCCTCGCTCTATCTATCTGTCTAACGACAGACAGGACGCCACCACAGCGAAACAGCCGCTAGTCGGCCGGCGTATGTCCCTCGTTCTCGATGCGCCCCGCGATCTCGTCCCATACCTCAGGGTCGCCAAAGTGGTCGCCGCGCCGCTCGCCCCGTTGGGCCTGACGGTTGAGGTGGGCCTGGTCGCGCGCCGAAACGATGATGTCGTGCCGGATCTGCACCGGGAGCGCGAGCGCCCACTTGACGGTGTGCTCGATGAAGCCCTGTGTGATGTTGGGTTGTGGGTCCATAGCTGCGCCTCTCTTTATGCTGTGTCGTCGCGCGGTCGATGGGCCGCCGGTGGTCGTCACGCCTACCTCGTGCACGGACGGGGAGCGCGTGATCCATCTGATCGTGGGCGCCGTGCTCATGACCATGTGGCCCTCTCGCTACCCGCTACATCCAGGTGGCATGCTGCTGGGCGTGCTGCTCCAGGGCCGACCTGGCCTCATCGAACGACACGCGCTCGGCGATGATCGTGTCGTCGTCGAGGCGCGCGGCTGTGACGGTGGCATCCCAGTCGGCGTTGGGTCGCCCCGCGTCCTTGTACTGCACGACATACCCATAGGGCCGCGTGGTCCCCGTGAGGTGATACGTCCACAACGCGTCGCTCTTGCGCTCCCACTTACCCCTCATGCTGCTCCTCACGTGGTGGTGCCGGCGCCTCGGTCGCCCCGTCCACACGCACGGGACGACAGGTCACACACACCGGCGCCGTCGTCACTGCTCCCACCGCGGCCCAGGGGACGTACTGGGAACGGCGCGAGAACAGAGAGTCCGGGAGGATGTCGCCCCCACACTGCGCGCACACGAGGGCCTGACACGCGCGGTACGCCATCGTGCGCACTCCATCGCGAGCGGTCGCGGGTCCCACCACATGGCTCTTGCGCGGCATCTCATCCACTCTTCCTCTATGAGGCCTAGTACACCGATGTATGTCGTTTGTCAAGAGGGGCAAGGTTGGAATGCATCACCGCTTGCCACTGGCCGCCCCGCGCCACGACCGGGGGCGCGCTAGGCGACATCGCTGTCATCGCCGTCGTCCTGGGCGCGTTCCGCCCGCAGGGCGCCCGCGCGCAGCACGGCCAGCGCCGCGCCCTCGATCTGGCGCACCCGCTCGCGCGTGAGCCCCAGCCGCTCCCCGATCTCGCTCAACGTGTGCGCGCGCTGCCCCTCCAACCCGACGTGCAGCGCCACCACCAGGCGCGCCCGCTCGTCGGCCAGCCCGGCCAGCGCCTCCCTCACCCGCGCGCGCAGCACGCCCCGCTCCGCCTCCTCGTCGAGCGGGAGCAACCCCGCGTCGGGCAACACGTCGCCGAGCAGGCCGCCGTCCTCCGTCGCCGGCGTCTCTAGCGAGGTCGGCGGCTGCAGCGCGACTCGCGGAGGGGCGCACCCCGAGATTGTGATGGTGCTGGTGAGCGCCGGGAGCCTGACCTTAAAACGCTTATTGTGAGTTTCTAGTTGACCATAACGAAAGAAAGTGCCGATAAACTATAAGGTAGACATATCCCTTCCACAAGATAGGAGCTACCTGATGGTCGACCCGGACACCTTTCTAACCGCATTGTACGTGATGGTGGATGATTTGTTGAGCCAGATCCCTCTCCCCGCGCCCCGGCGGCGCGGCCCGGCGCTGGCCCTGACGCGCAGCGAGGTGGTCACCCTCGCCCTCTACGGCCAGTGGGCCCATTTCGAGGGCGAGGCCGCCTTTTATCGCCACGCCGACGCGCGCCTGCGCGGGGCGTTCCCGCGCCTGCCCGCCCACAGCCAGTACAACCGCGCCGTGCGCGCCTGCCATGACGCCATCGTCGCCGTCGGTCAGCGCCTGGCCCGCCTGCTCGACGCGGCGACGTGCGCCTATGAGGCGCTCGACTCGACCGGCGTGGTCACCCGCAACAGCAAGCGACGCGGGCACGGCTGGCTGGACGGGCAGGCGAACAAGGGCTGGTGCACCCGCCTGGGCTGGTACCACGGCCTGCACCTGCTCGTGGCGGTCACGCCCCTGGGCGCGCTCACCGGCTTCGGATTGGCCCCGGCGAGCGTGGCCGACCAGGACCTGGCCGAGAGCTTCTTCGCCTTGCGCCACGGGAGACACCCCGCCGTGCCCGAGGTCGGCCGGACCGCCGACGGCGTCTATGTGGCCGACACCGGCTTCGAGGGCGACGCGCGCTGGCACACCTGGGCCTCTGCGTATGGCGCGGAGGTCGTCTGCCCGCCCAAACCCAAGCGCCGGCGCGCCCGGCGTTGGCCCAAGGCCCTGCGCCGCGCCCACGCCGCCCGCCGCCAGATTATCGAGACCGTCAACGACCGCCTCTTGGAGACCTTCGGCTTGGAGCACGAGCGCCCCCATTCCCTGGAGGGCGTGCACGCCCGCCTGGCCGCCAAGGCCGGCCTGCACAACTTCTGCCTGTGGCTCAATACACAACTCGGACGCCCTCCGCTCGCGGTCGCTGATCTCGTCGAGTGGCCATGATTAATTCGCAATAAGCGTTAAAAGGTCAGGCCCGTCTCACATTCATGGGGTACACTGCGGATCATGGAATTGTGGCAGCCAGGCTGCCTCCGCAGCGAAGAGGTCGTCGGTCATGCGGCGAATGTCGGTGAGGGTGCAGACGGCGGCGGTGAGCGGGTCCAGCATGACCGCATGGCGGACCGCCTCACGGTCGCCGTGGACGCCGCCGTACGTCGCCAACTCTTGCACGTTGATCATCGTGCGGTTGAGCGCGGCAAGCTGCGATGGCAGATCGCCGACGACCGGCGGCTGCACGCCCATCGCGTCGGCCAGACACGGGACCTCGACGCACGCCCCATGAGGCACGTTGGTGATCAGGCCAGTGTTGGGCACGTTGCCGTTGAACTTGAACGGCTCGTTCGTCTCCATGGCGTTGATGATGCCCGCGCCATACTCGTCGCTGCGCCCCGTGGGCAGCGGCTTCGTCCCCGCGGCTTGCGCTTGTACGTCGTCCAAATAGGTCGGCAAGCGTTCGCGGCACTCCTTGAGGTATCCGCCTGTGTGACCCCAGTCGAACCACGCGTCGTGCGGCGAGGTGAACCGCGCGACGAGGTCGTCGATCATGGCGGGGGACTTGCGGAAGTAGGGCGCGTACTCGGAGGCGTGCCCGCTGCTCTCGGTGACAAAGTATCCAAACTGTTCCATCAACTCAATCCGCACCGGTTCCTGTCCTACGATCTCGGCGTCCCGGACGCGCGCGCGCAGCCGCGGGTAGGCGTCCGCGCCGCGGTGGCGGAACTCCAGGAACCAGGCCTGGTGGTTGATCCCCGCCACGCGGTAGGTCACCTCATCGTAGGGCGCGTCGATCCAGCGGGCCAGCATGCGCGACGTGCCCTGCACGCTGTGGCACAGGCCCACATGGGGTCGCCCCGTGGTGGCGACGGCCCAGCAGTTGATAGCCATGGGGTTGGAGTAGTTGAGCAGCAACGCCTCGGGCCGGCACAGCGCGTCCATCTCGCGGCACAGGTCGAGCAGCAGCGGGATCGTGCGCAGCCCCCGGAACACGCCGCCGGGACCCAGGGTGTCGCCGACGCACTGGCCGACGCCATAGCGCTCCGGGATGGCGATGTCGTGCGCGTAAGCATCCAGTCCGCCGACCTGCACGGTTACGATCACATAATCGGCGCCGCGGACCGCCTCGGCCCGATCGAGCGTGGCCTCGACGCGCGCCGGCAGGTCGCGCGCCGCGATCATCGTCCGCGCCAGGTCGCGCGCCAATTCCAGGCGCGCGGCGTCGATGTCCATCAAGCTGATCGTGCTGGCGCGCAACGCCGGGAACGCTAACAGGTCATTGAGCAGGTTGCGCGTAAACACGACGCTACCCGCGCCGATCAGTGCGATTTTAGGCATCAACGTGATCCTCTCCTCTACTCGAATGGTTGTAGGTAGGCGCGCTCGGCCTCCCACATCTCGTCGAACAGGGCGCTCAGTTCGGCCGGCGAACAGACCGCCGCGCTGAGCGGGTCAAGCTGTAGCGCGTAGCGCGCCGCCTCCTTGTCGCGGCGCAGTAGCGCGTCGACCATGAGCGTATGCACGGCCATGTGGGCGCGGTTGAGCGCGGCAAGTTGCTCGGGCAGCGCGCCGAAGTGGCAGGGCTGCACGCCGTTGCGGTCGACCAGGCAGGCCACCTCGACACAGCCGTCGGGCAGGTTGTCGATCAGCCCCGCGTTGCGCACGTTGCCGTAGATCACCTTGGGCCGCTGTAGGGCCACCGCTTCCACGATGTCGGCGCCGTACTCATGGCTGCGCCGCAGCGGGACCTCGCGCTCTCCCTCCAGCATCGCGCGGATCTGTTGGTCTTTTTCCTCGCGCCAGCGCGGCCAGTTGTTGGCGTAGAAGCCCGATTCGCCCAGATAGCCGGCGCGGCAGTAGCGCTCGATCAGGTCGGGCCGCGTGCGGAAGTAGGGCACATACTCCGAGAAGTGGCCGCTGCTCTCGGTGACGAAGGCGCCGAAATGCAGCATCATCTCGAAGCGCACCGGGTCGCGCTCATACACGTCCGGGACGGCGGCGCGTTCGCACAGGCGCGGGTACATATCCTCGCCGTGGGCGCGTAGCTCAGTGAACCACGCGTTGTGGTTGACGCCGGCGCAGCGCCATTCCAACGCATCGTAGGGGATCTCCAGGTACTCGGCCAGCAGACGCGAGGTGTGCTGCACGCTGTGGCACAGGCCGACCGTGCGCATGGCCGTGCCCGTGAGCGCGGCCATGGTCAGGATCGACATAGGGTTGGTGTAGTTGAGCACCCACGCCTTGGGGCACAGCCGCTCACAGTCGCGCAGGATCTCGAGCCAGGCGGGGCCGGTACGCAGCGCCTTGAAGATACCGCCGGGGCCGATCGTATCGCCGATGCACTGGTCGATACCGTACGTGAGCGGGATGTCGTAGTCGTGGCGCACGTTGGCGAGGCCGGCCACCTCGATCGAGTTCACGATGACATCGCTGCCGGGCAGCAGGTCGCGGCGTTCGGTGGAGGCGCTCACGCTCCAGCGCTTGCCCGTAAGCGTGACGATGCGCTCGGCGATGCGGCGCGCCAACTCCAGGCGTGCGGGGTCGAGATCGATCAGGGCGAACTGGCCCTCGTCGAGCCCGTCGATGGCGAGGATATCCGTGATGATCTGGCGCGCGAACACGGCGCTCCCCGCGCCGATGATTGTTACTTTTGGCATGCCGATTGGGCTCCTTCTCAACTATCGAAGGCCGTACCAGCGCCGCGCGGAGCGCCACACGAGGCGCGGACGACGAGCGAGGTCGGCACGAGTTGGATGATCGGCGGGATCTCTGGGCGATTGATGCGTTCGATTAATGTGCGCACAGCCACCTCGCCCATGGTCTCCGTCGGGACGTGAACCGTTGTTAAAGGCGGATCGAGATCGCGCGCGAAGGTGATATCGTCGAAACCCGTGATCGCCAGGTCGTCCGGTAAGCGAAGGCCCTGCTCTTTGGCGGCGCGCATCGCCCCGATGGCGATCGTGTCGCAACCGCACACGAGCGCGTCCATCTCCAACCCCTGTCGCAATAGGGCTTGCGCGACCGGGTACGCCCCTTCGACCGACCATGGCGCCTCGACAAGTAGCGCGGGGTCGAGCGGCAGGCCGTGACACGCCAACGCGTGAACGAAGGCTTCGGCGCGCTCGTCGCCGCCGACGGGCGGACCCAAAAACGCGAAGCGCCGTCGCCCCAGCGCCACGAGGTGATCAATCAGCATATACATGGCCCGGCGCTTCTCGGCCGCGATAACGTCCACACGTAATTGCGCGTCCCACCGCATCCGGTCGCTCCCCTCGATCACAACGGTGCGTTCGCGCCCGATCGTATCGCCAAAGGGACGAACACCGCCCAGTAGAATAAGCCCGTCGATGTGGGCGCGGCTGAGGAGAGAACGCTGCGTACGGCGCTTGAGATCGTCGATCGTGAAGGCGAAACGGAGATGATATTCCTGCCGAATAATCTCCTCGTCGACGCCGTCGAGGACCGGAGACCAGAAAGGGTCTGAAAATTTGTAGGACACGTTGCCCAGGATCAACCCGATATTGTAGGTGCGCTGGACCTCCTTGTCGACACGGCGCACGAGTCTCTGGGCGGCGTCGTTGGGCTCATAATTCAGCTCACGGATGGCCTCCCACACCCGTTCTTGCGTCTCCGACGCGACGGGGTGCGTACGGTCGCCGCTCATGGCGCGCGACGCCGTGGATATCGACACACCCGCCTTCTTTGCTACATCCCGTAACGTCGGTGTCATCTTAACTTTCTCCATGCAAACGGAAAACGCTTGCCACTGCGCTTATCATAATCGTTTCGCCCCGCAGGCGTCAAACGTCGGCGAATTATCCATGTTGCGATGCCTGAGCACACGTACAATTGACAACCGCGCCATGTGATGGCGGTAGGCTCATGGAGGGCGTATGGACGCGTGTAAATAGGCGATGCCTTGACGTCGAACAGGTAAAAGAGTATGATGTCCTCAATCGAAGCTGACAAACGTTTTCCATAACGCTAAGGCATGAGTGACGAATGAGCAAGATAGTCTTTATCGGTGCTGGGAGCCTTGTTTTCACGAAGAATCTGGTGCGCGACCTACTGACTTTCCCCGCCCTCGAAGCGAGTACCATCGCTCTCGTGGACATCGACGCGGAACGCCTCGCGTCCGCTAGGACAACGGTAGAAAAGATCATCAAAGCCGGTAACTATCCCGCTAGGGTGGAAGCCTATACGGATCGGACCGAGGCTTTACCGGGCGCCGATGGTGTCGTCACCACCATATTGGCGGGAGGACTGGACGTCTGGCGCACTGATATCGAGATCCCCCAAAAGTATGGGGTCGACATCAATATCGGCGACACACGGGGCCCATCCGGCATCTTTAGGGCGCTACGCACGATCCCCGTCATGCTGGATATCTGTCGCGATATCGAGCGCTATTGCCCCGCTGCCGTCTTCCTCAACTACACGAACCCCATGACGATGCTCTGCCGCGCTATGCGGAGCGCAACCTCTGTCAAGGTGGTCGGGCTGTGCCATAGCGTCCAGGGGACGGCCGCTATGTTGGCCCGCTGGATTGGCGCTCCGATAGAGGACGTCACCTACCTCTGCGCCGGCATCAATCATCAGGCATGGTATCTCGAGTACAAGTGGAACGGGCAGGATGCTTATCCCTTGATTCGGAAGGCCGTCGAGACCGAAGCCGTTTATAACGAAGAACAGGTGCGCAACGAGATGTTTCTGCACCTGGACTACTATGTAACGGAGTCGAGCGGCCACAATTCGGAATACAACGCCTGGTTCAGGAAGCGGCCGGACCTGATCGAGAAGTATTGCACGCACGGGACCGGCTGGAATCCGGGCGAATACGCCGCCCTCATCAAGGACTATACACGCAGAGACGTGCGCCGGCAGCAAGATAAGCCGATCGATCTCAAGCGCGGCAGCGAGTACGCAGCCAACATATTTAACGCGACGCTGGGCGACGGGGCCTTATTCGAGTTCAACGGCAATGTCCCGAATAGCGGCCTGATCGACAACTTGCCCGCCGGCGCGTGCGTCGAAGTACCGGTCGTGGCCTCGAAGCGCGGGCTGGATCCTCTGCAAGTCGGCCCTTTGCCGGACCACCTGGCCATACTGAACAACGTCAACGCGCGCTGCGAAGATCTGGCCGTCGAGGGCGCGCTCAACGGGGACCCGCGCAAGATATTTCACGCCGTGTGTTTCGACCCTTTGACCTCAGCGGTCCTCAGTCTCGCCGAGATCAAGGACATGGTCGACGAGATGTTCAGCGCGAACAGGGCGTGGTTGCCCCAGTTTGGGCGCCGCTCCTAGTCCCGCCACCTTTGTCGATTCTTATACGATCGGCCACTGACTTCTCTATCTTTAGCGCTTTTTGTTTGCCTACCACATGTTGCGGTCTACTGAACGCCGAAACCACAGCATATAGAGCGTGGAGGCCGTTTTACTTGACCATAATCGAAATGTGCAAAGATAGTGTGACTTGTGGGAGGCATAAATGCGGGAGGTAGTGTCGTGAGTACACGGTCAATCACTCGGCCGCCCGGCGCACGCGCCGATGTGGCGCGCCGCCGTAGCCGGAAACGCGTCCGGCACAATCGCATCGTGGGCTACTTATTCATCTCGCCCTGGATCATCGGCTTCCTGGCGTTCGCGCTCTATCCGTTCATCGCCTCGCTGTACTACAGCTTCACCGCCTACGACATTCTCACGCCGCCGCGCTGGATCGGGCTGCACAACTACCAGGCGATGACGCAGGACCCGCTGTTCTGGCAATCTCTGTACAACACGGTATTTTTCACCGTCATCTCCGTGCCGCTCTCGACCGTCGTTTCGATCGCCATCGCCATGCTGCTCAACATGAAGGTGCGGGGCCTGACCATCTACCGCACGATCTTCTACTTGCCCAGCGTGGTGCCGCTGGTCGCGTCCTCCATCTTGTGGCTCTGGTTGTTCAATCCGTCCTTTGGCCTGCTGGATTCGTTTCTGCGCTTGGTCGGATTGCCAGCGCCAGGCTGGTTGTATTCGGAGGCGTGGGTCAAGCCGGCGCTCATCCTGATGGGGCTGTGGAGCATCGGCGCGGCTATCGTAATTTACTTGGCCGGCCTGCAAGGGGTACCGCAGGAGTTGTACGAGGCGGCCAGCCTGGAAGGGGCGAATAACTGGCAGAGAACCTGGCATGTGACGCTCCCGATGATCAGCCCGGTGATCCTGTTCAACGTCACGCTAGGGTTGATCGGGTCCTTTCAATACTTCACGCAAGCCTACGTCATGACACAGGGCGGGCCTAACAACGCGTCGCTCTTTTTCGCCCTCTACCTGTACCAGCAGGCGTTCCAGTATTTGCATCTGGGCTACGGAGCGGCGATGGCGTGGCTATTGTTCGTCCTGATTCTGCTGGCGACCCTCGGTATCTTCAAGTCGTCGGCGAAATGGGTGTACTACGGTGGGGCCGCCTAAGACGCGGCCCCACGATAGGGGAAGGGGGTGATCGGCGGCCGGATTTAGAGTGGGGCAACAACGTCCGGGTAACAAACGCTCGGTCTGAGCGCGACAGTAGGACTTAAGAGGACATAAAGGGAGTATCTCGAAGATGAGCAAGCGTATTAGGGTGAGTGTCCTGGCGGCGGTCATCATCTCGCTCCTCGCGGGGCTGGGTGGCGGTGCGCGAACGGTCACCGCGGCAAGTCCCAAGAGCAGCGTCGTACACCTAACCTATTGGAATATGTGGTCGGGCATTTGGACGGGCGTCGTCCAGAAGATGGTCGACACCTTTAATCAGACGCATTCGACCATCCAGGTCAAAATGCTCTCGGTTCCGTCCAGTAACGCCGAGCAGAAATTGTTAACCGCGGTCGCGGCGGGGAATCCCCCCGATGTCTTCACGGAGTGGAACCCTTACGTCGCCGCGTTTGCCCAGAAGCATGCGGTCTTAGATCTGGGCCAGTTCATGACCGGGAAATACGCGGGCATGAAAAACAACTACTTCTATCCCGTCGCGGCGAAATGGGGCACCTATCAAGGCAAGCTCTACGCCATGCCGTGGACGATGAACTCGCTCATGTTGTACTACAACAAGACGTTGATGAAGCAAGCGGGCCTGAACCCCAACGACCCGCCGAAGACGATCGCGCAACTCGATGCCCAGCAGGCCAAAATGTGGAAGTACGGCTCGAAGGGGCAGGTTACGCAGATCGGCTTTTACGCCAACGCTTTCGAGCCCTGGGTACCCACCTGGAACGTGCCCCTCTTGAAGAACGGTAAGTACGACCTGACGAACGCGAACGCCGTCAAGCTGATGAGTTGGATGGCGTCGTATAAGCGCTACCCCTACTCGCAGGTCAACGCCTTCATATCTGGAGTCAGCGGGGCGGGCGGCGGCTCGACCGATCCCTTTGAGTTGGGCAAACAAGGATTCTACATCAACGGCATGTGGGAGATCCCCACGATCCAGCAGTACAATCCGAAGATGCAATATGGCGTCGTGCCCTTGCCCATCCCGCCGGGTGGAAATGCGGATGTGACCATGGTCAACGGGAACTACAACGAGATCCTGACCGGCAGCAAGCACCCCCAGCAGGCTTTCGAGTTCATGGCCTGGCTCTCCGGCTACGACAACGAGGCCTGGGCTGCCAAGGCCTACCCCACGGGCGGGTGGGTCCCCAACTCGCCCAAGATCGCCGCGAAAGAGGATTATCAGAAGTTTTTGAACCAGAATCCGCTGCGCAAGCCGTTCGTGAGCGTGATGCTGAACCCCAAGGACGGGATCTCGCCGGTGACGCCCGCCGAACTGCTCTACGAGAAGACCCTGACGGATAGCACGACCGCCGTGCTGGAAGGGCAAATGTCTCCGACTCAGGCCTTGCAGCATGTGGAGCAGGTGAGCAACCAGGAGCTACAGGCCACGACGGCGGCAGGAGGGTAGACGAGGGTATTCCCCACGAGGAATACGCGGTTCGTCGTGTTCGATAGCGCTCCCACTATGGTCCCAGGGTAACGTGGGGACCATAGTGGGAGCGAGTGACGGGAGTGTACGTCATACAGGCCGTCCGCGGCGCTATAGCGGCGTATCTGTAGGTAGAAGGAGGGCCTTCATCATGGCGGCAACAGGTGTAGAAAAGATGGAGCGGGTAGCGCCGCTATCCGCGGCGCGGCCGCGCCGCTACCCGCGATCGTTGATCAAGCATGCGGTGCTGATCCTGCTGGGCATCCTATTTGTGTTCCCCCTCTATTGGATGATCTCGACGTCACTCAAGCCGGATTCGGAAGTGTTGAGTTGGCCGCCGGTCTGGATCCCCAACCCGTTCGTCTGGAAAAGTTACCCCCAGGCTATGAACTTCGAGCCTTTCCTACAATACACGCGCAACACATTGATCTACGGCGCGCTCTCGGTGATCGGCACGGTGGTTTCCAGCAGCCTCGTCGCCTATGGCTTTGCGCGGATCGAATGGCCGGAGAAGAACTTCCTGTTCGTGCTGATGCTGGCGACCTTGATGTTGCCGTTTCAGGTCATCATGATCCCGTCATTTATCCTCTTCAAAACGCTCGGCTGGGTCGGGACGTTGCTGCCCCTGATCGTCCCGACGTTCTTCGGCAGCGCCTTCAACATTTTCCTATTGCGGCAGTTTTTCATGACCATCCCCCAGGAGTTATCCGACGCGGCGCGCGTCGATGGCGCCAACGAGTTCGTTATTTTCTTGCGCATCATGGCGCCGCTGGCCAAACCGGCGTTGGCGACCGTGGCGCTGTTCCAATTCATCTTCGCCTGGAACGACTTTCTGGGGCCGCTCATCTACCTCAACGACCAGTCTCTGTACACCATTTCGCTGGGCTTGCAATCCTACGTCAGCTCGTACGGCACGCAGTGGGCGCTGCTGATGGCCGCCTCCACAGTGGCGACGCTGCCGATCATCATCCTATTTTTTCTGACGCAAAGAACGTTTATTCAGGGCATCGCCCTGACCGGCCTGAAAGGATAACGTTTTTAATCTTTAGACATGGTTCAATCGGGCTTGACAGTTTTAAATTGGCAGTAGCTGCGAAATGTCCCTCCGTAGGCGTGAAATGGCCGCTGTCGATTTGTTTTCGACTGTTCAGACTGTCAAGCTGGAACACGCCTGTGCTGAACCATGTCTTAGCGATGGATAAGGTCGCGACCCCGCGGCCACCCCGAGGGCACGGCACGACGACACAGGGCTCGTGGCGCGGCGTGTACGGCGCGCAGGGCTACGACATCGCTGTCGCGCTTCTGTCAATAGCCGGTCTGCGTGTCTTGCCCCCGGCCCGCTTGCTGTTGCGCGCGGAATCGCGTCGGCGCCATCCCTTCTTTATGACGAAAGAGGCGTGAGAAGTAATAGGGGTCGTGGAAGCCAACGGCGGCGGCGATGTCCTCTACGCTCCGTGACGTCAGCGTCAGCAACTCCTTAGCCCGGCTCAGGCGTATGCGCAGCACGTACTCCTTCGGCGAGTATCCGGTCGCCTCCTTGAAGCGCCGCCGCAACGTCGAGTAGCCCATGCCGCTTTCGCGGGCGATAGCCTCGAAGTCCAGGGGCCGCAGCGCTTGCTCGTCGAGCCGCACCAGCGCGCGGCGCACGCCCCGCGACGACGGAGTATCGCCGGACAGCGGCTCCCAGTCGCCCCCATGCGCCACGACGATCAAGCGCTGCGCCAGCGTCGCGGCGAGGAGTCCGGCGAGCGGTCCTCCGGCCAGGAAGTCGGTCCGTATCCGCGCGAAGAGCGTCGCGATCTCAGGGACAGCGTCTATAGGCGTTACGGGGCGCGCGGGGGACAAAAAACCGAGGCGCGCGAACGTTTCGGGGAGCGTCCCCTCGAACATGATCCATTGCTCGGTCCACCCCCTCGCGTCAGGAGCGTAGGTATGCATGACCCCAGGAAAGAGCCAGACGAGGGCATGGCCCTCGATCGGCAGTCGCCCGGTGGTCGCGGCCGTTTCGATCCACCCCGATCCAGCGCTCACGTAGACCACGGCGTAGCCGTCCAATGTGCGCGGCTCGCACGCCCATGTCTTGCGTCCCGTCGCGCCATAGCCCGTGCAACTCAAGCCCAGCAGGCGGTGTGTCGCGGCCGGTGTCTCGTAGCGTACGACATCCAGCATCGCTTGGCCCTCCATGATGTCATACGTTACCACATCGGTGAGCATAAAATCCAGGCCGGGGAGCGATTGGTGCATGGCTTTGCCGCGCGGGCAGTGCTACCATGGCCGTATCGACCGGCGAGCCGTACTCGCCCCGAGAGCGAATTATCCACGCAATGGCGAGAGCGATAGAGATATCGAGAGATATTGAGGAGGATGCATGACAACAGCGATTCCCGACATCTCGTTGATCAGCAACGGGTTCCCCTTGTCCACGGCCCCCAACAGGTTAGGCCGCCTCACCCCCACCGATCCCGCGCGGCCGCGTGACGACCTATGGGAGCAGTATCATGCCCAAGGGTATCTCTGGCTCAAGGGCATCCTCGACCGGCGAGAGGTGCTGGATTTCCGCCGCCGCTACTTCGCGGCCTTCGTTGACGCCGGTCTCCCATTGATCGCGCGGGGGACCGACTCGGTCGAGGGAATCTTCGACGACAGGGCGGCGCCGGCCGACCCCGGCCTATACAACAAGGTGACCATGGAAATCGTGCGCTGGGCCGAGTATGAGGCGTTCTGCTTGATGACACCGATCCGGCGCTTCTACGAGATGTTCCTTGAAGGCGCGCCCTATCTGCACAAGCGCAAGCTCATCCGGCACGGCAAGCCCGGCGACCGCCAGAGCACGGGCGCCCACTACGACCTGATCTACCTACGCGGGGGCACCGACCGCATCTGCACGAGTTGGATCCCCATCGGCGACGTGCCCGTGGAGCGCGGGGGCCTGGTGTACCTCGAAGGCTCCGATGCGTGGGGTCGCAAGAAAGAGGCGGAGTTCGCCGCCCGCAACCGCGACCTGCATCCTGAAGAGCGTATCAGCGCCTACAACAAGAACATGGAGGGCGGGTGGCTCTCCAACGACCTGGCGGCGATGGCCGACGATCTGGACACGCGGTGGCTCGTGGCGGACTACGAAGCGGGCGATATGATGGTCCATAGCCCTTATATGGTGCACGCGTCCACCATGAACGTTGACCCAGAGCGGCGCATCCGACTCTCCACCGACATCCGCTATCAGCGCGTGCGCGACGAGATCGACGTCCGCTGGAACAACCACTGGACGCTCGGCGACATGCTGTAACGCTTGTTGTGAGTTATTGTTAGCGCGCGGAAGTCCTGGGATGGGCGTCCCGCCCGCCCTGGCGGGCGCCGGTTGACCATCCCGGCAGGGTCGGCGCGTCGCCGCCCGTCCCCGACGTCCGCCTCCCGCGCGCCGGGGCGGTGAGGATAAGGATGAGGAATCGACTATGAGACCGATACACAGGGCCTTACGTACAGTTGGACTGCTGATCGCGGTGGCACCCGTCCTGGTCGTCGGCGGATGTCACCATCGCCCCTCCTCGTCGGATCGACACGGCTATTTTTGCCCAACGCACCGAAAAGGTAAAAGTGCGCATAGGGGACTCTGGTGACCTACCTTGTCCCCTGCGGTGAGTCCAGCGCCACGTTGGCGGCGGTGTGCGGAAAGTCTCCTTCTTGCACACCACCGCACTCCAGTCTCAAGCGCGGCAGGTGTTCTCCCATTCGTCATGCACATACCATTGCCAAAATCATCGTGCGGATAGTTTGCAGAGACGCTGAATTCTTGCCCAGCTGCGATCACGTAGGATGCAGGGCAAGATGCACATCCGTTAGGAGCTTTTTACCTTTTCGGTGCGTTGGGCAAAAATAGCCACATCGCGATGCAGCCGTCCCTGATTCTTCTTGAGGGCGAGGACATCGTCCCCGTCCCCGGCGCGGATCGTCTGGGCCACCTCCGTTTGGCAGCCCATCGCGTCGATGGTGACGATGCAGCCCTTGAGGGCCAGCAGGCGCAGGAGCACCGGCAACGCCGTGATCTCGTTCGACTTCTCCGTGACCGGCGCCTGGGCCAGCACCAGGTGGTTCGCGCAGGCCCACGCGCTGACCATGTGTAACGCCCCCTTGCCCGCGCCTCGGTCGTGGCTGCGCCGCACGGTCTTGCCATCGAGCGCGATCACCTGCCCCGTCGTCCCGGTCCGCGCCGCGATCGCTGCCACCCACCCCCGGAAGCACGTCGCGAACTGCGCCGCGTCGAGCGCCGCGAAGACCCGCCCGAAGGTGTCGTGCGACGGGATACCGTTGGGCAAGGCCAGGAAGGTGGCGAGCCAGCTCTGCTTGGCGTGCCCGCATTCCTCGACCTCCACCCACGTATCCGCCCCGCAGATCACCGCGCACAGCGCGATCGTGATGATGTCCAGCAACAGGTGCGGCTTGGCGCGCTCAACGCGTGGATCCTCCAGCGCCTCAAAATGCGTCATGATCGTCCCCGTTGCCTCGTCGTCCATCAGCCCTCCTCACCCTTCCGTTTGCTCCAGTATCCCCTCCTCTCCCTTCTCCCACAAGCCTTTTTATAATGCGATTGCCCTACCGGGCCACGCCCGAACACTCGACGGCGCTCCCACGCCCGGCGTGGCGGCGGCTGCCGTCCGTATCAGATGAGCCATAACCGCGGACATCCGTTCCACGAGCTGTCAGACCTCAGCCCATGGCGTCCGGCGAGGATGAC
>JAABUO010003458.1_pt1 | contig 18804 bp, 6 predicted proteins | sample 5559291 | NCBI WGS metagenome assembly JAABUO01 (sample SAMN10711878, study PRJNA513372) | rock metagenome | isolation source: Antarctica rocks | place: Antarctica: Victoria Land, Finger Mt sud | reverse complement strand
TTAACTGTTACGTCGCTAATTATTTTAAAACGATCTGCGAATTCGAAATTAATAAATCGATTCATTAAATTTACTTAGTTCATTAAATCAGATTACATGCGAAAATTAAGCACTTAAATTAATCTTAATTAACTTTAATTAAGTTCGTTAATTAAAAAGAAAGAGCTTAATAACATTATTATGATTAAAGTCGCTGTATATTAAACTTTAGTTAAGAATAAAGATGTTAAAATTTATTTTAGTTATTAATGAAATTAATAAAGCGCTTAACTCAGTTAAAGAACTCGAGAAATTAAATGAAATGACATTAGTTATGTCATTAAGAGAACTAAAGAAAAAGCTTTCAGCAGTTTATTATAACTTTCTGAACGTCTTTAATAAAGAAAAGATAACATAGTTATTTTCGCATTAATTATATGATTAAAAGATTAAATTAAAAGAAAAGAATTAATCTTCTTAAAGTTAATTATATTTTATGTCGAGTTATAAACTGCAAAAGATTAAGAAATATCTAGAAAAAAATCTGAAAAAGAAGTTCATCACACTCAGTAAAGCTCTCTGCGCTTCGCTAATACTATTTGTTAAAAAGAAAGACGATAATCTTCGCTTTTACGTAACTTATTAAAAATTAAATGCTTTAATTAAGAGAAATCGTTATTTAATTTTCTTAATAAACAAAGTACTAGTCAGAATTTAAGATAATAAGTATTTAACACGGCTCGATATTATCGTCGCGTTTAATAAACTGCGCATGAGTTTCGAAAGCGAGAATTTAATTATTTTTATTATTTTCTTTAATGCTTATAAGTATAAAATAATGTTCTTCGAATTAATTAACGAATCTGCGTTCTTTTAGCATTATATTAACGATGTATTATTTAAATGCCTTTACAAATTCTGTTAAACATATTTAAATTTCATTTTCATTTACAGTAAGACATTAAAAGAACATAAAGCTTATGTAAACGCGAAGTCGATTTATAAATAAACATTAACAAGTGTAAATTCGAGGTTCAGAAAATCTCGTTTCTTAAATTACTAATATTTATTAACAATTTACGAATAAATTCTCGAAAAGTAAATGTAATTTAAAACTGAAAGATGTCGCGATCGTTAACTCATGTGCAGATCTTTATTAGCTTCTGTAATTTCTATTAATGATTCATAAAGAACTTCTTAAAGATTGTTCGTCTCATGATAAAGCTAACTCGAAAAGATTTATTATTTAAATAAACAGAGATCTGTCAGACGATCTTTAAAGAACTGAAGTAACAGATAACGATAGCTTTCGTTTTAAAGCATTTTAACTTAATCAGAAAAGCTATTCTGAAAACTAATTTCTTAAATTATGTTAACGATAAAGTATTATCTTAACATAACGATGAAGATATTTTACATTCGATGATCTTTTATAATAAGAATATAATTTTCGCAAAATGTAACTACGAGATTTATAATAAGAAACTACTGATCATTATTCGCTGCCTGAAATACTAACGCTTCGAATTAAAAAGTACGAATATTTTAATTAAGATCTTTATTAATTATTTAAATTTAAAGTACTTCATAATCATTAAGAAACTGATTAAACAACAAGTTAAATGAACTGAAAAGTTATTTAAATATAACTTTAAGATTATATATTAACTCGAAAAATAAAATTTAAAAGTTAACGCGCTGATTAAAATGTTAAACGTTAAGCTCGTTAAAGTAATTAACGATCGAAAGCTGTATTAAAATTAAATGTTGTTACTCGAAAGTAAATTTAATTTATAATTAATCGAGATTAACGTTAAATTAAAAGTTAACGAAGAGTTAATTAAAGAAGTAATCTTTATTTAAAACTAAATAATAGTAGAAAATTAAACGAATTAACTGTGTATCGAGATTCGTACAGCTTTAAAACAGAATCGAAAGACTTATTAAGATATTAATCTGAATAATTACAGAGTGCTTAATAAAATACTCTGAAAAGACGATAAATTATAAGTGTTTAATTTAATGATCATCTCGTTAATAAGAAAAGCACATGATCTTTCGATTAGTAATCATTCTAACATGAATTAAACGCTGAACTTGCTAAGACGATTATATTATTAATTAAAGATGAGAACGACGATTAAACGCTACATTCGAAATTATTACGTTTATCGAATATTAAAAGCGTTAAGAGATTAAATTAATGAATTACTAAAGTCATTACTTATATTAAAACAATGATAAGTAAACATTTTAATGAACTTCGTTACAAATGTATTATAAAGCGACGATAATAATACGATTCTGATAATTATAAATCGAATATTTAAAGAACGACATTATATATCATGTTAATCAGGTAACGAAGAAATCTTCGCAGAATAAATAATTAAGCTACTGTTATTATAAGTCTTTAAAATTCATGAATTATTAAGATTAATAATATTCGATCGTGATTCTTAATTTATATTAATTATTTAAAAGTCTTTATGCTTAAGACTCAGCATTAAAGCGAAGCTATTTATTAATTATTACTCGCAGATTAATAATTAAACAAAAAGAATAAATTAAGATGTGAAACGATATTTACGTAGTTATTACTCGTATATGCAGAATGATTAAATCTGCTATTTCGTTATTAACTGAACAGTTAACGTTCTTTCTGAACAAGGATTTTTATTCTCGTATAAGCTTCGATTCGAATTTAATTAAATATGAAACGATTTAAGCTAGAATTAAAATAAACAAAGCGAAAGATATATTCGAATACATGAAACGATCGCTAACATTAACGAAATAAACATCAATAAGATTTAAAATCACGATGAAGAAACAGACTAATAAGCATCGAAATTTTTTTTTTATAAAATAAACGACATGATGTTCTTAAATTTTAAAAACATCACGATTACAAGATCGTTAAAGAAGTTAAATAATAAAATGCTTAAATCTTTTAAGATTTTAATCGAGATTAAACATGCATATTAATTAAAATTATTATTAATAATAAAGATTCATTTAAAGTTTGTTTTAAATCTGCTGCGACTAGATTTAAATGACTCTTTAAAAAAATAACGAAATGATTCATTTAATTCTATAATAATTAAAGACGAGAATGAATAAAAAATAAAGAACATATTAAACTTCAGATTTTACGAACGAGATAAACGATTATAATATCGTGTTAATTAAAAAGAATACGACGTTAATTTACATTAATATAACGTTAATGAAAGTGAATTCGAAGAATGTTAAAAAGTTATAAATGACTTTCATTAAAAATATTTAATAAAGTTAAGATAAGAACGAAGATTAATCGAACTGTAGTAATGAAAACATTACTACTTAAAGAGAAAGAATAATGTTACGATCGTGCAGTCGTGTTAAATTAAGTTAGTTTAACATAAATCATGTTAAATTATCTTAAACTAGCTTAAAACTAATGTTAACACGCTAGTAATCTAGCGCGTCTTCGTAAGTATAAGACTCTTCGCGTGTTACATTTTCTTTCTTCTTTAGCTTTAAACTTTTAGTTAAAATACATTCATATAATTCGCTTTATGCTGACTTATAACACGAGCTTCTTTATATATTTATTAAGTACAGTTTAATAATTACTTATAGTATACTTAATTATTTAAAGTTAATCTCGAATCTTTTTATTATTTAGTAATTAATTAATAATATTAAAAGTACGTTATAAGCTTATAAGCTTTATAGTTAATTTTTAAAATTCTGTAACGAAGCTATAACTATTAAATAAACTAATATTTAAAAGATATATATTCTTTTTTAAGAGACGTTTTCTAATATTAAAGTCTTTTTTAATAATAAAAATAGATAGAATTATTCGTAAGATTCTCTTCAGCTTCGCTGCTGTAAGTGTAGCTACCTGCCTAAGTCTTCGGCTTTTAGTTTTTCCGGCCGCTTCGGCATTGCCTGATGTTAATTAATGTAAAGCGCAGGCCTTCCGCGACCTAGCGCACTCTGACAAATCAGCCCTCCGCGGCTTAGCGCTGAGGCCAGCCCTACGGCGGGCTTGTAGCTCGGCAGGGGTCAAAACTAGTTCAGCCGGGGTCAGCATATTCTAAGTATATGCGCTAATATTAGAGTTGAGCTGGGGTTAAGCATATGCGCGGTATATGCGAAGAGCTTAGCTGGGGTTAAAAATATGCTCCGGGGTCGCTTCGGGGGCCCCGATATCGCGGGGTCAAAACCTACAGAATCCCCCCTAATTCTGTATCTACCTTACTTATGCTTCGTATATACCTACGCTTCGAAATGGCGTGGGTTTCCCTAGAGGGAATGCTAGGGTGGGTTGGGAGGTGGGTTGGGTTTTACGGTCCGATCCCCACCCCAAGCTGAGTTGGGTTGGGGTGAGGATTTACCGAGGGAAACTCAGTGACAAATATATAAATGATTGCTCTATGGTATACTCTATGATATGCTTTATGATATACTTTATAATTGCTTCATGATATGCTTTATTATTGCTTTATAATATGCTTTATGATATGCTTTATGATTACTTTATAATATACTTCATGATATTCTTTATAATAAAGATCGCTTAAACGTATAATCGTTTAAGCTAATATTAAGACTAAGACTGTTATTAACCTAGGGTTAAAATATAATTAAAGGTTTTATTAACGACGTTAGACTGGCCGCGACGGGTCGATACATCGAGCTCGAGCCGAGTTCTCAGCTCGTTAAGACTCGATTCGAATCACGATTTTAATATCGAGTATTTAAGCCGAGTCATGATGTTGAAATCGAGTATTCGAGCCGAATCATGATGTTGATATCGAGTATTCGGGCCGAGTTATGATGTTAGTACCGAGTATTAACTCAAATTCTCGACTCGGCTCGCTAAGACATGAAGTTATTAATATAATATTTAACTTGTTACTGATATAATATTTAACTTGTTACTGATATAATATTTAGCTTATTACTGATATAATATTTAACTTGTTACTGATACAATATTAATTTAACTTGTTATTAATATAATATTTAACTTATTATTGTTAAATATTAAAGTCATTACATCGTACGACGTACATCGTACGACGTAGTTAATTACTTTTATAAAAACTAATGTCGAGTGCATAATTTTCATCGTATTTTCGTACGTTGCAATTCGTACTTCTTACACACTTAATTCTTCGTTATATATTTAATAATTACATGATAATATAAGAGAATAGGCTAATGCAAGAGAGTAATGCAAGAGAATAATAATGACGTAATAGATTTTTTTTTAGTAAATCTTAACATTTAACGTCATTTTTAATTGCTTAACGAGTCGAGTCGAAAACTTAAATCATGACTCGACTCGAGACCGATATCGAGCCGAATTACGATGTTGAAATCGAGTATTCGAGCCGAGTCATGAGATTAATATCGAGTATTCGGGCCGAGTCAGAATGTTAATACTGAGTATTCGAGTCGGGCCAGAATGTTAATACCGAAACTCGGCTCGGCGATTAGTTTAAACGACGTAGCTTAATTCGCTGATATAATATTAAGAAATCGCTTTAACGTATAATCGTTTAAGCTAAGCTTAAGACTAACTCTTTCTTAATATTAGCTCGAACGATTATACGTTCGAGCGATCTTTATTATAAAAAATATTACGAAGTATATTATAAAGCAATAATAAAGCATATTATAAAGTAATAATAAAGCATATTTTAAAGTAATAATAAAGCATATTATAAAGCAATCATGAAGCATACTATAAAGCAATAATAAAGCATATTATGAAGCAATAATAAAGCATATTATAAAGTAATAATAAAGCATATCATGAAGTAATAATAAAGCATATCATAAAGCAATCATGAAGCATATCATGAAGCATATCATGAAGTAATAATAAATAAACTAATCGCGACGAATCGATACATCGAGCTCGAGTTAAGTTTTTAACTCGTTAAGACTTAATTCGAATCACGATTTTAAAATCGAGTATTTAATTTAAGTCATAATGTTAATATTAAGTATTCGAGTCGAGTCATAATGTTAATATTAAGTATTTAAGTCGAGTCATAATGTTAATATCGAGTATTAACTCGAATTCTCGACTCGATTCGTTAAAACATGAAGCGATATAATATTTAACTTGTTACTATTAAATATTAAAGTCATTACATCGTACGACGTAGTTAATTATTTTTATTAAAACTAGTATCGAATGTAAAGTTTTCATCGTATTTTCGTACGTTACAAATCGTACTTCTTACACACTTTAGTAATTACATACTAAATACATAATACACACGCTGTATGCTAGCGACATCGTTTATCATTATCGCTACTTATATATGATTAAATTCTCGTCGTATATTTAACAGTTACATGATAATGTAAAAGAATAATGTAAAAAAGTAATACAATTAGTTAGTTAAATTATCGAAGATCTTATGACGTAATAGATTTTTTTTAGTAAATCTTAGCATTTAACGTCATTTTTAATTACTTAACGAGTCGAATCGAAAACTTAAATTATAACTCGACTTAAGGTTAATATCGAGTCGAGTTACGAAGTTAAGATCGAGTATTTAAGTCGAGTCATAATGTTAATATCGAGTATTTAAGTCGAGTTAAAATGTTAATATCGAAACTCGACTCGACGATTAGTTTAATAATAAAGCATATTATAAAGTAATAATAAAGCATATCATAAAGCATATTATAGAGTTAATTATTAGAATAATTATTAAAATGATTAATCGTAGTACTTAGTCTTGGCTACTAGTAGGGCTGATTAGTGTCTTAGCTAGGGCGCTAACAGATTCCCTCGCCCTACCTTAACCCAATCTAAGACTTACGTTAATAAATCTTTACGTTAAGGTGAATTAAGTTTCATACCTTAATTTCTAACCTAACTCACGCCATTTCGAAGCGTATATATACCTTATTTAACTACGTATATTCTTCGACTAAAACTATTAAGTATAAAAGGGTTCATCTATCTCTGAAATAAACCTACTAATAGAATACTCGTAAAGCTGAAACTTTAAAACCCCTAAGGGTACACTCTAAAGCTGGTAGCTTATAGAGCTCAGCCCTACTAGTATTTTATTAGTAGGTTTATTTCAGAGATAGGTGAACCCTTTTATACTTAATAGTTTTAGTCGAAGAATATACGTAGTTAGATAAGATATATACGATGTATATACTACCGCTTCGAGGACCGCTTTAAGGGCCTACCCCGAAGCTAAGAGTTGAGGTGAGGTCAACGGATAATTTCAGAAAGTTCAGCCGAGGTTAGGGCGGTATAAGCTGAGTATATACTATTGCTTGACCCCGGCTGAACTAGTTTTAACCCCAGGTCTACTGCATCCCTCCCTACGGCCACTTAGACAGATCTTTCCTCTTCATAGCTTTCTCACTTCTTAGGATTAGTTCATGTCAGTTATACATCATGACATCATTCTCTGTACGCTTCAGCCTATCACAATATTCGCTTATGCTATATATGCTCATGCTATACGAAGGTACCTTTTAAAAGTCCTTGCTCACGCTAAAGACAGCTTTATAACTTAGTATTTATTGAAACCCACACAATTGTTGAATCTTTTTATTCATTACCCTAATGTGGCCTCATGTACTGATATAGTAACTCGAGCAACATTTACTATCTTAAAGTTTTCATTTAAGGATAAATTAACCGCTGAGATCGCTGAGAAACTAGAAATATCGAAGCGTACAATTAACGGTATTTACGCTAAAGCTATTAAACGTGGTTTTAATCTGAAAGAGCTCTCACAGAAGAAGATTTAGGCTTAAATTAAACGGATTCCTTTTCATATAAAGAAAATCATTAAATTAAAAGGTGATAATGAGTATCGAGACGGTAGAAATCATTTATAAAGAAGTCATAATTAATTTGTTAATATTTCTACATCGGGAAATTTCGACGGGTGCCTAATTACGTAATTAACTAATAAATTAAATAATTTATCACTTTAGCGAACCTCTCATCTTGTAAAATCACTTTGGCGTGATTAGCTGCGAACGCATGTTTAATAGCCTAAATGACATCATTGACACGAATTATTAAAATAACACGAATTATTAAAATGACACGAATTATTAAAATGGCACGAATTATTTAAATGACACGAATTATTAAAATGACATACTCGACAGCAAATGTTTCGTTTAATGCGTAATATTTTATCTTTTTTTAACATTAAATTAATCATTAAATGAATTAATGAATTAATTATTTAAATAGCTATTTAATCATTTATTTAAACGAATTATTAACTATGTAAAATGTTTAATAGAAAGCTATGAAGGGAGCTATGAAGAAAGCTATCGAGGGAGCTATCGAGGGAGGCATGAAGGGAGCTATGAAGGGAGGCATGAAGGGAGGCATGAAGGGAGGCATGGAGGGAGGCATGGAGGGAGGCATGGAGGGAGGCATGAAGTGAGGCATGGAGGATGTTTGGTAGGGCGTTTGGTAAGGCGTTTGGTAGGGCGTTTGGTAGGGCGTTTGGTAGGGCGTTTGGTAGGGCGTTTGGTAGATGGTTTGAAAAGTGGTTTGTGAGATGGTTTAATAAATGGTTTAATGAAACCTGATTCTGTAGTACGTATGTTGTTAGTAAAAGTTAACTTTGACGCGTGTAGATGGTTTAAAAGGTGGTTTAAAAGGTAGTTTAATAGGTGGTTTGTAAGGTGGTTTAATAAGTGTTTTGTAAGATGGTTTAATAAGTGGTTTATGAGATGATTTAATAAGTGTTTTGTAAGGTGGTTTAATAAATGATTTGTGAGATGATTTAATAAGTGATTTAATAGGTAGTTTAGTAAAGAGTGAATTATAATGAACAGATAATAACTCATGATTAATGACGTAATTTAGTAATGATTAAATGAACCTTTCATTTAATTATCTGCTAACGGTGCCAACGGTGCCAAAGTGATGATTAGCCGTAAATGATTAACTAATTAGCACTCGAAAATTTGTCGATGTACTTAGTATTTTAGCTTAATAATCAGTTTTTTATGATAACTCTGAAAGCGGAAGGTCTTCAAGGCGTCACTTTTAAGCGCATATTGCGAATAGCGTTACTTTCGCTTAACACGAAATTTACTTTTAATTAAATATAGTTTACTAGTAATTATATGTATACTTCTTACAATATACTACTTCATAAACTACACGCTTTATTTACTTATTTACCTATTCATTTATTTACCTATCTACCTATTTATTTATTTATTTATTTACTCATCTTATTTACTCATTTACGTCATGTTCATCGTTTAGTAATCTCATTTCCGTCTGAATTCTAGCCTTATACTCATTATTTAAAAGATTATTAATAAAATATTAATAGCTCATTTAACTTCTTCAGCTGACGACGAGCTCTTTAACTCATCTAGTAAGGCATATGAAAGACTTTAAAACTACGCTTTTAGTTAAAGATTTCAGATCGTTATCGAATTCTGCGAAATAAGTAAAAAGAATTACTCATGCATACATTATAAAACAGACATTAAAAATTATTAAAAGCTCGATTATTATGCTAGTAAAGACGAAAGTACGAATCGCAAGCAGAAGCTTACGAAGATTAAAGTTAAAAATTGTAAATAACGTTACTTTATTAATTATCGAGATATTAATCGCGAATGTAATAATAAAACATGAGTACTTAAAATACGAAATCAGACTTATAGTCATGAGATCGTCGCTATTTCTTTTTTCTATGATACTCATAGAAATCGTTAGTTAAATTAAACAAAGATAATTAAGCTAATTAAAACAAATCGCTTAAGTAAGCTTACTTATCGAGCTTTCGAACGAGTGCTAGATAACTTTCTTAAGAACTTCGATTAAAAGTTTCATTTATTTAAAAAGCAGTATTATAATTTAATATTTTCTGTTACACGATTAAAGAAGAAAATAATCATTAAGCTTTTATAATGTTTTAATAATTTCATGTTTATCGTTCGAGTTCGATATGCTTATACATTAAACGAAGCTGATGCCTTAATTCAGAAAAATATTAAACAGATCTTTTTACTGAATAATTATTAACGAGAATTATTTAAGCGGTTTATTAGCGACTTCATGATGAAAGTAAACGCTATCTTTAATACTAACGTACTGAAGATGCTTTTATTCGTTGCTGTGAGTATTATTAACATGATAATAATTTTTTTAGCATGCTTTTCGTTTGTTATATTCGAGTTTAAAAAGACATTTAATTTCTTTATTTAATGTATGCACGAGAAGTTATTTAATGACTGCTCGTCTTTTCGAGTTATAATTATCGATTAAGACAAGAATTTAATAACTTCGCTATTTATATTTATGTTTAACGTTCAGCTTTAGTTATGTAATTAACATATTTGCGACAACATACGAGCTCGCATAACTAAATTTAGAATCGATTACTTCTTTAAACGTCGTGAAGAGATTAAGAATGCTATATAATAATAAGTGAAATCTTTTATTATCATTAAGCTAGAAGTTAATCGAGCAGCATTGCTTACGTTACTACATTCGCCTGATCGTAATTACTTCTGAAGCGACTAATATTTAAAGAAAAAATAGATGATTTTATGTTATACACGAAGATATCGTAATCTAAGTACGATAACTTTACAGCGAAACGAGAGTTTACATTTTATACTAAAGACAATCATAAACTTTTAAATGTTTTTAAAGAACGTTATTAAAGTCATAAAATCGAAGCTAAAGCTTTAATATCGCTTCATTCGTGAAGTTAACGAGAGATCTCGTATAAATCGATCTTGAGCCGTTAATTTTAAAGCATTTTAACTGCTTATAAGTCATGTAATTATATGAGTCTTAAAAAGAATTAACTCGAAGTAAATTGCGACGAAGAAGCTCGTTAATTAATTAATTACTGAAGATTCTTGTAACTGTAATATTTATATCAGATTTAAACTTTTCTGCAGACATTATCTTTTACGAGCTTGCATACAGAAATTTTTAATATTAATTTCGTTTCTTCATTCTCGTTAACGTTTAAACGAATCTTCTGTATCGTTAAGCAGCTAACAGGCTAAATATTATAATGACTCTTTTAATTTAAATAACGCAGATTTAAAGAAATATCACAATGTTAATACGAATAAATTTCTTCATGCAGCAGTTAATTTACAAAAGCTGCATTAAGAGTTATCTCGTTAACAGATTAATCTTTTAATTAATTAGCTGTTTACATTTCATGTTAATGTGACTGTTACTCACGAGAAGTTATAGAAGATGAATTAAAGACTTTCTGTAACCCTTTTAAAACCCCTTTTTACAAAGAAAGAGATGTAAGCTAAGCTTCGTTAAAAGAAGAAACACGATAGAATTAATGCTCGAGCTTTAACTGCAGCGAAGGCGACTGAGCGAGACGCTAAGTAACGGGATAAATAAAAGAAGAAGAACAGTGAGATTACACTCTCGCTGTCTTTAAACTTCGTCGTTTTCTCATTCTTCATCGATTTAACGACGTTAATTAAGTCTCAAGATAGATTAAAAGATAGTAAAAATCTTAAATCGACTGCTACTAATTTTAACGAACCTTCGCTTTCTTTCGCCTCATTTGTAATGATTAAAACAATTAAATCTGATCGAGCAGTAAAGGAAACTACTGTATGAGAGCAGAAGTCTCAGCAATTTAAACGTCGTTCTCGTGATTCTACATTAAAGATAGTAATCTTTAAGTCAGCTAGAAAGAGATTTAGGCCTAATTTAATAACTGCTGCAACATTGAACGAACGGAAGTCTTAACAAAAGAGACTTATTAAATCGGCTTTCGTAGTAAATTAATAACAAATTATATTTAATACTAGCAAACTATATCTAATTAAAAGTAGATTTCGTGTTAAGCGAAAGTAACGCTATCCGCAATGTGCGCTCAAAAGTGACGCTCTCAAGACCTTTCACTCTGGGAGCTATGAAACAGAGCACACAGAGCTAGCAGAGCCTCTTGCTATATATATACGTTCATTTCATAGCAGATAGATCTTCTTGTGTTTAATACAAAGTATTCTTATTAAGCCTAAGACTATAGTTGTAACTTGTCTACTACTTGCACCGATCCTTAATACTTCTCTTCACGAGAACTAACCTGCACTTCGTTAACTTACTACTATAGTATAGAACTAGTTAACCTAGGGTCGCAACAGCTATATATATTCACGTCATGCATAATGATACTAGATGCGTATACCTATATCGTTCAACTTAATTAGTGGTTAGTGAGCAGTTCTTTTAGCGTATGCTATGCCGCACGCTATTAGTGCGGAGATGTACGGCCTCTTAATAGGGGCCTATAGGTAGTTTTCTTCCCTCTATCTTCTATCTTTCTATATCTTTAGTAAGAATAGCGATATTCAGCTTTTTAAACGATTATTTTATTTATTCTATTAGAATTTTATCGACGATTTATTCTATTAGTAATTAAGCGAACTATATACGTATAATAGCCTCTAAACCCCGTCGCGCTTCTAAACCGTTAGAGAAGGAAATAAATAACGCCGTCGGTATCGTTAATACTTTTACTATTATCTTTAGCATCGCTAAACCTTTTATTATTATCGTTAACGACGTTTTATTTAGTTATAGCCCTACTGCTAACGTCTTTACGAGCGATATTTTTATTAATAAGTAACTCGCTATATAACGTAACCGCCTACGACGTTTATAAGAGGCGAAAAGTCTATATAAGAAGAAGTTAGAACTAAATAAAGATTTAACGTTTATCCGTTCTCGTTTAAAGACGGTAAATATTAATAAAGAACGCGAAATATTACGCTTTCGTTCTCGAACGACGCGCTCTAAATATCGTCGTAAAAGAAACGATAAGTTAACTAGCTTTAGTAAGAATAAGACTACGAGAGTCTTCTTTTTATACTATAAATACGATAAGACGTCGATCTTTTTAATTTTTAACCGCTATCGTACCGTTCTTAAAAAGTAGTTCTTAAAGATTTTCTAAAGAACGTTTAACTCTAATAATTTAACTAAGCTATTTATCGATTTAAAACCTCGAGACTTTAAAAAGAATAAAGATAAAGAAGCTTCTGAAGTTAAGAGTATTAACTACTTACTTCGCTACTTCGAAATTTATAGCTAAGCTATTTATAGTTAGTGCGAAAAAGTCTTCGGCACCTTTCTCATTAAAAAACTACCCCATCGCTTACATCGAATATTAAATCATTAAAATGAATCGAAGAACTTTAAAATTTAAGCATATAATTTGCTAGCATATGCTTTATAATCTCTCAGTTTAATATTTAATATGCTAGCCCTTTGCTTTAATTACAGCTGCACATCTGCGAAACATACTGAAAATTAACTCATTTATTATCTTCTTTCGTATGTTTCTTTAAACCTGCTGTAAAATCTGAAATAGCTGTGTTTCGACTTCATCGTCTTTATTCTGCAGCGAATTCAGATTCGAATAAACTTTATAAGCTTTCTTCTTTAGTAAAGCTCAGAGATTTTCGATCGAGTTTAAATTAAGACTGTACGAAGATCATTTCATGACTTTTATATTCATTTTCTGTAATCAGAGCTTCGATTTTTTAACTGCATGAATAAAAGCGTTATTCTACATGAATAATAATTCTAATTCTTATATGTTAGCTAAATTATGATTTAAAATCTTAATATAAAAGACTGCGAAGTAATCGTGTTTTTTTAACTCTTAATTTCGTTTAAGCAGATATAAATCTGATCGATCAGAATCTTAAAAAGCTCTTTAAATCATTATTCGAAAGGCCTTTTCATTAAACATTTCTGTTACTTTATTCTTATTTCATTTTTAATCGAGAATTTTAAAAACTCATTCTCGTGTTTTATTAAATTCTCGAGTCACGAATGTCTTATTCGATTAAATAACTTTTCTTCATTAATTTACGGTTTAATTCTTATGATTTAATGCTCATTTTATTCGAAGCTGAGCAACTTTAAATGTTAATTTTAATCGCTTAAGAGCTAGTTAATGAGAAATTTCGTAAGCTTTTAATGTACGAGACGGATAACAAAAGTCTTCGATCTCTTTTATTAAATTTAGCGAGTAACTTCTGAAGAAAGCTTTAAACTTTTTCTATGTTAAAATTCATCATTAATTTAAATATATATATATACATTTAATACTTCGTTGCATAATCGTGTCGCTTTTTCGCTTTCTTCATTTAATTCTGCATAGTAATAATCAGCTTTCTGATATCAGAAATTATTATTCGATTTTATTTCTTCCACATTACTTTCTTTAAATCATTCAGACGTGTAATAAATCGAAAATAAGCCTTTATACGGGATTTTATGATTCTTTAAATATTTTTAATGATATTAAAGTTAGAACTGCTCGAAGAGCTAGTAACATAAATAATATTTCATCGTTTTTTAGCTTCTAAAGAAGAATTATAAGACCTGATCTCAGTTAAACCGTGTGCACTGTTTTTATCTTCGTAAAGAATCGAACTAACGTTTACAAAGTATTTAAATTTAGCGAAGTAAAGTTCTATTACTGAATCGATGATCTGCTTCGCATAATCTTTCTGTGTAAATTTATCTCTTTTTTCATAATCTTTTAAAAATACTAAAGAGAATTTTTAATATCATTTAACGAAGTCTTAACAGAAAAACGATGCACGATTACTTCTAAACTGATTAATATTACAGTTAGAATTATGACGATTTCTTACTGTGCGTATCATTATCTTCGTGATCTGTATACTCGTAATAAGAGTAACTTCGTCGCTGAAATTTCAGTCATGTTAATACTTAATAGACTGTTCGTCTCTGTAATTTATATTTACTTAAATAAACGTTTCGTAACTTCGACTGCACTGATAAATGAATAATAACAGATCTTGCATTTGTAAAATTCAGCTTCGTTCATAGCTCGTTTAATAATTCGAGCAGAGATTTTTATATCGCATGCGGCTTCGAGATCTTTTCATGTAAATATACGAGTAGTGTAGTTTTCACAGATCTTTTAAATTATTTTTTACATCTCATTCGAATTTAATATTTTAAATTTACTTCGATAAATGATTTAACGTCGAACAGGCTTAAATAAAACATCATTAACTATCGAACGAGTAATATTTAGTTTCTTTAATATTTCATGTTTAAATTTATCGAAATCGTGAAAATAAATGTAAACTTTAATCTTAACTAAAGTATGTCATTTCGTATTAATCACGTGACTGCTTAATAAAGACATAGCTCTTTTAAATAGCTTTAATTTAATGATTTTAATAGTGTAATTAATTAAATATTAAAGAAAATATGATGTGTAAGGTTTCTCGCTAAATTTAATAAAGGGAGTCGAAGACTTTTGTTATTCGCCTCGTACGATTAAGAGTATTTCTATTAACATTAAGCTTCGTGTCGTGTTTTAGCGTATTTCAGATCGTTTTAAGATTTAATCGTACATAACGAAGCAGTGCTCGAAAGTCTCTAGAAGTAATAACTGTAGGCCTGCTCGATATGACTTTGTTAACTTCGAAGAATGTTGTTTTAAGCCGTCGTAAAACGCTCTGAACGATGATTCGAGAAATGTTTAAATTACGTTTAATTTAAGTGAGTTCAGCTTCTAGCTCAGATTAATCAGCAATTTTTCCTTTAGTTAGTAAATTAAGCTTCTTTCTAGAAGCTTTATTATCTGAAATTAAAGTTAACGAAGTTTTTCTGAACATTATGAATGAAGTTAAAGAAGATAAGTTGTTTTAACGTGTCGCGTTTTCGCGTTTTAGTCGAAGACTTTTTCGCACTAACTGTACTACTTAACTAGCTCTATTAAGGCACTAGCTCTTTAAAAAGTACTATTCGATTATTAAGTTAAGCTTATTACGATCGTACTTCGCATTCTTCGTATATATACTTCGTATTCTTCGTATTATATATACGTTACGTGCGTTTCTTTTATATTTAATATATTTAAATACTTTTACTAATATATACGTTTAATTAGTTTTAATAAGTATTTATATACGTAAATAATAAAGAATATATAAAGGCTTTAATATATATACTAGTAAATCAGGCTTAGCGCTTAAAATATATATTTTAACCCTTAGTTTCTAAGTTTTAATTCTTTAATTAGTTATTTTATTTAATATATTTATATTAATATTGCTTCTGTATCGATTCTGATAAATATTGCTCTTAAGGCGAAGGGGTAGTGTTACGATCGTGCTTCGTATCTGTTATAAGTTAGCATAAAGCGAATCATATAAGTGTATTTTAACTAAGAGTTTAAAGCTAAAGAAGAAAGAAGATGCAACACGCGAAGAGTCTTGTACTCACGAAGTCGCGCTAGATTACTAGCGTGTTAACATTAATTTTAAGCTAGTTTAAGATAATTTAACATGATTTATGTTAAGCTAACTTAGTTTAACACGACTGCACGATCGTAACATTATCTTTCTTCTTTAACTAGTAATGTTTTCATTGTTATAGTTTAACTAATCTTCGTTCTTATCTTAACTTTGTTAAATATTTTTAATGAAAGTCATTTACAACTTTTTAACATTCTTCGAATTCACTTTCATTAACGTTATATTAATGTAAATTAACGTCGTATTCTTTTTAATTAATACGATATTATAATCGTTTATCTCGTTCGTAAAATTTAAAGTTTAATATGTTTTTCATTTTTTATTCATTCTCGTTTTTAATTATTATAAAATGAAATAAATCATTTCGCTGTTCTTTTAAAGAGTCATTTAAATCTAGTCGCAGCAGATTTAAAACGAACTTTAAATGAATCTTTATTATCGATAATAATTTTAATTAATATACATGTTTAATCTCGATTAAAATCTTAAAAGATTTAAGCATCTTATTGTTTAACTTCTTTAACGATCTTATAATCATGATGTTTTTAAAATTTAAGAACATTATGTTATTTATCTTGTAAATCATTTTCTTTTAATGCTTATTAATTTATTTCTTCATCGTAACTTTAAATCTTATTAATGTTTACTTCGTTAATGTTAGCGATCGTTTTATGTATTCGAATATATCTTTCGCTTTATTTACTTTAATTTTAACTTAAGTCGTTTTATATTTAATTAAATTCGAATTAAAGCTCATACGAGAATGAAAATTCTTATTTAGAAAGAACGTTAACTGTTCAGTTAACGACGAAATAATATTATTATTAACGAATTCAGTTATAAATAATTAAGCGACTTAATCATTCTGCATATACGAGTAATAATTACGTAAATATCGTTTCATATCTTAATTTATTCTTTCTGTTTAATTATTAATCTGCGAATAATAATTAATAAATAGCTTTGCTTTAATGTCGAGTCTTAAGCATAAAGACTTTTAAATAATTAATATGAACTGAAAATTACGATTAAATATTATTAATCTCGATAATTTATAAGTTTTAAAAACTTATAATAATAGCAGCTTAATTATCTGTTCTGCGAAGATTTCTTCGTCATCTGATTAACACGATATATAATGTCGTTCTTTAAATAATCGATTTATAACTGTTAAAATCGCATTATTTTCGTCGCTTTGTAATACATTTATAACGAAGTTTATTAAAATGTTCACTTATCGTTGTTTTAATATAAGTAATGACTTTAATAATTCATTAATTTAATCTCTTAACGCTTTTAATCTTCGATAAACGTAACAGTTTTAAATGTAGCGTTTAATCGTCGTTCTTATCTTTAATTAATAATATAATCGTTTTAGCAAGTTCAGCGTTTAATTTATGTTAAAATGATTACTGATCGAAAGATCATATGCTTTTCTTATTAAAGAAGTAATCATTAAATTAAACACTTATAATTTATCGTCTTTTCAGAGTATTTCATTAAGCACTCTGTAATTATTTAAACTAATATCTTAACAAGTTCTTTAATTCTGTTTTAAAACTGTGCGAATCTCGATATACAGTTAATTCGTTTAATTTTTTACTATTATTTAATTCTGAATAAAGATTACTTCTTTAATTAACTCTTTGTTAGGTTTTAATTTAACGTTAATCTTAATTAATTATAAATTAAATTTGCTTTCGAGTAACAACATCTGATTTTAATATAGCTTTCGATCGTTAATTACTTTAACGAACTTAGCGTTTAATATTTTAATTAGCGCGTCGACTTTTAAATTTTGTTTTTCGAGTTAATATATGATCTTAAAGTTATATTCAGATAACTTCTTAATTCATTTAACTTGTTGTCTAATTAGTTTCTTAATGATCATGAAGTACTTTAAATTTAAATAATTAATAAAGATTTGAATTAAAATATTCGTACATTTTAATTCGAGACGTTAGTGTTTCAGGCAGCGAATAATGATTAGCAGTTTCTTATCATAAATCTCGTAATTACATTTTGCGAAAATTATATTCTTATTATAAAAGATTATTAAATATAAAATGTCTTCATCGTTATATTAAGATAATACTTCGTCGTTAACATAATTTAAGAAGTCAGTTTTTAAAATAGCTTCTTTAATCGAGTCGAAATGCTTTAAAACGAAAGCTATCGTTATTTATTGTTTCAGTTCTTTAAAGATCGTTTAACAGATCTTTATTCATTTAAATAATTAATCTTTTCGAGTTAGCTTTATCATGAAACGAACGATTTTTAAGAAATTCTTTATGAATCGTTAATAAAAATTGTAAAAGCTAATAAAGATCTGCACATGAGTTAACGATCGCAACATTTTTTAATTTCGAATTACATTTACTTTTCGAGAGTTCATTCGTAAATCATTAATAAATATCAGTAATTTAAGAAACGAGGTTTTCTGAATCTTAAATTTACACTTATTAATGTTTATCTGTAAATCGACTTCGC